>SDBU01005915.1_pt1 | contig 14501 bp, 10 predicted proteins | sample 2277071 | NCBI WGS metagenome assembly SDBU01 (sample SAMN10397929, study PRJNA504765) | marine sediment metagenome | isolation source: marine sediment core GS08_GC12, 126 cmbsf | place: Arctic Ocean: Gakkel Ridge, Loki's castle | collected 2008
CGGAGGGGGAGGCGGCCACCATGAAAGTCGTTGCTGGATGCGCGAGATGGAAGGATACTGACGTTGGGCGCTCGAGGACGGTGCCGGGCGTGCACGATATGGAGTGTGTCGGTGAGGGAGTAATTTCGACGGCGGAGCTTGCTTGGTGAGTCTCTTCCGATCGCTGGAGTCATCATGGAGCTGGAGTTCAAACCTGATTTCGAGCACACGCGCCGGCGTTGGGCGCAGTTCTGGCGCGGCGAAAGCCCTCGCCCCCTCCTCTGGGCCGTTCGGCCGAAGCCGGGCGTCGAGCCGGTCCCCCGGCCGGGCTGTTACGTGTGTGCGTTCGGGGATATCGAGCCGGTCATCGAGCAGGCCCTCGGGTGGGCGGGGACGCACGAATTCCTCGATGGGGCGATCCCCGGCTACCAGGTCACCTTCGCCCCGGACCACTTCGCCGCCCTGCTGGGGGCCGACCTGCGAAATGCCGAGGGCAGCGCCGCCACCAACTGGATTCAGCCGTTCGTCGACGACTGGGACGACGCGGAGATTCGCTTCCAGCCCGAGGGAAAATGGTGGCTTCGCACGGCCGAGGTAATCGCACGGTTCCGCCGCCGCTGCGACGGCCGGCTGATTATCTACGGCACGCACCTCCAGGGGGGGTTGGACTGCCTGGTCGCCCTCCGCGGCGCCCAAGGGGTGCTGAGCGATCTGCTGGACGTGCCGGGAAAGGTGCTCGACGCCCTGCACCGCGTGGACCGCGCCCTCGACGACGTCCGCGCCGCCCTGGCCGAGGCGCTCGACGTGCCCACCTACGGCAGCCTGAACCGGTTCGGCATGTACAGCCGGGGGGTGATCGACGTGCCGCAGTGTGACGCGTCGTGCATGGTCAGCGCGGAGATGTTCGAGCGGTTCGCGCTGCCGTCGCTGGCCCACGAGGTGGGAGGGCTAGACGCGAGCATCTACCACCTCGACGGGCGGGACGCGATTCGTCACCTCGAAGCCCTCTGCTCGCTGGACGAACTGGACATGATCCAATGGGTGTCCGGGGCGGGGGAGGAACACAGCGACTGGAGTGCTCTGCGACGGCGAATCGACGAACTCGGCAAAGGGCAGATCTACCAGTCCAGCACGAATCTCACCGCGCCGGAGATCGAGGCTATCTGGGAGAGCTTCTCGGCCCGCAAACTCTACTTCCACGTACACGCGAACGTACATGACGAACTGCAGGCGCGGCTGCCGGCATGACCGATCGTCCTATGAAGGACCGGGCGCGTGGATGAGCGCGTCGTAATCTGCCGGGTGCCATGCTTCTGCTGTTTCGCAGAAGCATGCCCTCACGCGCCGCCGGCTACACGGGGCACATTGGGTCAGGCTTTCAGCGGGCCGGGAAGCTGCCAACGCATGCTTCTGCGAGCAGAAGCATGGCACCCGGGTGTTTCGCAGAAGCATGCCCTCACGCGCCGCCGGCTACACGGGGGCACATTAGGTCAGGCTTTCAGCGGGCCGGAAACCTGCCAACGCATGCTTCTGCGAGCAGAAGCATGGCACCCAACGCCGTGAACTATGCGGCCATTTGCGTAGCCTTAATTGTTTGTGCTTTTTTGACTTCCGTGTCATTTGCCTTGCGGAGTTTTGGTGCACCAGGTGGCTTCTCTTTCTTCTTGTGCGGCCAGTGGCGGGCCTTCTTTACGCTGTTCCGCCTGTAATCGTCTTTCAATGCCCGGCTGAGACAGCCCAGCAGCCCACCACGGCACGACCCCTGCGGCTTGCTGCCCTTGGCGGCCAGGCGAACCACGCGCAGCGAAGCCGCCACCGACCAACTCAGCGGGTCCTTGCCCGCCCCGACGATCTGCTCGACACTCAACAGCCCCAGCAACTGCAAGCCCACCAGCGTCCAGCCCAACTCCGCCCGGGCCTGTCCCGGCGCGCGGCTCAGCATCTTCCGCCGCGCCAACGTCTGCTTCATCGAGCGATAGAACAGTTCCACACCCCACCTCATTTCATAGAAGATGCTCGCCTGCTTGTCGCTGAGACGCTCGCCCGGAAGGTTCGTCAGCAAGTAGATCTTCTTGCCTTTCCGCTGCAGCACGATCAGCCGCAACACCAACGGCGGTTGCTGGGCCTTCTGGAGCCTCTGCGGCCAGAGGTACACCGTCCCGTCCCTTTCGATCTTCGCGTAGCCGAGTTGCTTCAGCAAGTGTACGTTGGAGCCGACGCGGACCAGGAAGCCGCGCCCGCCGCCCACAATATCCCGGAGCAGTTCGTAGCCGGTGAAGCCGGCGTCGGCGACCAGCAGGGCCGCGGCGGGCAGCAGCGCCAGCATGTCGCGCAGGTGGGTCCGCTCGGCGTCCGTCGAGGGGCCGCTCTTCCACGCCCACGGCAGCCCGGTGCCCATGTGCCACAGTGTGGTCAGCCAGAACTGCGGCCCGGTGCCCTTGCGGCCGCCGCGACCGAGGGCCTGCTCGTTGGCTTCCGTTCTGGGGCATTCCACGCGGGACCCGTCAGCCGCGAACGCCACGAAACCCTCCCGCACCCAATACGGTCCGGCCATCTGTTGCAGAACGCCTCGCAGATGAGTGCTTAGCCGTTCCAGCACGAGCGTGCCCAGGCCCTGCAGCGCCTTGATGAACCCTTGGTAGCTCTTGCCCAGGCGTCGGCGAGAGGGGAACATGGCCGTGACGCTCCCGGAAGCCGCTTCGAAGCGGTCCCGAAGTGTCTGATGTTCGCCCCACGCCATCAGAACCGCGACGAAGGCGAGCATTCTGGGAATCCATCGGACGCCCAAGCGGACGTGAAAGCCGGAAAAAGGGGGGCCGGCATAAAACGACTCATGCCAGCCTTTAACGTCTGCCGATACGATGACCGGGCACTCTTGCGTGAGTGTTTCATAAGGATCTCCTTCGTGTTGTTGACCGGTCAAGATCAACATCGGCAAGGAGGTCCTTTCTTTATTAGCCACAATTTCTTACGCACGAATTCTCCATACAATAGTTCACGGCGTTGCATGGCACCCGGGTGTTTCGCAGAAGCATGCCCGCACGCGCCGCCGGTTGCACGGGGGCACATTGGGTCAGGCATCCGGCGAGCCGGAAACCTGCCAACGCATGCTTCTGCGAGCAGAAGCATGGCACCTGGGTGTTTCGCAGAAGCATGCCCGCACGCGCCGCCGGTTGCACGGGGGCACATTGGGTCAGGCATCCGGCGAGCCGGAAGCCTGCCAACGCATGCTTCTGCGAGCAGAAGCATGGCACCTGGCGAGCCGGAAACCTGCCAACGCATGCTTCTGCGAGCAGAAGCATGGCACCTGGCGAGCCGGAAACCTGCCAACGCATGCTTCTGCGAGCAGAAGCATGGCACCCGGGTGTTTCGCAGAAGCATGCCCTCACCCGCCGCCGGCAACACGCGGCACCCGATACCGGGGACAAGATATGAGAAACTGCCTTTGACATTCGGGGGTCTGTAACATATACTAAATATGAGCTGAAAAGGCGGACGCCGGCCACGTGCCGTGTGATCTCGGCTTTAATGCCGGGAGATCGAAGCCTTTTCAGCCCTTTTTTTGCGCTTCCTCCCCCTTACGGCGTCAGCACCACGCGTAGCGACTTGCCGCTCTTCATCAGCTCGTAGGCCTCGAAGATGCCGTCGAGGCCCAGCACGTGGGTGACGAGTTTGTCGGCGGGGATCTTGCCGGCGGCGATCAGCTCGACGGCTGTGGCGACGTGGGCGGGGGTCGAGTCGCTGGTGCCGACCACGCGAAGTTCGCCGTAGTGGATCAGCCGGCTGTTCATCGACAGCATTTCCCCCCCCGCCGGGAGGGAGGCAAACAGGCACACGGTGCCTCGCTTGCGGACCAGTTCCGGCGCGGTCGCCTGCGGGGCCGCGGCCGGGGCGGCGACGATGGCGATGTCGGCGCCCAGCCCACCAGTGGCGTCTTTGACCACCTCGGCGAGGTCGTCTTTGGCGGGGTCGACCAGCACGTCCACGCCGAACCCCTCGGCCTGGGCGAGTCGTTCGGGGCTGATTTCCGACAGGATAATCTTGCCGGCCCCCAGCCCGCGGGCGACGCACACGTTCATCAGCCCCATCGGCCCGGCCCCCAGCACGACGACGGTGTCGCCGGGGGCGATGTTGCAGTTGCCCAGGCTGTTGACGGCGCAACTGAGCGGCTCGCCCAGGGCGGCGTGCTCGGGTTTGACGCCTTGGGGCACTTTCACCGCGTGCCCGCCGCGTAACGCCTGGCCGGGGATGGTAAGATACTCGGCCATGCCGCCGGCGTAGGTGAAGCCCATCGGCGCGACGCTCTGGCAGATGTTCGGCCAGCCGCGCTTGCAGTAATAGCACTCCCCGCACGAGACGCTGGTGGCCATCACCACCCGATCGCCGACGGCCAAGTCGCCGGGAGCATCGGGGCCGATCTCGGTAACCAGCCCGGTGAACTCGTGCCCCATCGTCAGCGGGGCCTTGATGCGAGGGTTGCCGTGGTTGTAGCTCTTCAGGTCCGTGCCGCACACGGCGCACGCGTCGATCTTCACCAGCGCCTCGTCGGCCCCGCAGGTGGGCGCGGGCACCTCTTCAATGCGAATGTCGCCGGGGGCGTAGTAGACAACGGCCTTCATCTTAGTACTCGCCTCCCTCGCCCTCGGGGGCCTCGCCCACGATCACGGCCGTGCCGCCGGCGGTGCCCAGGCGCTTGCAGCCCTGGTCGAGGTACCCGCAGGCGGTCTCGTAGTTTCGCACGCCGCCGGAGGCCTTCACGCCCATGGTGTCGCCGACGGTCTTGACCATCACGGCGATCGCCTCGGGCGTGGCCGGGCCGTCGCCGAAGCCGGTGGAGGTCTTCACGAAATCGGCCCCGGCGTCGCGGGCGATCTCGCAGGCTGTGGCGATTTGCTCGCCCGTGAGGTAGCAGGTCTCCAGGATCACCTTGACCAGCACGTCGGAAGCGGCCTTCGCCTCGGCCACCACCGCGGCGATGTCCCGCCCGACCCACTCGTAGTCGCCGGTGAGGAACTTGCCGACGTTCATCACCATGTCCAGTTCCTTGGCGCCGTCTTCGATGGCGAGTTTGGCCTCCAGCGCCTTCACCTCCGGACGGTTGGCGCCGTGGGGGAAGCCCACCACCATCGACGCGGGCACGCCCGACCCGGCCAGTTCCTTGGCGGCCAGGGCCACGTCACTCGGGCGCACGCACACGCTGGCGACCTTGTGGGTCTTGCCGAGTTCGCAGGCGGCGACGATGTCCGCGTCGGTCATGTTCGGTTTCAACGCCGCGTGATCCAGCGTCGCGGCGACCTGTTGCTTGGTCCATTTGGCCATGGTCGGGTCCACTCCGTATAGGGTGAAACGAGTCTTCATTCAGCGGGTGTCATGCGCACGCCGCTCAGTGGGTGCCATGCCCACGCTCGCGTGGGCATGCTCGCCGGCAATGGCGCTCGGCATGGCCACGCAAGCGTGGCCATGGCACCTAAGCGCGGCCATGACGCCTGCACCCGTCGCTTGGATTGGGCGAGGCGTTAATGCATTTCGCGGCCGCCGGTAACGTTGATCGCCTGCCCGGTCATATAGTCGGCCAGGTCGGAAGCGAGGAAGCAGGTCAGGTTGACCACGTCGTCGATCCTTGCCAGCCGGCCCAGGGGGACCTTGGCGGTGAACTTGGCGACGATCTCCTCTTTCGGCAGGTTCATCGTCTTGATGTAGTCGGCCGACACGTGGTCCCACACGCCGGTGGCCTCGGTGATGCCGGGGCACAGGCAGTTGACGCGAATCTTCTCGCCCGCCAACTCGAACGCCAGCGCCTGCGTCAGCGCGATGATGGCCCCCTTGGCCGAGGAGTAGGCGCTCATCAGCGCCGAGCCGGTCTTGCCCGACTTGGAGGAGAAGTTTACGATGCTCCCCCCCCCGCCGGCCTTCATGATCGGCACGACTTCCTTGATGAACAGGAAGGTGCCCTTGCAGTTGACGGCGTACACGAAGTCCCACGTTTCCTCGCTGAGGTCCTCGACCTTGCCGCCCTTGCCCACCGTGCCGGCGACGTTCATCAGCACGTCGATCTTCCCGCCGAACGCCTCGGCCGCCGCCGCGACGACCTTGGCGACCTGCTCGTGGACGGTCACGTCGGCCGCGAGGCCCTTGCAGTCCTCGCCCAGTTCGGCGGCGATGGCGTCCAGCTTCCCCTGGTCGAGGTCGGTGATGAAGACCTTGCCGCCGAGTTTGCACACGCGTTCGGCAAGCGCCTTGCCGATCGCACCGGCCGCCCCGGTGATCAGGGCCACCTTGTTGTCAAAATGCACAGTCGTCTCCCTGCGGAAATCGCGAAGTTTCGCCCGGCCCTACGAGCTGAGGAAGTTATCGTTGATGGCCTTGTCCGAGTGCCGCACGGCGGGGGGGGTGTGCACGTTGGCCACCTCGGTGATGATGGCGCCCTCGGGGCCGGCGAACTGCCAATGGCGGCTCTTGACCCGCACCAGCGTGGCGAAGTCGCCCGGACCGGAGATCACTTCGTGCATCGTGGTGGCCTTGCCGCCCATGTGGCACTTGGGGATGACCACGTCCTTGCTCAGGTTGGGCTCCCCCTCGCCGACGATGTGGCTCAGGCCGTAGCGAACCAGCCAGCCTTCCAGCTTGGCCGGGTTCTCCTCGCCTTCCAGGTGCCAGTGCTCCGGCAGCATCTGGTTCGGCAGCAGGTACAGGTCCATCAGCATGTAGCGGTCTTTCTCGTTGTTCATCCACATCCGGGCGGACAAGCCCAGCTTGGTGAACTGCCCGGTGCCGTAGTCGGAGGCCCAGAGCTCCTCCTTCATGTCCTTGTAGACCGGGTAGCCGTGGTACTTCATCAGGGTGATGTAGGCGTCTTTGGCCTTATCGAGCTGGAACTTACCGGCACTGTCGTAGAAGTCGGCGTTGTTGAAGGCGAGCTTCTTGCCGCCACAGCCGCAGCGCCCGGCGAGTTTTGGTTTTTGGTTCGGGTCCAGGCAGCCGGGGCCCACCGCGACCAGCCCGGCACCCACCACGCCGCCGGTGGCCTTAAGCATCGAACGTCTGTCCATTCCGTCTTTGCGGTCCATGTTATGCTCCCTTACTGGATAACGCCGTATGCCCTGGCAACCATGACAGAGGGTCCGATCCTACCATCCGCCAGGGCCGTTTCAAGCAGAATCCCGCCGCCGGGCCGGTGGTCTGTGGCGCCACGTGCCGCAGTTGGCGGCTCGCAGCGCCGCCGCCGCGTCCCCCACAGCCGCCTCAGGAGCCGCCCAACTCGGCCATGCGGGCGAGATCGAGCGCCCCCTTGGCCCCCCATCCCCGCCGGCCGGGGGGGACCGAAGATACCCAGCGACCGGCCCTTGGCCTGGGCCCCCAGCGAGCCGGGTTACTTCTCCAGCCGCACGTCGGCCCAGTTGACGCTGGCGGCGGCACTGTGCCAGGTGGCCTCGTTGGCCACCCGCAATTGAAGCTCCTTCACGCCGGCGATGTCGATGTCCATCGTCACCGGCGGCGAATCGGTTCCGAACGTGGGCGAGCGGTACAGTTCCCTGCCGTCGCCGATAACGGTGAAGTAGATGCGCGTGCCGGCGATCTGCTTGGCCTCGAGCTTGGCCGGCTCGTTGACCTCGATGCCGATGACGGCCTTCAGCCGCCGCCAGTTGCCGCCGGTGAGGTCGTAGTCGATCGTGCAGGGCTCGTGCCAGACGTCCACGGCGATGCCGCGGGCGTAGCGCTCCCCGCCCAGGGCGATCGGGTCCCCCTGCCAGTTGACGTCGCGCCCCATGTGGGCGAAGCTGCCGGCCGATCGGGTCTCCAGCAGCTCGCCGAGCATCAGCCGTTCGGCCTTCACCGCGGCGGTCATTTGCGTGGGCGCCTTCAGCGGCACCGTCTTGGCCCGCGCGGCCGGGTCGCCGAGCTCGACGTACTCCTCGGTGTACTGCCAGTTGTGGTTGAAGTGGCCCGAGGCGATGCCGAGCTTCTCGCCGGGCACGTCGTCGTCGCCGGTGTATCGCCGGGCGTCGGAAATGGTGAAGTCCGTCTGCCCGCCCAGCCGGTGGCTGAAGTACATCCCCGCCGGCGAGTTGGCGGCGAGGACCTCGACGTAGCGGTCGGGGTTCTCCGGATGCGGGTAGACCATCCGGACGGCGGCGTCGGTGCCGGCGAAGGTTCGCCCGCCGACGGCGATGGCGTCCGGGGCGATCGTCAACGGCAGCTTTCCGGCGAGCTTGCGCGTGACGGCGTTGGCGTCCGGGCCGCCGAACAGCCGCAGGGAGTAGCGGCCGATCTGCTCGTCGGTCATGTCGGTATCGATGAATACCCTGGGCACCACGTGTTGCCACGTCTCCCAATTGTCCCGGGCGATCTCGGCGCGAAGTCGGCAGAACCGCCGCATCGCCGGGTCGGACGATATCGTCCCGATGACGATGGCGAAGGGCGTGGTGGTCACCTCGTCGATCGGCCCGGCCAATTCGGGCCGTTTGTGTTGTTTCCACGGCTGGTACCCCGGCGCCCGCAGCGTTATCGCCCCGGCGGCGAGGGCTTGGGCGCCGGCGTCCCGCCCGTTCCAGAGCACGCGGATCGGCGCGGCGGTCTCCACCAGCGACGCCGGCGGGGTCAGGCGAACCTGCAGCACGTTGGCGGTATCCAGCCGAATCGTCGTGCGGTCCACCACGCGGGCCTCGACGTGCATGAACGCATTAGGGTCGGCCCGCTGTTCGACGCGGACCCAATGAGCCTTGGCCGACTTGAGGGCCGCGGCGCGGATTCGCACGTGGTCCGGGTCGCGCCGGCGCCGGTGCGCGGCGAACCAGCGCATCATCTCGGCCTCACACCCCAGCCGTCCGTGGCCCTTGCCCGGGTGCTCCCAGTAACGCACCTCGTAGCCCCATCGCTGCAGCAGTTTGACGGCGTAGCGGGAGTGGTCGACCTCGACGAGCGTGTCGTCGTCGCCGTGGTTGACGAACACCGGCGTCGTCAGCAGCGACTCGGCCTGGGCGAAGCTGCTCGAGGCCTCTTGGCGATACCGTTGGAGCGGGCTCAGCTTGGCCAGGTCGTCCTCGTCGGCCCACACGTGGTAGTCCCAGCCGCCGTAGACCGGGGCGATGGCGGCGAACAGTTCGGGGTGTCGCGTGCCGACGTGCCACGTGCCCCCGCCCCCCATCGAGTAGCCGATCAGCACCACGCGGTCCTCGTCGACGTTGAAGGCGGCCTTGGCCTCCCGAATCGCCCGCAGCACGTCGGCCTCGCCGATGCCGCGGTAGCCGGTGTTGCCCCGCCCGTGGGGGTACACGACGATCGCGTCGCGCCACGCGTTGAGCCGCTGGTGCCGCGCGCTGCCGCCCCAGTGGATGTACATCGGGTTGCTCGGGTTGTACCCGTGCAGGTTCACGATCATCGGCCACGGCTTCCGCCCGTCGTATTCAGCCGGCAGGAAGGCCCGGGCGAACTGCGGGGAGCCATCCACCTCGTCGCGCCAGGCGAGGCGAGCGAACCCGTGGGCCCGAACGGCCGTGCCGGCACGCAATTCGGCGTGCTCCATCAGGTAGCTGTGGATCTTCCGCCAGTCGTCATCGGCGTCGGCGGGCCTGCCGTCGGGGCCGAGGCGGCGAGGGTCCCCTTCCAGCCGATCCACCACGTACTCACCGAGCAGCCGGGCCAGCAGCCCCTTCGGCTGATCGGTGTCGACCGGCTGCCGGTCGGCCTGATCGAGCAGCTCGGCCGCCTGCTTCCGCCAGTCGCCCTTGTACCACGGCAGGTGCACCACCGTCGGCGGGCCGCCCGGGACCCCGGCGGTAAAGCGGATCTCGTACGGCCCGTCGGGCCACGCGCCCGTCTGGAAACGGACCCGGCTGCCGCGATCGACGTCGGACTTCTCGCCGACGACCTTCCCCCCGGCGGCCACGGCCTGCACGCGCAGCGGGATCCCTTCGGCCAGGGCGTCGCCACGGCCGACGTCGGTGTGAACCCCCAGCACGTCCGGCGCCTCGCCCGAGGCGGGCTCGATCTGCGGGCGAAGCTCGCCCATCGGCAGCGCCGACGCCTCACCGAGGGTCAGCGCCCGCAGGATCAGCCCCCAGCCGCCCGTGCCGTTCTCGACCTTCACCAGCACCCGGTTGTCGCCCCTGCGGAACGTCACGGGCACCAGGTCGTCGTCTTGGCTCGTGCCCCGCGCGATGAGGTGGTCGTGCACCACGCGCCCGTTCAGCCACACGCGCACGCCGTCGTCGCTGCCCAGGGCCAGGAACCCCTTACCCGCGCGATCGCGGCGGATCGTCGTGTAGGCGTAAGCCACGCGGTTATCGGTGGGCTCGCCGGCGAAGATGGCCTGCAGATCGACACGGCCGGTCTCGGTGACGTGCTCGATCCACACCGCCTCCTTGCCGCCCGGGCGCTTGTGTTTGGTGCCGACAGACGGGCGAATCGTCGCCTCCCCCCCGGCGTCGGCGAGGTAGTCGGTCTCCAGCCCGACGCAAGGGGGCGTGTGCTTGTAGACGGCCTCCCCCGGCTCAGGCGGGTTGGGGAAGGTCCCACAGATCAGCCATCGGCGGACGAACCCCGTCTCCGGCCGAGACCAGAGCGCCCGCGTCTGGTCCTTGAGCTTCCCCTCGGCCGGGCCGCCGGCCGATGAGACCGTCCCCTTGCCCAGGCGGCATCCGGGGGTCGCCAAAGTCGCCAGGACCACGCAGAGCGCCGCCGCTGCCCAATGGGTATTACCGCGCATGTCATCTCTCCTTCGCTCCCGCCGTGGACACCGGGGCTTCGGCGGAACCGAATCAGACGTAAACATCGTGAGGAAATGGCCCCAGGCCGCGGTGGAGAGTATATCGGCGGCAGCGTGGGCACGCCAGAAATAAGGCACCCCGTGTCAGCTGGGCAGGCCGACACGGGGCAGGGGTAGGATAGCACCGGTCGGGCAAACCGGTGCGAGTGAGCCTATTCCAACAGCAATCTACGATTCGCCCCGAACCGAGGCAAATGAAGTGGAAAAAAAAGCGGGATATTGTCGGAGGCGTGTGCGAGAATTCTTTTTGGCGGCGTGTTAAGCCAACTCATCGCAGACCTTGCGCGCCAAGAAAGGAGATAGTAGAGAGTAGACCGCAGGAGAAGCTTTCCCTCCGGCTGAGAATCGCCGGTGTCCGAGGCGTCGTTTGCTGCGCTCTCCTTTCCCCTCTCTGCTTTCTCCTGCTCTGTGTGCGAGTTCATTTCCTGGCAGGAAATGAACTCGCACACGTCGGAGGCCTACTTCGCCGGGGTGTCCTGCAAGGCGGCCAGGGCCTTTTTCCACGCCGTTTGCAGCTTCGCATCCTCAGCATGGTTCGTCGCCGGCGGCAGGATCGGCAGGATGAGATCGGCCGCCCAGATGCCGACGTCGAGGTAGGCCCGCGAGTTGTGGCGCCAGTGCGTGCGGTCGCCCGAGGCGTTGTACGGGGCGTAGGTTTCGCTGGACAGATCGATACGGCTCTTGGTGCCGATGGCCACGGCCTGCGTGTCGCCGGCGGCCTTGTTCACGCGATCGACGGCCGACTTCCAGTGCGGTTGGCCGACGGAAGGGCGTTCGGCGAACACCAAGGGAATGCGTTCCGGATCGATGTGGTCCAGCGGCTCGCACAGAATACCGAACCGCTCGGCGACGGTACGGGAAATCGCGTCGTCAGACGGCGCCACTACTTGCCCGAACTCCCAGCCTCGATCGTGTGCAAGGCTAACGAACGCGTGTACGAGTTCTGCGGTGGTCGGAGGGCGTCCCGGTCCGGCCGCAGCAAGCACCACCGTCCCGTGCTCTGTAAACCATCGCTCCGCTCGAGTCAGGTCGCGGAGACGCCGCGGCGCAAAGTCCCCGAGCCGTTGTGTGACCAAGACCTCGTGCTCGATTTCGGTGCGCTGTTCGTCATGCGTGGCCGAATGAAGGGCTGCCTCGAACGCCACCGTGGCTGCGTACAGCTCTCCGGCCTCACGAAGAATGCGGCCCCTGAGCGTCAGCGTTTCGGTGTGAGGCTCCAAGGCGAACGCACGGTCGAGGGCGAGAAGCGCCCTGGTGCCGTCGCCAATTCGATATGCCGCATACCCGAGTTCGTGCCACGTGAGGGCGAGGTTGGGATCCCGAACCACTGCTGCTTCCAATGCCTCTAGGGCTTCCTGAAACCGTTCCTGCTCGATGAGCGCGGCGCCCCTGAGAGCGATGGGAAATGCATCCGTCGCGAAGGCCAGCTCGGCATCGGCGGCCAGAGCCAAGGCCTCCTCGATATGCCCCGATCGGCGCAGCAGGTTGAAGCATTCCGTCCAACCGGCCCGCAGGCCGGGTTGTCGTTTCATGACACTCCTGTAGACGTCCTCGGCTTCCTGCAAGCGGCCCTCGCGCCGCAACCACCGCGCCTTTGCCAACGTCCGCTCGGAGGCGTCATTCGGAAAGATTTCAAACGACGAGGTCGTGCGCATGGTGCCGAATATACCTGTGAAGCACGCCGTGACTAGATGGACCCCTCACCCAACCGTGATACCATGGTCATATTACTCTCATGAACATCGACCACTTCATTCGCGAACGCGAAAAGACCATCCTGGATGAACTCAGCGAGTTCCTTCGTATTCCAAGTATTTCGACCTTGTCGGAGCACAACGACGACTGCAGGCGGGCGGCACAGTGGATTGCAGATCACCTGGCGGGCCTGGGATGCCATACTGCCCTCCTCGCCAGCGAAACGCATCCGGTGGTGTGGGCCGAAGGCCCGCCGGCTCCGGGAAAGCCGACCGTCCTGGTCTACGGGCATTACGACGTCCAGCCACCCGATCCGCTGAGTCTCTGGGACACTCCTCCGTTTGAACCGACCATCCGCGACGGCAACATCTATGCCCGGGGTGCTACGGACGACAAGGGACAGGTGTTCTCGATCGTGAAGGCGTTCGAGGCGGTCGGGCGAAACGGTTCCCCGCCCGTCAACGTGCGCTTTCTCATCGAAGGACAGGAGGAATCGGGCGGTGAAGTTTTGACCGATCTACTGCAGCGGGAGCCTGAACGTGTAGCAGCGGACGCCGTCCTCGTTGCCGACATGCCGTACTACGCGCAAGGCTGGCCCGCGATCTACACGGCGCTTCGTGGCATTTGTTATTGCGAGATCACGGTGCAAACATTGGATGGCGACCTGCACTCCGGGCTGTATGGCGGTGTTGCTCCGAATGCGCATGAAACGCTGGTGCACATTCTCGCACAACTCAAATCACCCAGTGGTAAGATTCGGATCCCGGGGTTGTACGAGGCGGTTGTGAAACCTCCGAAAGCCGAGCGTGATGCATGGAAGCGCCTGCCGTTCAGCGAGCGCGCATACATGCGACGGGAGGTAGGGTCTCGAGCGCTCACCGGCCTCGCCAGGTCAACTCCCCTGGAGCGGACGTGGGCGCTGCCGACGTTCGAGATTCACGGAATCGCCGGCGGGTTCACCGCCGAGGGAGCCAAGACGGTGATTCCCGCCGTTGCCTCCGCCAAGGTGAGCCTGCGGCTCGTCCCCAAGCAAAAGGCCAAGACCGTCGAGCGTCAGTTGCGTAAACGGGTCAAGGAGCTTGCACCTCCATATGCCAAGGTGAAGGTGGACTTGATTCACAGTGCCGACCCCGTCATAGCAGACGTGACGGCTCCGCCGTTCGATCAGATCAGGCGCGCCTTCCGCGAGGTGGAGGGAAGGGAGGCCGTTCCCATTCGTTCGGGCGGTTCGATTCCCATTGTTCCTACCTTGGCGAGTGGTGGAGCACCGGTTGTGCTTGCCGGAATCGGGCTGCCCGACGACCGTCTCCACGCTCCGAACGAAAAACTATCGGTGGAGCAGTTTTGGAAGGGTGTGAAGGTGTTTGGGCGGTTCCTTGAATTGATGGGAGAGTAGACGTTGAATATTGAATATCGAATCTTGAATATTCAAGATTCAATATTGGATATTCGATATTGGATATCCTCCACCGTCACCGCCTGCGGCGTCTGATCGAACACTTCGCAAAACGCCAGCATCACGCCATCCAATGCCCGGGCCCACAGATCGTGCGGGGCCCGTTCGGCAAGTTCCTTTTGCATGCTGGTCATCACGACTTCATCGATGCCGCAGGGAACGATGAGGTGGAAGAAGGACAAGTCGGTAAGAACGTTGAGCGCAAAGCCGTGCCAAGTGACCCATTTCTTCACGTGGATTCCGATGCTGGCGATCTTCCGGTCCTCAACCCAAACGCCTGTCAGACCCTCACGGCGCCGACCGACGACTCCGCTCTCCCTCAACGTCCGGATCAAACATTCTTCGATTTGCCGAAGAAACAAGTGAAGGTCGGGCTTGTGCTCGTTCAAGTCGTAGATGGGATAGCCCACCAACTGACCGGGACCGTGGAAGGTGACGTCGCCTCCTCGTTCGATGTCGAAGAGTTCGATGCCTCGTGCTGCGAGTTCCTCGGGTGGAGTTCGCAGGTTTCTTTTCTCAAACGATCGTCCCAATGTCACCACGGGCGGGTGCTCCACCAGCAAGAGCATGTCGTTGGTCACCCTTCCGGCGATGCGCGCCTCGGCC
>SDBU01005917.1_pt1 | contig 14498 bp, 39 predicted proteins | sample 2277071 | NCBI WGS metagenome assembly SDBU01 (sample SAMN10397929, study PRJNA504765) | marine sediment metagenome | isolation source: marine sediment core GS08_GC12, 126 cmbsf | place: Arctic Ocean: Gakkel Ridge, Loki's castle | collected 2008
AAAAATTTGGTAATATGAAGCGAAGCGGAGAGCATTTGACCATATTTAATATGACCATCTCGGGGTCCAATGTACAGTTGAGACGGCATCGCTTTTCATCATGGCACAATTCGCGGGACAGATCAAAGCAGATCGCTACCGCCAATGTAGGTATGAGACGGCATCGCTTTTCATCTTCTACTCCACAGCACCATTGATCATACTATATACTAGTGCACGTACGTGCACTAGTATATGGGCGATCCAATAGCAGAATAGCAGGAGATATAGCCACATTAGTTAAGACACGTACGTACAAACCTTAGCGATCCCTTAAAGAATGGATTCCACGATTTCCAAGGATCCGTGAAACCTATCTAATATACCCCAAATCTACCCAGAATCAGTCAAATCAGTGGATTTCATGGGTGTTTAGCATCTAAGCGATCTATGGATCTATCATGATCTCGGGATCCAATGTAGGTATGAGACGGCATCACTTTAGGCGATATGGCCTAGATCTAAGTAAGAATGGGTAAGAATAGGTAAGATGAGCCATGTTGATCCTAGATGATCAGTGTTGGCTGGTTTGCTTGAACACCCGCAATCTCCCTATCTGGCTACCAAAATTCCCACCCACACAACCCTCTAACACCCCTATGAACACCTGATCCAAGCCCAGATCTACCCGTTCCACCAGAACAGTACAAAGTACTCTACTTACCTAATCAATAAGACACTAAAGCATTAAGATACCTTAGAGTAGTATATGCTTTCTACCAGAATAGTAAAATAGATACAGTAAACTAAAGATCTCTATACATAAGAATACATATAAGCATTTACTTAATAATATATGCTTATTGTCGAGAGTATAATCATCCGACGAGTTTGTCGAGAGCATAATCATCCGAGTTTATCGAGGAGATTGAGATTGAGATACACCTATCTATATTTGCATCTCAGTATTCATACTTTGCAATCGCGTAGTAGAAATTATATTATACGATGGTCAAATGTTTATGTGTTATACTTTATGCAACAACATAAAGTATACTGATAGTGTGCCACCAGTAGTATGATAGGCCAGTGGTATAATTAGATCAAAAACTTGTTGACATGGCTTGTGTTGGGGGCTATTGTACTTGTGGGAGTAAAGATATGCTCAAAAGCGGTGTACAAAGGCTACATACTATGAGGCATAGTCAAAAGGTTATAGGTACAGAAAATATCTGTAGAGAGGAAAATGAGATGAGTAATCAGGTAGACAAAGGCGTAACAGTCACAAGGAAAGATGGTAGGTGTCAAGAGTGGATCGACAGACGCCCTCATAAGGCTCTTGATCAGTGGGATGTGCTAGGGTATGAGTCAAGAGAGCAAATGATAGCGGTCCAGACTTCTTTCATGCTTGACGATATTGAAGCTCGGATATCTGAGGTTAGAACCGCTCATGAATCTGATATCGTCAGTGACAAAGAAGAATTACTAGATCAAATCATCGAGGCTCGCTGGTGCTTATGTCATCATGAAATAGGGATATGAAAGGAGAATTTAGTATGAGTAGATTAAACGACGCTAGAAAGAACGCAAGAGATGCTGCTAAGGAGATCAGTAAGATCAGGAATGAGCTGATTCATGAGACATATCTGCCTAAGTCAAAAGGCGAAACGAAGGATGAACAGAAAGAGGGTAGAAGAATTAGCAAGTTACTCAATGATGCAGATGTTCATCTGTTAGCAGCATTTACAATCCTCAGGAAAGTTGAAAGGAGAGTCATATGAGTAAAGTCAACGTAGACGAAAAGGTGTTAAGGAAGATGGGAGAAGATGCATTCCTCATCAGAGGAGCCATCGTTAATCACTTCAGTCACATGAATTGTGAGATGTATGACAGCTTCGATGAAGAACAAAAAGCAGCTATTGATGATATAGAGACTCTAGCACTCAGAGTCATCAAGGCAATATTAGATTCAGGAGGAGATTCTTGTGCTCCTTTTGGGGACGCTAATTACTTCGAGTTCAAACAAGTGAAAAATGGAGTAACAGTTGATATTGACCTCAGAACCAGCGACGAGATTGAGAATTGAAAGGAGATTCAGTATGAACAAGACGACACCGAAACAGTTGCGAGAAGCACAAATCGCTGAGGGTGGTGGGTGCAAATGGGAAAAAGGATTTTGTAGAGTACATCCATTCAGTGCTAATGGGAGACTGATACCCATAGAACTTAATGTTGATCTGGATGTGCCACTCACTCAAGAAGAACTTGAGGGAGTATATTGTGATCGCTTGGTCGTAAAAGATGAGGTTAAGTATGTAGACGAATCTTATCTTGAATGGGACATGATTCCATATACATCAGAAGAACCCGTAGAAGAAATTGAGATTATGTTCGTCTGGCCTGATCGCTGTCAATTAGTCTACATATCCAGTGCACCAGCGATCAGAAGAGTATCTAATGGTGCAGTGTACATAAGAGAAGCATTGTATTGTTGAAAAGGAGAATAGTGATGAGTGAGAAGACAGACGTGAAAGACGATAAGTTTGCAGTCAAGATCCAGGACGACATGAACCCGAGGGAGTTGTTAGAATGGGATCTGGCTTACTTGGTCACCAAAGAGCGTGCTTTGACCTACTACATAGATCATGCAAGAGATTCAATCAAGTACAGTCATGAGTTGCGTGAGGCTGGTGATGAAGTCAACGCTGATGACGAAATAAGATTCGCCCTCAACTGGTTAGATAGAGCTGATGCTTTCATTCAAATGACGCATGAATACACAGTCGAAGATAACGACGAATTGAAAGCTGGTGAATTAAGAATGGTGACACGAAACAATTCACCATCCTGGATCTGCAAAAGAATACAGATCGGGCAAGCCTGAATATCTGAAAGGAGAGTAAATCATGAATAAAATAGTCACTCAGAAAGACATGATGGAGACTCCTTGGGGGCCGGATGGGTTCACAGAAATGCGTCTCCTAACATGCCCAGCTGAATTCAGATCTGTCTGGGGCCAAGAATGGAAAGCAGTCAATTTCAGAGATGATTATGACATTGAAGAATTCACTTCATCCTGGAATATGATGGATAGCATTCCTGATCTCTGCCTTGTCGGACCAGCTGTTGGAGGGCCAGAGTACTTTCAGGAAGAATCCCAAGAGCAATATGAAGCGTTCACAGGATATGTAACCTGTCCAATCAGATGTGGGCAGCTTGGAGTGGTAAGATCAGATTTGTACAGACGATTATCAGACAGCAAAGTATTCTGCGCTTTGGCAAGAATAATGAACCTGTAGAAAGGAAATCAAGATGATACCAAGCGAGAAGGAAAGACTTCGGATGAAGCTTGACAACATCGTTCAAGGGCCGCATTCAGAGAGTGCACGATCAATGGTAATCAGGCTATTAGTCGGCTTTGACTCTATTGCCGCAGAAGTCGATAAGATGATGAATGAGCAAGATTGGGGGCCGGGTGGTCACTTTGCGCTACTGGAGTTGGCTTGTCTTATTGAAGAAGGAAGTGAAGTCATCATAAAAGGAGAGTAACAAATGACTAAAGCACAAAAACAAGAGCGAATGTTACATCGGGAAAGATGCAAAGAACTCATCCAAGAGAGTAGAGAGTCGATCACGCATGCTCATGCTCTTATCACTCAGATACATGAAGTAAAAGACGGTATGAAGGCTGGGGAGAAGATACATATTCAATCCATGCTCTTCTCTTTCAATGCTCTAAGAAAGGAGATCAGATTATTGGATGAAGTGTTGTTGCTAAGATCAATCGATACTGTGATCAGTGAAGAAGCTGGCGTAATAGGTCTTGAAAGATTGAATCATGTCTAATAGAAAGGAGAATGAGAATGAAATATAAAGTCCAACTTGATGGAGCATTCTGGGAAGGTATCCTGATAGACGTGGATCAGTGTGCTTCCTCGCTACAGCAGCATTTGCAGTTAGATTCGAATAGAGAGTAGTGTCCTAATCACGCCAGTGCAGTCATCTGCGACTGTTGTTATCTCATCAGATAGATCTATAGATTCAGAACCAATCCCATGATCAATTAAGACACTTTATCATGTGATATCAATCTCTCTCTACACCCAATGTACCGGTGAGACGGAATCGGTTTATGATCTTTGCTTGGTAGATATAAATAAATGTTTGTGTGCTATGCTTTATGTTACTACATAAAGTGTGCCGATAGTGTGTCACCAGTAATGTCAAAATTAGATCAAAAACTTGTTGACATGGCCTGTACGGTGGTATACTGTGCTCGTGGTGGTAAAGTTATGCGTAAAAGTGACGCATTAAGGCTACATACTATGAGGCATAGTCAAAAGGTTATAGGTACAGAAAATATCTGTAGAGAGGAAAATGAGATGAATAACGATCAAGAAGTAACAGCTCGGGAAGAGGAGCAAGAAATCCTCTCACTCTATTCTAAAGATGCACTTGAATTTATCGAGATCCAAGTGTTACGCTTAGATCGAGACGGTGGTTCAGTGCATCTCTGCCGTAGAGACGCAGTCAAGAGGATGAGTGATGGAGCAATATTCATCAGACCAGCGTTCAAATCTATAATGAACATATTTCAGTCGAAAGGAGAGTAAGATGAAAAGATTCGTAATCAAAAACAGAGGACAAATCGTAAATCTCTTCACGGAAGAAGAACTTGATAAGAGGCAAAATCTCATCGGTCAAGCAATAAAAGCAGCAACAGCACTCAAGAAAAGTTTGGCTGATCTAGATGAAATGGAGACGGGAATTATCTCAGACTTTAGATATGTCATAGACAAAATCCTTGGAGAGGGTAGAAGAATGGACGATGGCTTGATAGTAGTTCTTGAAGGCATCTCTGAAAGTACTCCATTCACTGAGACCAACTATCCCAAAGAATGGGATATAGAAGAGTTCCAGTCAGCGCAGATGATAGGAGAAAAGATGCAAAAAGATATGTTGAAAGGAGATTCAGTATGAAGGGACACAAGGTCATACAGATTCAGGAGAGAAAAGATTTTATCATGGAAGATGCAAGTAATGAAGACTTTGAATTAGTAAAAGGTCTTTACCATTGTCTTCCAAGTGATGATGGCTCAGGCATGTTACCCTGGTTCGAATTTGAGGAAAACATGGAAGTAAAAGTAAAATTTCTCAATGTCGTCGATCAAGATGTATACGAATACGAATATAATGTATGGGTAGATATACATGGAGAGATGTATATCACTCAAGAGCAATGTGATTACCTATCCAATACAAACAAAATAGGAAAATGGACTCCTCTTGAAGAAAGAGATATAACTCCCCAGCAATGGTATAATGAGCTGGGAGTTCATAGAGAGGATGGAATAATTCTCCCATGGGAAGAGGGATTTGTAGAGCTAATCCAGATCAATGATCCTGGCGACTTATGGTATGATGCAAATGATCTTCGGGGAAGCACAGATAAAGATCCCTTTGTTCATGACCTCACATTTGAAGAAATCAAGGGAGCTTGGGATTGGCCTAGGGAGGCCGGAGAAATACTTTCTTTCGAGTCAAATGTCGCAGGTAGATTAGTTGAGATTGATCTTCTCTATCCTGACCGAGGGACAAAGGATAGAACGAAATGTACTGCCTTCAAGCGAGATTCAGATGGGAAAGTATTTATCAGACAAGGAATGGGATGTTGAAAGGAGCATAGTAAGATGAGTGAAGAGAAAGACAACTCAGTAGGGTGGATAAAAACAATCTATCAACATATCTACTTAATGGAGACGCAAAATAGGAAAATGCAAGAAGACTTAGACACCCTCCGTGGCATGGTTAAATTTCTTGAGCAAAACGTGTCTGAGATGGAAGGAGATTCAGCATGAGAAGAGAAATTATCAAGAGTAGGAATTCTTACCGAATACTCACCCTTGAAGAAGTAGCAGATCGGCAAAACTTAATTGATGCTGCTGCCTGTTGCTGTCATAAACTTAAGAAGTATATGAACGATCTGGGGGTATGGGAGAGAACTTAGGATGCTATAATGAAGTAATAAATAACATCTTAGGTGAAAGCAGGATAGGAGGACTAATCAGCTTCTTAGAAGATGGCTTATGGGGGAGTGTGCCATTCACTGAGGAATCTTGGCCCGAGGTCAAGGAGCATAAGGAGAATCAATCGTGAAAGGCAACCGAGTGATACAACTCAACACTGTCCAAGATGTGCATGAAGTAGGAATGGAATATATGCTATCTAAACGATCTAAAGGTATAGACCTACTCAAAGGTCGCTATCAACTTTCACTATGTGGTCATACATACCAAGACACAGAAGATTGTCTGGTAGATCTTAGAGAGCATCTAGTAGAATTTGAGGGAGTGGAGGAAATCACAGTCCCATTTGCAGTCACGGTAGGAATGGGAAGATTATATGATGTAAGAGTAAATGTCTGGAAAGCAACTGATGGAGAGATGTACCTGACTGAAGAGCAAGGCGAGGGATCACTGTGGTAGTGAAAGGAGAGTAACAATGAACCAAGCAACGCTAGTAAACAAGCCATTCGCCATCGAGGGTGTCAGTTATAGGCTGACACGAAAGCGAACATTATTCAAAGAGTACATCTTGGAGACCACAAATGGTCTGCCATTACCTCGGGAACTAATGCAATTGGATCTATTGGAGCTGTACAAATTGATTCATAGTGCATTGGAAAGATCAAATCAATTTGAGAAGGAGGAAGAATAATGCTGGAATATAACGGGAGGGACCAAACCACATATGCTGTATGTGATGGGAAATGTGGTGCAAGACTAGACATAGGATATATAGGAGAGGGTGAAGTAATGAACAAGGCAGGATGGCTGTATATTAAAATATTGCCCCTTCCTAGAACGTTCTGCCCAACTTGCAGGCAGATTCTGAAAGGGGAGTTTGAAGACGAGATAAGAATCGAAATATACAAACAGTACATCCCACAAATGAAAAGGATCTTGGAAATATATGAGAAGGAGGAAGAGTGATCATGCTAGAAAGACGACCAGAGTACAAAGCGTATGATATAGATGCTGATAGTATCATGAGTGAAGAAGAAGGCCACTTCATTGATACTATCATGGAAGAATGGGGATGTGAGTGTTATGAAACAGAAAAGACGTATACTATCGGCCGCATAGTAGAGCTCTTAAAGACTGAACATACATCTATATTCAGCTGCTGGGAATTAAAAGCAGTGAATGCATTACATCAAAAGAATATACATAGAGAAATAGATGATCCTGATGCTGAAGAAATGGGGGATCTTTGGGGCAATTTCATACAAGCAGTTAGTAAGATCAGAAAATGGCATGAAAAGGAATTACGCAAGGGCATTGACGAACGGGAAAGACTCAAGAAGGCACATAAAGAATTATGTAAAAAGATTGCTAGTAGAGAGGAGAAATAGATCATGAATGATCAAATGCTCAATGTCACATTCATTTCGATGGCAGTCATAATCGTGGTGTTATTGGCGCTGGTGTGGAAGGTGAATAAGTAAGGAGAATGGTAAGATGACTAAAGAACAATTCCTAGCCAAGTTCAAGAAAGATGAAAAAGGTATCTTAGTCTATAAGATCCTCTCAAAGAAGGGTGGGCCATACTATAAAATGCCCAGCTATTGGAAGATTGAGCCGGGGGCTTTTCTTCAGACGGGATGTGACCCCAATATACATGATGCTTGTTCATTTGGGGTCAACTTCTCAACTAAGAAATGGGCCATGGCTGCTCCATCACCCAACTCTTGGTCCTACAACAAAGGGACTAATCTACAAGGATGCCAGATTTGGCTTTGTAGAATCAGGTTTGAAGACATCCCTGGAGTGGTAGTTCCTGTCCAAACAGATGGCAAAGCCAGATGTGAAAGACTAGAGCTTATTAGACCATTGAAAAAGCATAAATTCATTGGAATAGACATGAATGGAAGGCCGAGACGGAGTGTCACTATGCTTCGAAAGTCTTCAAATCCTGGGAAAATCACTGGAACGGAAGCATACAGATGGCACCGATCACTAGAAAAAGAACTCAAGAGATTCAGCAAGGCATTAGACCAATCCCCAAAGATCGTAACTGATTATCGTTTCAAGTTTGAGAAGGTAGAATGGCCCGAAAAAGAGGGGTGGGGAGACCATTATATAACTGAGCGTAAAGGCAGGGAGAATAAGAAATCTACTTGCAAAACTGGAAATGGTGGAAGGAGAGTAACATGACAGAAATTGTACTAGGCAAGGATGATGAGTTGGCAATCTATAAGTGCTGTGACGAAACAGAATCAGAATACAGCGGGGTAGTATTAGAAATACGACTTCTATATGGACACGATATAGACATATACTTCCCCAATAAAGCATCAAAAGAAACCCGCGAGCAATGGATTGCAGCTGTAGAGCTGCTTCTCAGAATACTGAAGAAGGTAGAAGATAATGGCTAAGCCAGCTAGAAGATATGACAAACCCGGAAGATATATGAAGATGGGATTGTCAATCTATAGACACTTCAATCCTTATGAAATAGAAGAAATGAGGATTGAAATGAAGATTCACATGCTCATGAAGCAATTGCGTCAACGAAGGCTGCTCAAGAATGTAAGGGCAATGAGATATATCTTAGAAGAAAGGAGGATTAAGTAATGAAAGACATACAAGACACATCTACACGAACAATCATAGTCAAGCCAGAAAAGCCGGGTACTGAAGTCAGGATCAATATGCGCGACGGCATAGTAGAATCAATGGAAATCGAGTTAGACAAAGCAATAAATGGCAACCTCATCGTGATTAAAAGCGGATTAGCATTTAAGAAACTATGGGATGTGATGGACGAACTGCATGCATATCTCAAAGAAGAAGATATCAAATGGGGATGACGAAGAAAGGAGGATGAAGTAATGAGTGAAGTAAGAGACAAAATAAAGCAAGCAGAAAAAGATTTCTTAAGTGGTAAGGGACCTCAATGTCCAAAGTGCGGGGGAAAGATGACTTGCGAAGAAATAGAAATTGACAATATAACAGGAATAAATAAAGAAAAGTGGGATTGCACCATCTGTGGCGCTTGGATCCGCGCGACATATAAGGGAGGCATATAATGGAAGCTGACCAGCTCGGAGCTGAATGCTCAATAATTGCCAAGAAGCTACTTAAAGAAGGAAATGAAGTGACAGAGCACATCAGCACATATATAACCGATTGCTATCAAATGGCTCGGAGAATCGCGAAAGGAGAAGAACCTGACCGCATAAAAGCACTAAAATGCACGATCATCACAGAAGTCTTACGCATCCTGATGGAAGATTTGTCCTTAAAAGCTAAAACTTCATTGAAGGCGCTTGAAGATGTAGAAGGAATAATTAAAGATTGTGACCCGGATCAATTGACTCTAAAGACAGCTAAATCCATCTTGATACTAACATGTCAAGAGTGTATTAGGACTGGGGAGCTTGACGACAAAATGGATATAACAGAGATGTTTGGGACTAACTAAGGAAGGAGAGTAACTAAGATGAATGAACTTGAACAAGTAAAAATGGATCTTATGAATGATGAACCCCCCATCTGCCCAAGATGCAAGAGTGAGATGAATTGCGACAATGATGATGCTGACTGGCTTACAATGGCAGCAAGAGCATCATGCGCTAAATGTGGGTTTGCATTCTGGGCAATCTATACTCTTAGCGAAGTAAGACCTGGATGAACCTACTACTTCCTATTGAGTGGCTTAGGAGTGATCTTGAGCCGCTTGATGGTAATTAGTAAACAGAGACGGTATCAGAAAGGAGGTGAAGATTAAAATGAATGACCAACCAGAAGAGATCGATGAAGCAAGAAAAGCAATTGAGAAGAATGAAGATCCTAACTGCCCCGATTGCAGCGCAGAGATGCAGAGAGCCACAGAGGATGGACCTGAATATGAGGATAATACTTTCATCGACAAATATGTCTGCATCAATTATGATGAAGAATGCGGAGGAGAAACTATGCTCCATGCAATTTATCGCTTAGCAGAGATAAAAAGAGTGTGACACCACTAGCCACAACTGAGCAGCTCAGGCTCAATCTTGAGCTGCTTGGTGGTGATTAGATAGAAAGATTAAAACAGAGAAAGGAGGTGAAGTAGAAATGAAGGAAATAAAACAGAGGCATCTAATCAGGCTTTTTCCATCGAAGGTAATGAGCCATACGAATGGGACGAAATAGCAAGGGAAGAATTGGGATTAGCAAGAAAGGAGAGTAACAAATGAAGATCGCAGCGATCAATAGAGTGGCAGCAAGAAATGCAATGGACGACACTACAAAGGATGGCAAGAAGAAGCACCCACATGCTAGAACGACTGAAGCATGGTGCAATGTGTTACGGAGACGGAATCGCAAGCGTCAATTAGCCAAAGCGGCTAAGAGACGGGATCGGAGGTAAGGCAATGTTTACTTTAACTTGGACAAGCCAGCCGGATTGCCCCATTACACGTAGAGGAGCACTCGTAGGCGACGCAGAAGCAATCTGGTATGCTTGGTGGCACCTAAAAAATAATCCACAAATTCGTATTGAAATAAGAGACTGCTTTGGAGGGGGTTTAATTGACCCGAAGAAAGGGATACGAATGGCGTATGCACAACCAGAGGAGAAATAGAATGAAAACAACTGCCAACAAACTACAACGAAAATGGGACCCGGAAACTGACCCGATGGAGGATACTCTCCTTGAGGTAGCTCAGCTTAACTCAGTAGAAGACCTGCATACGCTAGAAATTGAAGAAGAAGATATCTATGGCTCCTGTGAATATGAAAGGGAAGATAAAGATTGGGTAGGATGTTGGACTCTTTCAAATTCACTAGAGGAACTCGACCCAAATAAGGAAACAGATTTGGAAAGCTTCGAAGCCAAATACTTGGCTGGCGATAGAGGAGCAATAATGATTGAACCCATCTTTCTAGTAAAAAGGGTATCTGATGGAAAAGTATTTGCTCCTCAACTTTATTTCTTTTAGGAGCATAAGAAAGGGAAAGAAAATGCACATCTTTTATTCAGCACTACTAGCAATACTTGCAGCATCAGGAGTAGCACTTATACCAGGCGGGATAATATTCCTTCTCGTGATGTTGTATAAAATAATCAAGGAGAACTAAAATGAGCAGCAAGACGCCTTACCTTGATTGGATCCTAAGCACTCCCAGAGGCTCAATCCCCTCGCCAGTGCTCCCGATCATGTGCAACGATGAGGAACAGCTAAGCGTTCAAGTTGGAGAATTTGTATATTGTACTCCTAGAACGAATACTCCACCATGGACAGCTGTTGAAGTTGGCTTTCCAAGTGTGGATCCTCGCCTGGATAACCCGGAATGGGAAGAGTATATGGAAAATCCTGATATGCCAGCTACTGAAACAATTTATGCTTTTGTGCCAGTGAGATTAGTACGAGAATTTATCAAGAAGCATAAAGGTGAATGGGGGCCACGAGGATGTCAAAAAGGATACGGGATGAATAAGCATGGATTTGAGATAATCCAGAGAAAGAAAGGAGAATAACAATGAACCAATTCAATGCACACATGATGCCCGGGCAGGGCACTAGCGTGGATGCAGAAAAGCAATGCGCCTGCATCAGCAGTCAAATTGATCAAGGAGTAGATCAATTGACAGAGCACGACGAGCAAGGCTTCACCATAGGACAACACGGGTACACCCCGAAAAACCTGAGAGATACAGCGAGAGACATGAGAACCTAGGATTCAATGACAGATCCTAACCTAAGTGGAAGGAGAGTAGCATGAAAGACTATATAGGAGTTGCAATCGTTATACTCGCTCTGTCAGCTCCGTTCGTAATTATAGCCTGGTTGGCAGTCAAATTGGTCAAGGAGTTAATCAAATGAAACACAGAACAATACCTACTGGCAAATGGAAAAGTGGAGAAAGCAAGATCTTGCTTGAGATGGACACCAAGGTCGATCGAATATACATGACACTAATCGAGATAGAAGATAACCAAGAGGTTGTTGTGGAGGATGGAGAAGCAGAATTGACAGCATCTGCTGCTAGGGAGGTAGGAGAGTGTCTTATTCAAATGGCTAATGAAATGGAGAATAATGATGATACTAGAAGAAGTAGATTCTATCTCAAGCCCAGCTCTATATGAATTTAACTTAGCACAGAAATGTAGCACCTGCCCACAGATCATTGTAGGAGGTAGATTCTATATTGCCAACAAGAAAGGTATGTACTTTGGCACGATAGTCTGTCGGGAGTGTGGAGAGCATCTAACAAAGCTACTATGCTAATCTTCCTCGGCGCTCTTAGGCCAATAAGAGGCTCAGGAGCGTCGGTGAAGGAAAGCATATTGACAGACACAATGTAAATATGAGACGGCATGAAAGGTGGTGAAAGGATGAAAGAAGAAAGAATCAAATGTCCTATCTGTGGAGGGAAAGTAGATGTGGGTTATCATGAGGAGAGAAGTTCAGCTGATGAATTACTACGCTATTATCTCCAAGTCACCTGTCAAACCTGTCCTTATGACAAAATTGACCCATATATCAAACGAAATGTTAAAGTAGAAAAGGAGGAAAAAGATGAGTGTCATAGTAACGAAAGAGTTTAAGACAAGTCGAGGAAAAATTTACTTCACAATGGACAAAAGAGGAGGTGGATTGGGTGCTTGTCCTAAAACCAATGTGTACTTCAGCTATAATGCAGAAGCAACAAAAGAAGTCTTTCTAGACATACTCCTTCCGCTCATCGACGAAGGATTCGCAGAATTGGATGGAGACAAAGTATTGGATGGAGACAAAGTATTGGATGGAGACAAAGTAAAGAATATAGAAAGAGTCAAGAAACATTGGTGGAAATTCTGGTAATTTAATCACTGGAGCACTAGAGAAAAGGAGAAGAGTATGAAGAAACTAGAAGAGGCAAGGAAGAAATGGCTAGAAATGGTGGTGGAGAAAACAGAGAAGTGTCTCCAAGAAATTCATACAATTGGTCTTACTGTCTGCAGAGATTCCCATTTTGCAGAGATTAACTCAGCACTGGCACAAGCAAACGGGATGTCACAAGAGGCTTTAGACGAGGAAGACTTTACATTGCATTGGGAAGATGGTTATGTGCAGGGTAAGATTACACCAAGGAAGCTGTACGAGAAGAGCAAGGCACTAAGCTGCCCCCCAAGTGGGGATAAGTTCATAAGAGTACATCCATTCAGTGTCAATGGGAGACAGATTCCAGAAGGTGTGGAATTCATCGGTGACGGACTCATATGGACAGGAGAAACTTGGGAGCGCCCAGTACGACCTTTTACCCAAGAGGAGCTGGAGGGAGTATACTATGGTCGTGTAACCACGAAGGATGATGACGAGTCATATCTTGAGTGGGACATAATCCCCCACACATCAGAAGAACCAGTAGAACAAATTACAATCAGAACAATTGAATATAATATTAACCAGATGGTGTACATAAGTGATGCTGCTTATGCATTCAGAAGGATATCTACTGAGGCAGTGTACATGCTAGAAGAATAATACTAATAGAGAAAGGAGAATAATACAATGTGGGTATCAAAGAAGACGGACAAAGAATGTTGGGATTCTTGGGATTCTGATGAGTCTGTAAAGGCATATACTAAAGTATTTCCAAAGAGATGGAGGGTGAATATACCAAATCTCATCAAAGCAAAGAACGCTGGACTCAATCTGTGGTCTCTCAAGACGATTTTGACGGGAGAACCGAATGGACAAATGTCGGAAAGCGTAGGAGAGGCAGTAAATCATGTGCGAGGTATGCTATTTTCTTCAATAGCACCGAAGGGTTACTCTTTAGATGTAAGTTTTCTTGCGAATGTGTATGAACTCACCAATGGCTTGGAAGAGTATGGTGTCATAGCAGACATTATTAACCACGCCAGAAAAGTAGATGGGAGGAAGTTAATAAGGACGGAAGAAGAAGATAAGAAATGCCCAAATGAATGGGATTATCGCTACATAATCCAAAGAGAATCAGCACTCTATACCACTGGCTGGGGGCGAGAGAGTGATAGTTACAACTCCTCCGCAGAAGCCGTGAAAGAATGTATTGCAATGACGGCAGAGACACACGATGGGCGCTTCAGAGTTATAGACTTCCGCGACAATGACAAAGTTGTATTCGAATCAAACTGGGTAAGTAAAATGATCCAGGAAGTCCACAAGATATATGAAACAAAGGAGAAGACCAAACACCTAGGTGGATGGAATTATATCGTCCAAGTGCAATCGAAGCAAGAGCTTCCCAACGATGAGTTGGTGGAGACATGGGGTCAGATATTCAGTCCGGGGTGGAACTCCATCCCAGAAGCAACAAGAGAATGTATTAAGATGGCAGCACTGCACAGTGCTCATTACAGGGTTAAAAATCTCCACAACAATAAAGTTGTCTTCGACTCAGATTGGATGGATAAGGCAATTTAGGAAATCAAATAGAGAAAGGAAAATAGTATGAATAAGGAAAGCCTAACAGACGCACAGCTAGTAGAACACTTCAAGAGC
>SDBU01005918.1_pt1 | contig 14498 bp, 14 predicted proteins | sample 2277071 | NCBI WGS metagenome assembly SDBU01 (sample SAMN10397929, study PRJNA504765) | marine sediment metagenome | isolation source: marine sediment core GS08_GC12, 126 cmbsf | place: Arctic Ocean: Gakkel Ridge, Loki's castle | collected 2008
GGATTCGTGCAGGCGCTGGCCTGGTATACCGCCGGGGATTCGCTGCTGAAAACCCGCACCTACGAGTACTGGCCGGACGACCTCTCCGTCAAGCGCATGCTGGAGCTGACGCCCGACAGCATTGTTGTGCGGGAGCTGCTGTTCGGCGATGAGCCCCGGTCCCGCCGGTTTATCGAGTACGTCTACGGTGTCGAGTTTGTGACTGATTTCCGGGACCGCTTCACCGAGGTGTTCTACGATACTTCCCTGGCCACGGTAGCCTTCAAGATCATGAGTACCCGCGGGAACCTGATCGGAGCTATCTTTTTAGACTACGACAGCCTGGGCTACCTGACCAATGAAACCTGGTTTCAAGGGGACGATATGCGGCGGGTGCGGGAGTTCCGCTACATTTTCCATCGGGAAACCGGTGAGCAGGAGGTGATCGAGCGGGGCCGGGAGGGGCAGGTGGTCAGTCACGTGCGGATCAAAACCGACCCCCATCAGCGGATACCGGCCACCGGGCTGGGGGTCGGGGCCCAGCAGCTGCTGGATGGCTCGTCACCGTCGCCGGTAGAGGCCACGCCCGATACAGCCGGTACCCAGCCGTAAACTGGGCCGGTGTCCCCGGCCGAACCTGGGTCGATGATCCCGGAAACCTGCCCGCAGCATAAAATTTTAACGGGTTGAGCCGGTTAACGGTACACTGGACTTTACCGGACTGCCGCCCGTAGATTGGAACCGGTTCGTACCATGTTCAATATTTCAGGTACCAAGGAGCGTTTCATGTTCAAGCATAAGTGTGTTGGCCTCACTGTGGCCGGATTGTTATTGGCCGGGGGGCTTGGTGGGCAGAACCCGCCGCCTGCTAACCTGGTGACCATTCCCACCGCGGGCTCGATACAGCGCGGATCATATGAGATCGAGATGCTGATGCAGACCGGCGGCGGAGTGCTGGCCCGTCTCGGGGTAGGCATCACCGATCAGTTCGCCCTGGGAATGAGCTACGGCATCCAGCAGTTCATCGGCGATCAGAAGCCCAGTATCAACCGCACCATACCGGAAGCCCAGCTCAAGTTCCGCCTGTTTGAGGAAGGCTATAGAATGCCGGCCATCGCCCTGGGTCTTGAAACGCAGGGTCGGGGTGATTTCCAGGAAAAAGAAGTCCGTGATACGGTTACTGTCGACGGAATAACTAATATTGATATCACTACTTACGAGCGCTACGAGATCAAGGCCATCGGGTTGTACATCGTAGCCAGCAAGAATTGGAATTTCATGGGCAATTTCGGCAGCCACCTGGGGTTGAGTAAAAACTTCCTGGAAGCCGACGACATCGACGACGACATCAACCTCTTTTTCGGAGTGGATAAGGACCTGGGGGCTGATTTCAGTATGTTCCTGGAGTTCAACGCCGCCCTGGATGACAATGGGTATAAGGACCAGCGCGCCGACCTGGAGGGGCTCACCATCGGCAAGGGAAGCGGCTACTTAAATGCCGGATTGCGCTGGCAGGTGGCGCCCTCGTTCTACATGGAGATCGATTTCAACGATATTCTAATCAACAAGGATAAAGTCACCAACGAGGTGGAGGTCACGAACATCAGCCGGGAGCTCAAGGTGGTGTTCAACGAGTACTTCTAAAAGGTGGAGAATAGAGGACAGGCATTGCTTGCACAACTACTATTTACACTGGCAATCTTACTAGTTTCTTCCGGGCCGGCAACCGCCCAGGAAGCAGCGGATGTGACTGCGACTGAGGCCGGGGATGCCTGGCAGCAGATCGACGATCTGAACGATGCCAGCGATTTCGACGGCGCTTTTGCCCTGTTGCAGCCGATGGAGGCCGAATATGGTGCCGGCGTGGAGTACCTGTGGCGCATGGCCCGCCACCATTTCAATATCTCGGACAACACCACCGACGTGGCGGTGATCGAAAAGGAGCTCTACAGCGGCCTGGAGTTCGCCCAGTCGGCCCTGGCGGCGGATTCCGGCTCCGCCTGGGCTCACGGTTTCTACGGCATCCTCATCGGGCGGGTGGGGGAGATCGAGGGCACCAAGCAGAAAATCATCAACTCCTTCGCCGTGCGGGACCATACCATGCGGGCCATTGCCTTAGACCCCGACTATGACGGCTGGCAGCACGTCATGGGGCGCTGGCACTACACCCTGGCCGACCTCAGTTGGATCGAGCGCACGGTGGCTTCCATCGTTTACGAGACACCGCCGGAAGCCTCGTTTGAGGAAGCCGAGCAATATTTTGTCCGCGCCTCCCAGTTGGCCCCCGATGAGATCAGGCATTTCCTGTGGCTGGGTAAAACCCGGTTGCAGCTGGGTAAGGATGCCCAGGCCTGGGCCAGCCTGGAGCAGGCCCGGACCCTGCCAGCCAAGTCCGACAGCGACGCCATCCTTCAGGAAGAAGCCCGGGAACTGCTGGACTAGCCTCCCGGCCCAATACCCTACCCCGGCGATGCCTGACCGACACCTGCGTGAGAAGCGCCTGACCGGTGCCAACGTATTCCGGGGGGTGCTGCTGGATGTGTACCGGGACGAAATTGCTCTGCCCGACGGCAACACCTCTGTGCGGGAGTATATCCGCCATCCCGGCGCGGCGGTGATGGTGCCCCAGCTGGACGACGGCCGGTTGATTTTCGTGCGCCAGTTCCGCTACGCCCTGGAGCAGGTGATGGTGGAGTTTCCGGCCGGCAAACTGGATCCCGGTGAGGACCCGGCGGTGGCCGCTGCCCGGGAGTTGGCCGAGGAGATCGGCTATCATCCCGGCCTGCTCACGCACCTGGGCCTGATTCATCCCTGCATCGGCTACAGTGACGAACGGATCGAGGTTTACCTGGCCACCGAGCTGGAACCGGCCGAGGGCGCCAATGAGCACGACGAGTTCCTGGAACCCTTCGATCTGGACCTCGAGGAGGCGCTAGAGTGGGTCCGGGAGGGAAAGATCACCGACGTGAAGACCATCATTGCCCTGTACTGGACCGAGCGCCACCGGGCCGGGGAATGGTTACCCAAATAGCGTGAGCCAGCCATCGGCGCCCGTGCCGCTTCCATCAAGAACTACCTGATCGAGGCCGCTAAGCAACGCGGCTTCCAGAAAATCGGCTTCGCCACCCCGGAAGCGCTGGTTCCCGAGCGGAGGAACTTCCAGACCTGGCTGGAGCAGGGCCGTCACGGCGGTATGCAGTGGCTGGAGCGGCGAGGGGCGGAACGTACCGACCCCTGCAAATACTACCCTCGAGTGAAAACAGTGGTCTCCCTGGCCATGAACTATTTCACCGGACAGCCATCTGCTACCCCGCTTCCGTCGCCTGCGGTGACTTCTTCGGGGCAGGCTGCCACTGCTACCTCTTCCCCCCGCTGGTCGAACTACGCCTGGGGGGACGATTATCACCGGCTGATTAGAAAGCGCCTCAAAACCCTGCTGACCGACATGGCGGAAGCCTTCCCTGAGGTAGCGGGAATCGCCTGCGTCGATACCTCGCCGGTGCTGGAAAAGGCCTGGGCCCGGCGCGCCGGATTGGGCTGGCCGGGGAAGCATACCAACCTGATCACCCGCGACTACGGCTCCTGGGTGTTCCTGGCCGAGCTGCTGTTGGATGTGGCCCTGGAGCCCGACCATCCCTTTGAGGAGGACCTGTGCGGCAGCTGTACGGCCTGCCTGGAGGCCTGTCCCACCGGAGCCCTGGACCAGCCTTACCAGCTGGACGCTCGGCGTTGTATATCCTACCTGACCATCGAGCATCGCGGGCCGTTCACCAAGGAACAGGCCGGCTGGGTGGGCGGCTGGCTCTATGGCTGCGACCTGTGCCAGGAGGTGTGCCCCTGGAACCGCCGTTTTGCCCGGCCTTCACTTGAGACCGCCTTCCAACCCCGGGAGTTTATCAGCTACGATCTGCAGCGTTGGCGGCAGGTGGACGCCGGTGAATGGGACCGACTGCTAAAGGGTAGCGCCGCCCGGCGGGCCGGCTATGAAGGTTTCCAGCACAACCTCCAGGCTGTGGCGGCCAATAGAGCTGAAAACAGGTAGTTTCTCCACCCCGAACGGCCCCTGGTGCGGGTAAAGCGGTTGACAATCTCCTGGGCCTGCTCTAACTTTCTGTAGCCCGCTCCGGCAGGCGAAAAAATGGAGGGCAAATAAGATGCCGACTATAGGTGTATGTTTATCCGGCAGCGGCGTCTACGACGGCGCAGAGATTTATGAATCGGTTGCTACGCTCTACCACCTGGAGCAGGCCGGCGCCCAGTACCTGGCCATGGCGCCCGATATTGACCAGGCCCACGTTATCAATCATATTACCGGGGAGGAAATGCCCGGCGAGACCCGCAATGTACTGGTGGAAGCCGCCCGGATCGTCCGGGGCCAGATCAGCGACATCGCAAAGTTCGGGGCGGACGATATGGATGCCCTGATTTTTCCCGGCGGGTATGGCGCCGCCAAGAACCTGTCTACCTACGCTTTCGACGGGGCCAAATGCACGGTCAACGCGGAAGTGCAGCGCCTGGTGCAGGAGCTGCTGGCCGCCCACAAACCGATCGGGGCCATCTGCATCGCCCCGGCCATGCTGGCCAAGGTCCTCGAAGGCTCCGGCGTGCATACCAGGCTGACCATTGGCAATGATCCCCAGACGGCCCATGATATTGAGGAGATGGGCACCAGCCACGTGGCCTGCGGTGTGACCAGCCATATCGTTGACCGGGACAACAAAATCGTCTCCACCCCGGCCTATATGCTGGCCGGTCGGATCGGCGAAACCTGGGTCGGTATCGAAGGCCTGGTAAAGGAGGTGCTGAACCTGATCGCAGCTTGACCCGCGAGCGGGCCGGCCATGGCGCCAGATTATGGCCGATACCACGTCCCTGAATCTGCCCGGCAAGTTGATTTTCAGCCCAAGCCCCGGCCAACGATGACAACCATCGACCAACTACTGGAAACCTTCAGCGGCACCACTCCCATTATGCCTCTGGCTGATTTTGTCTTCTTCCCCCATACTGTGCAGCCTCTCCATATCTTTGAGTCCCGCTACCTCGAGATGCTGCAGGACTGCCTGCCCACCGAGCGCCTGGTAACAATACCGCTGCTGAAGAAAACAGAGGCGGATAAAACCGACCAGCCCCCGCCGTTTCACGAAATCGCAACCATGGGCTACATCAACCGGGCGGAACGGTTGGAGGACGACACTTACCAGGTTCTGGTGACTGGGCTGGTGAAAGTGCAGGTGGTGGAGGTTGAGTCAACCAAAGCCTACCGCCGGGGAGCGATTACCCCGGTTCCGGAGTTTAGCCACGTGACCGACGGCCAAAAGAAGCTGCAGAGCACACTACGCCTGTTCCAGACTGTTCTGGAAAAGGCCCACTCCGGTTTCGACCTGCAGATTTTCACTGAGGGAGACGTTTCGGTGGAGATGACGACCCACAGCATCATCAGCGCCCTGCCTATCGAGCCGGCCCAGAAGCAGAAAATGCTGGAGCTGCAATCGTTGGAATTACGGTTGGAGATCCTGTTCAATTTCCTACAGAGCGGACTGCAATCTATCCGGGCCCTTGAGCGATTCAATCCCATGCTGCCTACCAATCCGCTCTGGAATTAGCGGTCAGCCGCGAATTTGAATTCTGATACTGTGCTGAGTTTGGGCCGGTCCGGCGGGCGGTCAATCCACCCAATCCAGGTCGATACTTCCCAGGCCCACCGACGCATCGATACTGATAGTAGGTTTTTTAGGGTCGTAATCGAAGCTGCGGTAACGGCTACGGCTTAGCCGCTCCAGGCCGCGGGTGTTAATGGAGGATAGGAAGTTCTCCTCGGCATCCAGTTCCACGTTATAGCCTTGAGGAATCTTCAGGGTTACGCTACCCAGGCCCACGTTTATATCGACTTCCATATCGTGCCGGCTTTCGCCCCGGAAGTCGAGGGTAGCCTCCCCCAGGCCACAATCGAAGCTGAGTATCTTAGTCCGGGCATTGGACAGATTCAAGGCGGTTAGTTCCCCCAAGCCGTTATCGACCGACAAGCGCCGTAACTCCACCCCGTTCAGGGTGGAGAAGTTCAGTGTGGTTTCTCCCAGGCCATTATCAAGGGATAGCTCCCGCACCTTCATCTCCCCCAGGTCCAGGGAAGCCTCCCCCAGGCCGCAGGAAAAGTCGATATCCAACGGCACCCGGGTAGTGAAATAAATTTCGCTCTCCGGGGAATCGAAGGAGTCATCCAGGCCCCAACCTCGGTGGCGGCTCTTAGTAACCAGGCGGAAATAGGCCCGGTCACCTTCCACTTTGTATTTGGCGCTGGGGCGGATGGAAGCCTCATCATACTGCATGTAGCCGGTGACCGCCTTGGCCGGATTGCCTCGTTCCACACGGATCTCACCAAAACCGAATTCGATATCGATTTCCATGCTCTGAACCTTCTCATCGAGAACTTCGTCGACTGTCAGGATGGTCCGTTGGTCCCCGGCGGTAGCTCGGGTGAGCAGTAAGGCCAGGATTAGGACGGGAAGCTGGTTCAAGTGCCTCATTATGGATCCTTAAAAGTCAAGCAGTCTAAGATACACGGTCCAATCGCCGGACGTACTCCCATCGGTGCTGAGCGGCTTGTAGAATTCCAGCAGACTGTCGTTATCATTGCTGATACCAATCCCGACGCTGTGCCGGCCGCCGCTCTGGAACTCATCGATGAAGTCGGCAGCGAGCAGATTGTTCGAGCTCCCCCAGTTATTTCCATACTGCCAGATTAGACGGTAAATGTTGTCCCGGTCACCGGAAAGCATGGTAATGGCCACCTGGAGTAATCCGTAGTGATTGCCGGGATCGAACGACTTGTACCGGTATCCGCCCACCGAGCCGATGCCACCCAACGGCGTCAGGTGCTGCAGGCCGAAATCATCCGTATCGGATACCACACTGCCGGCGCGGCCGGAGACCCGGATACCAATCATATAATGCAATGGCAGGAACGTCTCGAACGCCACATCCTGCCGGGTGTAGTCGAAGTCGGACTGGTCCATGCTCTGGGTATAGCCCAGGTCGGTGCTGAATGCCAGTTTCCGATGGAACAGACTTACAGGCCGGCCCAGCGCCAGTCCTACGTTCAGGTTGACATCCTGGCCCTCGGTGATGCCCCAGGCTTCCCGGAACTGCTTGTCCCCGCCGAACAAACTCCATTTGACTGTGTTAGCCATACTGTTATGGGTCTCGCTCAAGTATTGGATCCGCAGCTTTGAGAGCCAGGGGCCGTTCACGATGACCGAGCCGCTGACGCCCTCAGTCTGGTACCAATCGTACCAATCCTCGTGGATCAGTAAGGCGCCCAGGAAATTTTCTAAAGGTGTGACCCGCCAGATATCTTCATTCTGCGGTTCCCGGTGTCCCTCGACTACCAGGGCCAACCGTTTGTTGAACAGATACTCACCGATTGCCAGGCGACCATACCATAGGGAGGGACCGAAAGCGTATCCCAGAAACCCGCGCACGGTCAGGCCGGGGATTCCCTCGGTGTCCGGGTGGAAGGGCACGTATAGGGCCACCCCCTCGCTCCGGTTATAGCGAAAGACCACATCCTCGGGAACTCCGAGATCGGGATGTACCCGGCTGTAGCCACCGCGAAATTCCCAGCCCTGCCACCCACGGCGGCGATGGCCTTGGTGGCCGTAAGTGTTCCAATCGCCATCGTGCTTCCAATCATCATCGTCCCAATCGACTTGGTCCTGAGACCAGTCCAGGCTGGTGTCCTGGCCGAAGATCTCATTGGCCTGCTTGCGGGAGAGACTCACCTTGCCCCGATTGACCTCCACCACCTGGCCGGTGACTTTGGCGCCCGGGTCGCGGACGATCTTGCCCCCCAGGGCGAAGATGCTCCCCTCAACTTCGGCAGTAGGCAGAAGTCTTACCTCACCGCCCAAAACCGTGATCCGTCCGGTGATCTTGCCCGCCACCGTCAGGTCGCCACCCACCAGGCGTAGCGCGCCGGAACGCACTTCCCCTTCCGGGATCAGCAGGTCGCTGAATATTTTGATCTCACCCGAAGGTTCCGCATTAACCTGGCTGGTGTCCGATCGGGTTGATGGCTCCCAGGCCCATAAGTGGCCGGCGATCATGGAGAAAATGATGAGCGCCCGGCCGGTGGCATTGATTAATCCACGCATAGCTAATCCCTTCCGCGCACGACCTCTATCGTGCCGCCAGTGGTTTCGATTTCAATGGTATGATATGGTTCATCCACTCTGTAGATCCCCAAAGTACTGCCATTTTCATTCAGCAGGTCCAGCTCCAGATTGCCTTCAAAGCGGTGGGCTGCATAGCGCGGGGAGTAGCCGTACAACCGGGCCTCCACCTGCACCGGCTTGTTGGTATTGTAACTGACGTAAATATCGCCGCTGCCGGAAGTAATTCTTGACTTCCGGTCGCCGGGGCTCTTTAAAGTCATCTCTTCAATAATAATGTCGCCGGCGTTGGTCTTGACCCGTACCAGACCGGAGACCAGTTCCACCCGGATATCGCCGCCACGGGTTAAAATCACCAGATCGCCATCAGTATCCTCGGCGTCCACATCGCCCCCACCAGTGGCTACTTCCAGATTGCCGACCATGTGACGAACGGAGATATCGCCACCTTTTGACATGGCATTCACATCAGCCGTGACGCTCTGCAGATCAATATCCCCACCGCCGGTCTTGGCGGCCACCCGGTCGCCGGTGATGTTCCTCAGATCGATTCCGCCGCCGCCGGTATTGATATCGAAACTGCCTTCGGAGCTGACCATTTCTATGTCTCCGGCGCCAGAGTTGACGGTGATTTGGCCCTTGGCGTGGCGGGCTTCCACATCTCCGGCTCCAGTATTTAGCTCAATCCGCCCCTCAATATGAACCGCGTCGATATCGCCGGCGCCGGTCTGGACCTCTATTTTCCCGCTGCAGTTGGAAAGCCCAATATCACCACTGCCGGTTTTTACCTGTAAATCACCCACCAGGTCCGTCAGGTCCACATCACCGGCATAAGCTTTAACCGCCACACTGAAAGGCCGGGGTACCTCGACGAGATAATCGATAGATATATGCCGCTGTTTGCGGGTTGTGGGGGTAAATCGGTAGGTGGCCTTTTCGCCGGAAATTTCGACACTCAGTGCACCGGTTGACCGGGCGATTATCTGCCGGGCCTCATCAGAGTCTGCGGCACCCTTGACCCGAATTATTTCGCTTATTTCCAACCGCTCCCCGTCAGTACCCAATACCGTTACGTCTCCTTGCAGGTCCACCATAATCAAGGATCCGTTGGCCGAGGCCTGGAGTGAGTGGCTTATGACCGACTGGTACTTGCCGTGGATCCAGTCCGGCTGGGGTACCTGTGGTGGCGCCGGTGGTGCCGGTGGTGCCGGTGGTGCCGGTGGTACCAGGTCCTGGGCTACCAGGGGCCAGGCGAGGAGCAATATGGCCGATAGAAGTCTCATTATTGCTCCGAATCCAGACTTTCGTCGTCCAGGCCTTCGGGCGCCTCGGAAAGCACCTGATAGGCCTGGTAACGGACGGTTTCGATGGGATCCATCCGGGACACCAGCAGCAGGGCTGACCGCACCGAGAGGTCGGTCAGGAAATAGCTCATGTTATCCACCGCGGTCCGGCGCACACCTTCGTTGGTATCTTCCAGCACCGTCTTTATCAGGGCGTCTTTCACCAGCGGGTTCTGCACCCCCCGCAGACTCTTGATCACCGAGATACGTACTCCCGGATTCTCATCGGTCAACAGGGCTGAGACCAGGGCCATGATGGTGGATTCCTTCTCCCCCAGCCGGGAACTGTTCCCCAGGATACGGGCCGATTGCAGCCGCTGGCCCGGGTTGGGGTCCTTCACCAGTACGTATTCCAGGGCCGTCAGGATATCTTCACGCTCGGCGGAGCCAGTCAACTGCATCTTGTGACCGGTAGTTATTGTCAGTTCGACCGGGTTGTCCGGATCGTCGCTCAAGCCCACATCGATCCCCTTCACCTCCCCGGCGCGGATCATCTCGGCCAGATTCAACTGGGGACCAGCGCTTTCGCCAGTGGCTGCCAGCGGAACACCGGAAACCGCCGGAGCTGTGAGCAAGAATCGGCCCACCAGTACCCCCACCAATGCCACAGAGACCAGCGCCAGCGCCGGGCGGGCCGCCACCCACATATAAGGCAGCTCCTCCCACCACAGGCTCAGGCGTTCACCGATCCGGCGTAACAGGTGGCCTTCCTCGGCCACTTCCAAAGCGCCCATCAGGCGAAACCGCTGGTCGTTCAACCACTGCTGATCGATCTGGTAGACCGGTTTGATCTTCGAGAACAACTCTTGGAGTTGATCGTCGGTCATCTGGGGGTAGCGTGAAACTCGTTTAGGCATAAGCTGCCAGGTCCTTACGCAGTTTGAGGGTCGCCCGGTGCAGGTAGCGCTTGACCGTGCCGTCGGTCAGACCCAACAGGTTAGCAATATCCTTGATCTTGTGGCCTTGGTAGTAGCGCAATACAAACACAGTTTTCTGCTTCTGGGGCAATGCATCCACCTGGGCCAGAATCTGCTTTTGTTGATCGGTGCACTCCGGGCTGGTCTCGGTATAGGCGTCGTGGTAGCCCTCTTCCAGGGGAATGTTTTCCAGGTGGTGCCGCTGTTTGCCGCTCCGGTAACTGTAGCAGCTGTTGGTGGTGATACGATAGAGCCACGTGTAGAAGTCGCTTTTGAACTCAAAGGTGAGGAGATTCTTCCAGGCCTTGAGAAAGACCTCCTGGTAGACGTCTTCGGCGTCCTCTTTATTCTTTAATATCTGTAGGGCCAGGGTCATTATTTTAGCATCATACATTGCAACCAATTTATGAAAAGCTTTCTGGTCTCCCCGTTGGGAGGCCCTGATCAGTGTGACTGTCTTTTCGTCCACTTCTCTGTCTTACGCTTAGTTCGACTCGATTCGATGTTGATTGGTTGTCATGGATGACACCGGAAACTAACGCCCCCCCATCACTTGGGTCAAGGGAGGGCGGCGATTATTAAAATAGGCGTTTTAAAGCGCCTATTGGTGCCACTTGCGCGAGTATCGGGGGCTCACTTCAGCACCCCCGCCCCGCCAACGCCTCGGCGGGACAAGACCGCAAATCCTAACTTAAGACTTGGGCTAGTTTTTGGGGGCATGGTCACGGTGACTACCATGGTGCTGACTTTCCTCTGGCTGCACATGAACGTTCCCTAGATCTCCTTGAGTGCGGCCGTGAGATCCATGGCTACTTGTTTCGCGTCGCCGAAGAGCATCACAGAATTATCTGCTGCAAACAGGGGATTGGCGATGCCAGCGAACCCGGGCCTCAGGCTCCGCTTGATGATCACGACGGCACGGGCCTCATCCACGTTGAGAATCGGCATGCCGGCAATTGGAACTGATGAATTAGAATCTCGCGCGAGTGGATTGACAACGTCGTTTGCGCCGACGACCAGCACCACATCTGTCTGGGCAAAAGTAGAATTGATCTCGTCCATATCCTTTAGTTTGTCATAGGGAATGTGCGCCTCGGCCAGCAGAACATTCATGTGTCCCGGCATTCGTCCGGCAACGGGATGTATCGCAAAGTCCACTTCCACCCCCCTGGAGTTGAGCAGAATCATCAGGTCACGGATCGCGTACTGAGCGTGGGCCACCGCCATCCCGTACCCAGGCGCAATGACCACCCGGCGGGCACTGTCCAGCATCATCGCTACCTCTTCCGGCGAGGCCGACTTCATGCGACCAGCGTAGATATCTTCGCTCTCGGCCGCAGTTGCTATCTGCGCACCTACACCAGCGAACATGATGTTGGGTAGGGAGCGGTTCATGGCCCGAGACATCAGGGCGGTGAGGATGAAACCTGCAGCGCCTACCAGGCATCCGGCAATGATAAGCACACTGTTGTTGAGGACCCAACCGACACTGGCCGCCGCAATACCTGAGTAAGAGTTGAGCAGGGCGATGACCACCGGCATGTCGGCCCCGCCAATTGGTATCACCAGCATGATTCCCAGAAGAGAACCGACACCTACTATAACCCAAAATGTGGTCGAGGATGTCGCCTCCCCTACCAGCCAGGCACTCAGGCCCAGACAGACTAACATCAAGATGACGTTCAATACATGTCTGCCTGGTAGGAGCACGGGTTGCTCATTGATGAATCCCTGGAGTTTGCCAAAGGCGATAATGCTCCCGGTGAAGGCAACCGCACCAATCAGGCCGGAAGCCGATGCGGCTACTGTAAACTGGACAGATATCGCTTCGATAAAACCTCCCCTGAGAGCCTCTTCCAGGGCGGCCCCGGCCGCCAGGGCTGATGCTCCCCCTCCGAAACCATTGAAGATCGCCACTATCTGGGGCATGGCAGTCATTGGGGCGCGATAAGCCATGACGACCCCTATCAGGGCGCCTACCACCAAGCCGGCCACGATGATCTCGAAGCTGACGATGCGCCTATCCAAGAGAGTCACCACGATGGCTAGAAGCATACCCGTGGCGCCCAGGAGATTGCCTCGCACTGCCGTCCGGGGATGCGACAATCCCATGAGTGCGAAGATGAACAGGACGGCAGCGATAAGGTAGAAAAGGTTAATGAATGCTGGTGACATACTAGTCCTCTCGGCGGAACATTTCGAGCATACGGTGGGTCACCAGGAATCCTCCCACCACGTTTACCGTTGCCATAGCCACCGCGAAGAACCCTAGAATCGTCGTGAAGGTCGTGAGCTGGGCGCCGGAGGTCACCAAGGTCCCCACTAAGGTGATGCCGGAGATAGCGTTAGCTCCCGACATGAGTGGGGTGTGCAAAAGAGGGGGTACTTTGGAGATGACCGCAAAGCCCACAAAAAGGGCCAATACGAATATGGTTAAAGACGCGACAAAGACTTCCATTTAACTACAATCCCTTTCATTGGTCGAGTACATGAGAGGCTGGCAGGCCCAGGAGCTCACGCACCTGAGAGTTGACCACCTCTCCCTCGTGAGTGAGGAGGCTGTCCCGAATGATTTGGTCTTCCAGGTTGAGGCGGATTTCGCTGTCCACGACCAGGTTCTGGAGAAAGACGGTGATGTTCCTGGAATACATCTGGCTGGCGTGATAGGGGACGGTGGAAGGGAGATTGATGGGGCCCAATATGGTAACACCGTGCGCCACGACTGTCTCTCCGGGCCGAGTGAGTTCACAGTTTCCGCCCCCTTCAGCAGCCAGGTCCAGGATGACCGATCCTGGTTGCATACCTTTTACGATCTCTTCGGTGAGGAGCAGCGGGGCTTTCTTCCCTGGAACTGCCGCCGTCGTAATGACCACATCGCTTTCGGCGACCACCTGCATCATCAAATCTCGCTGTAGGCGGTAAAAATCTTCGCCCATGGCCTTAGCGTACCCGCTGGAGGCCTCAGCCCCCTCAGTCCCCAGCTCGAGTTCCAGGAATTTGGCCCCCAGGCTCTCCACCTGCTCCTTCACCGCTGGCCGGACATCATAAGCTTGTACGGCCGCCCCCAGGCGGAGGGAGGTGGCGATGGCCTGCATGCCCGCAACACCCGCTCCCACGATGAACACCCGGGCGGGGGCGATGGTGCCGGCCGCTGTGATCATCATCGGATAGATCTTGTTAAGCGCCCCGGCGGCGAGGAGCACGGCCTTGTAGCCTGAAATCGTGGACATGGAGCTCAGGGCATCCATAGTTTGCGCCCGGCTGATGCGTGGAAGCAGCTCCAGGGCGAAAGCGGTGGGGCCTCTCGTGGCTAGCTGCCTGGCGGCTTCGGGGGCTCCCAAAGGGTTAAATAGTCCCACAATGATCTGACCGGAGCGGATTAACTCCAGATCGGACTGACTGTTCTCAGGATAAGCCCCCGCCCCGTGCACTTGCAGGAGCACATTGGCTACCGAGAAAAGCTCAACCCTATCCGCCACAAGACCAGCTCCCTGCACCTCGTAAGCACTGTCGGGGAAACCTGCTTTCACACCCGCTCCCTTTTCGACGAGAACCTTAAGCTTGGCCTTGAGCAGCGTAGGCACGAACGCGGGTACCAGGGCCACCCGCTGCTCCTTTGGATATAACTCGACAGGTACTCCGACGATCATCTAAACCTCCAAATCAAGGTGCCATCCTTCAAGGCTTTGTGCTCACTGTTGCCGTCGCTGGGTAAACTTCCGTATTGGAAGTATTCGCAGCTGTATGTCTTCAAAGCATTTGGAACATTTAGGGCTAAAAACTAAGAGAGACATTCCGCGTTTCCAAGGTTTAATTCACGTCTCCTCTGAACCGTGTCAGCGATGTCTCAAACTGGTCACCACTTGTCACCGTAGGACAAATACCTGCCCCATTTTCCTGCCTTAAAGTGTAATTAATAGACGGGAGAGCAATGAACTGCTAATCAATTGCACTCTCATTACATCATTGTAAAAAAGGCTCCTCGTGGCGCGTGTACGTCGTCAAAGTAATGTGGTCCAGCAGTGCCTAAAACTAAGAGATACATTTTGCGGTTCCAAGGTTTTGTTGACGCCTCATCCGAAGTGTCCTTT
>SDBU01005919.1_pt1 | contig 14497 bp, 12 predicted proteins | sample 2277071 | NCBI WGS metagenome assembly SDBU01 (sample SAMN10397929, study PRJNA504765) | marine sediment metagenome | isolation source: marine sediment core GS08_GC12, 126 cmbsf | place: Arctic Ocean: Gakkel Ridge, Loki's castle | collected 2008
GCGAGCTACCATAGCTGGTGTGGCTATGGAGATGCAGGCCGAGCAGATAGATGCTCTAGAAAAAGCTGTGCTAAAAACGTCTATAGCTCTAGCACTATTCTCCCCAGAAGAGCTGTTAGAGGGAACACGACAGTGGGCAGCTGGTACAGGGGCAGTAATCGAGACCCAGGAGCAGCTTAACACTCTTATGGGCGAGACGATTGCCATACAGAAAATGGCAGCCCTTAACTCAGTAGATCTTGCCCAGTCCGTAGACGTAGTTGGTGGTGTTATGCACGAGTTTGGACTAGAGACTAAGGACGTTACTAACATCACCGAGGTACTTAACTACGTAGCTGCAAAGACGTTCGCAAACGTCATAGACGTAGGTGACGCCTTCAAGATGGTAGGCCCGATAGCCTCACAGCTTGGCGTAAGTATGGAAGAGGTAGCAGTAACAATCGGGCTAGTCTCCGACGCCAACATTAAGGGTTCCAGAGCAGGACGGGCTTTACGACAGATGTTCCAGCGCCTACTGAAGCCTACAGCTGAATACGATGCTATGATGGAGAAGCTTCTTAAGAACTCCCTAGAGGTCGGACAGACCTGGCGAGATCTAATAATGCCACAGGGAGTGTTCGTTGGCATGGCAGAGTACTTTGATATACTAGCTGCCGCAACGGAAGGCTACACATCAGCAGAGAGAGCAGCTGCACTGGCTGTTTTGGCTACTGCAAATGAGCTTCCTGCTCTTGTACACCTAATCGAAGAAACTATAGATCTCCGTAGACAGGGTATCAGTCTGGTAGACGAAGAGCTAGAGGCTCTACTTGGCGCGCACCAGCTGATGGTTAACTCTTATGGTACTCTAGAGCAGTCTGAGAGCTACCGCGTAGAACAGATGGAGCGCCGATGGGAGGCAGCTACCTTAGAGATGGGTGGAGCTGTGCAGAAGAACATGCTTCCATACATGGAAGCCTGGTACGACTGGATAACTAAGATAGTAGAAGAACTAGCAGACAATCCAGCTCTGCTAAAATGGCTGGCACTGAGCGGCTTTGGCTTACAAGGCGTGGGTACAGCACTGAGCGGTACAGGAGAAGCTATAAACATCGGTGCCAACATAGCTATCATGGCTACTGCTGTAGAAAAGTTCGGCGGTTTTACTAAGATCTTTAAGGCGGCAGCTGGAGGGTTAGTAGGACTAATTCGCCCTCTAGCGGCACTAGCTCCCCTCATATACGCTGTGCCTAAGCTACTTGAAATGCAGAAGCTAATAGGTATGGGAACTGAGGTACCTCAGGATATACAGGAAGCGTTCTACGAGGGAATTCTGGGTCCACCGGGACTACCCTACGTGGTAGTAGCCAAATCTGAGGAAATGAAGAAGGTCTTTTCCGATCTATTCGGTAAGACATGGGTAGGTAAATCAAGTGCTAACATCCAGAAGGTATTTGACTATCTAATAGCACAGCAGGAGAAAGCTGCAGTCGCAGCTCCTACTGCAGTGACTGCTCGACCGGCTGCTACAGCTCTACCTATGCTGCCAGTGTCTGGCTACACGATAGAGAACGAAGCAGAGGCGCTAATGCAGTACCTGCAGTATCTAGAGCGCGTAGACGACGCTACAAATGCTTACTACAAGAGCAGACAGTCCATGATAGATGATCAGCAGGACTGGGAAGCAGATACCTTAGAAAAGTTCCTGCAGAAGGAAGAGGAACGGCTAGAGGAACACTATCAAGCTCTAGAGCGTGCTGCAGAGGATCAGCAGAATAAGCTAGCAGATCTTGAAGAGGACTATCAGCAGGCTAAGCTAGATGCAGAGTCAGACTACCAACGCAAGCGCACTGAACTTGCGGGAGACTATGCTGATAAAGAAGTACGCTACGCAGAAGACGCAGCCAAGAAGATAGCAGATCTGGAGGAAGACCACTACACAGATTCTCTTAGCCGAGCAGAAGACTATCGGCTAGATCTAGAGGAGCTAGCTAGAGATCGTGCTGTACGAGAGGCACGCTATCTAGAAGACTACCAGCTAAAGCTTGCTGAACTAGAAGAGCACTACCATAGGGATGTTCTAGAAGAGACCGACGACTATGAGAATAAGAGAGCTGAAATAGTTGAAGAGTACAATAGAAGAGAACTAGCGGCAGCTGAAGATCATCAGCTAAATCTGGAACGTAGAGAACTGGACCATCTAGAGAAGATGGATGATCTCATACGTACTCGCGATGCTCGTGGGCTGCTGTTAGAGGTACAACGCTACTCCCGTGATCGTAGTGAGACTATTGAAGACTACGATACAGATAGAGAACGTAGAAGAACAGCGCATGAGGAACGCTTACGCGAGCTAGAAGAAGCTGCAGCTGAAGAGAAGACGCAGCGACTCGAAGACTATGAAGCTCGTAGGGAAGATCTAGAAGAGGCCTATGCCTTAGATAAAGCGCGGAGATTAGAAGACTCTGCTGAAAGGCAGCGAGAGCTAGCTGAAGACTCTCTCCGACAGAAGGCACAAAGGCTCCAGGCTCTGGCAGATAAGAGGGCTGATCTAGAAGAAGACTACGGACTAAGAAAGTCTCGCAGGCTAGAAGATTATCAGAAGAGACTAGAGGAGCTTACTGAGAGCTACTCTCTACAAAAAGCTAAAAGGCTAGCAGACTACGAGGAACGCAGGAAGGCTGAAGAGGAGTCGTACGCTCTTAGGCGCGCTCGTCGCATAGAGGATTTTGAGCAGCAGCGTGTAGATGCACAGGAAGCATACGCTCGTGATCTAGAAGATAGAAAAGAGGCGTTAGCAGAGCAGTTAGCTGAGCTAGAAACTGCATGGGAGGCTCAGCTGGAAGTCTTGGAGTCAGCGGAGCAGGAAAAACTAGCTGCTCTCATAGAGGCTGAGACCAAACAAGAAGCATACCTAAGAGAGCACTACGATGTTCTGCTAGGGGACTTCAAGACCTTCCTTGCGGACTATGATACTGCGTGGAAGGGCTTTGTTAAGATGCCTATGCAGCCTCTGATACTTCCTATTCTCCTGAAGACAGGTACAGCTAAAGAGATAAACGATGCCTACAAGCGCTGGGAGAGGAACAACATACCAGAGGGTATGCAAGAGGGGGGCTATGCTTACGGGGGTATGTACACCCTTGGCGAGGCAGGTAGAGAGTTCGTACTAAGTGCTCCTACTACTCGAGCTGCAGAAAAGCAGCTCGGCACACCCCTAGGGCAGGCCTCCTTTGGAGCAGCTGGTGGTGGCGGGATAGTAGTTGATCAGAGTAACTGGCGGTTCGAGGGGTCGTTCACAGAGGGTGATAAGGTATGGTTCCGGCAAGCAGCCAAAGAAGCAGCCTATGAGGGCATAGTGGAGGTAGTAAGTGGCTAGAGAAGTCTGGATAGGGATAGAGCTAGTAAAGACTCCGAGTGGGAAATTAGCACCTGTAACTCGTGGTGTGTTTACTAAGAAGGTTCGTGCACTCAGAGCAACTAGAAGCGGAGGAAGTAAGTTTTCCTTTGCTCTACCTGCAAGGCTAAATCAGATTCTACCAGATAACTACTTCATGGAGCACGTGGAGCAAGAAGATGCCAGTATACGAGTATGAGATAGGCGCTACAGCAGGTGCAAGAGTGAACCTGGAAACACAGGAAATCAACCCGCCTAGCGGAATACGTTACAGGTACTTCTCTACTGAGAAGATACGTGGTGATGGGCTAGCAGTCGGAGATGGCTTCCCCACCTGCACGTGGAACTTCGAGTACCTGACATCCACTATGTATAACATCTTCATGACTCTTCTGGCAGGAGAGGAGTCAGCCGAGGTGTCTATAAAGACACGCCTACCGACTAAGGCGTATGCTGCGTATGCTACCTGCGTGATGCATAGACCTGCTGGAGAGCAGCGCGCTGGTGGCTGGTTTGGGGTATCAATCAGATTTACTAGACTGGAGACCTAACATGCAAGGAGATAGAGGACAGGGTAGTGATAGGGTATCGGTTCACAAGGCGGGACTTATCGAGAGAGCAGTAGAAACAGCCTCCTGGCGGATTGAGAAGTTCGCAGATGACGCAGCTTATGCGCGGGGAGAAAGCTATGCAGTGTCAGAGTTTGAGGGTAATCTTCTACTGAACGAAGGCATTGCAGCTCTTCTACTCCTTCTAATTGGTGGAGGGGGAGATGCTTACAGCAACGCCAATGCGTATCTGGGAGTGGGAGACAGTAGCACAGCTGCTGCCGCCGCACAGACAGGTCTGCAGGCAGCTGTAAATAAGCTGTGGAAGGGCATGGAAGCTACCTTTCCGACTAGCCCCCCAGCAAATCAGCAGGTTATCTTCCGTTCTGTATTTACTGGGGCAGAAGCTAGCTATGACTGGGAGGAATTCACGGTAGTAAATGCGGCCACTGATGCAGGAGACAATCTGTGTCGGAAGGTGTCTTCTGAGGGTACAAAGGCTGGCGGCGAGACTTGGACCCTAACATACACTCTTACACTAGCATAGAAAGGAATCTAGTATGCAAGCAGTAAAGGTACGGATACGTAGAGGAAGAGTAGGAGAGAATCAGATGGTCTACCCTACACGCTACAATGCACAGGAGGTAGATCGAGATGGCTTCGGGCCCCTATCCGTGAACCACACTGGAGCGTACTCTGGCCACATAGGTCGTGGTGGAGTGGAGGAGTGGTGCATCATCATTCTCAGTGACTCCCTGGCCACGGAGTACGCTAAGGATATAGATATGGATATAGTACTTCCTTCCGAAGCCGATGCTCTGATGGAGCAGTGGCGCATTGACAACGACGAGCCAGAAGAGCGCGAAGTAGCCGGTGAACCCCGCAAGACCCTACGAAAGGTAGCTGACATTCTAGCGATGGTTCCTGGTGACAGATAGAGTCTGTATCTCTATCGTAACTAAGGGAACTCTACGGGCTGAAACAGTAGAGTGGCTTCTGCGTACCTTCGTGCAACTGGCGCCGAAGGTAGAAGTACAGATAGTTAACGACGCTAGGCCACTGGAGCACGCGCGGAATGAGCAGGTGCACCGCTTCCTAGCATCGGAGTGTACACACCTGTTTCTGCTAGATTCTGACTGCGTACCTCAGAATGGTACTATACAGAACCTCCTAACTCTACAGCGACCTGTCGCAGCTGCACCACACCCCACACAGAAGGGTACGGAGATAGGCCTCATGATACTGGACAAAGAGGGCGATGCCTATGTACAGCATCGGCCATGGACTGGGCTACAAAAGGTAGATGCAGTTGGTACGGCTGGTCTGCTTATAGCTAGAGAGGTCTTCGATAAGTTCGGCCCACCCTGGTTCCGCTGCGAGTACAACTCTGCTGGTCTGCTAGTGAAGAGTGAAGACTTCTGGTTCTGCGATAGAGTGGTAGAGACAGGGCTAGAAATCTGGGCGGACTGCAATCTGGCACAGAACCACATGGTAACAGTGAGGCTGTAATGGGCGACGAGTCTATCAACATAACCGATTCAGGATCAGGCATCGACGGAGCCGCTCCCCTACTGTCTGGTGACGGTCCTCCCTGGCCAGGAGATAGTCCTAGAAATCACCCCCACACAGGCAGGTACTATCTTGCTGTGCAGCCCTGGGACGTGATATTCTCCGGACGAATCACTGGCTGGTCTGACCAGATGAATATCACCTACTCTAGTGGGGGCTTTTCTGGCACTGTCAAAGCTGGAATGACAGCTATGCTTGAGCAAGATGATGGTACGATAGCGTACATTCGAGTGAAGACTGCGCCATCAGGTGTCACAGGTTCTATGGAGGTAGCAGAGAACGATCATCTGGACTGGGACTACAATAAGACAGTCTATGTCTTGAACCGCTTTGAACTCTGGCCTGTGCATCCTCGTGTTACCTTCAACGGTGGGCTGACGTTCTATAAGGACTACGATATTGCTTACACAGACCAGAATGCAAGTTTCTACCCTGTTCCTATTATGGGGCCACCTGCAGTAGCCTTCTTGAGTGGTGGAACAGCCACGATTCAATTCTCTGGTGAGCACTCCTACACGCCAGATGGCGCAGCTAACTCCAGCTGGGCCTGGACATTTGAGGATGGAGATCCAGCCACCTATAATGCGGTAGCCACTGCAGTAGAGTGGACCGCGGCTGGCGTATATCTGATTTCCATGACTGTCACCAACGCGCATGGAAAGTCAAGTACCGGCTATCGCTATATCTACATCTTCGACCGCACAGGAAGCGATTCTCCCCACTCCCGCTTCTCGGTAGGAGAGCTATCAGGCAGTTTAGCTTCGGGTGGCTGGGCCTGCAGTGTAGAAGTGTGGGCAGATTCTATAGATAAGAACGACTTCCCAGAGAGCTCGCAGGTAGTTCTCTTTGCTGAAGAGGAGTGGGGCGGGAATGCCGTAGCTAGTAAAGGCATGTTCATAGATCGTAATAACATTAAGCTGGTAGGTTGGATAGAGAAGAACACAGTAGTCTTCAGCTCTGAAACTGGTTCGGTGGCCTTCAATGTAGTAGGCATTCATAGCCTGATGAAGAACTGTGAACTCTTCTCTTGCGCTCTCAACTACGACGACACCCCCACTACATGGGTAGGTCTAAAGGATCTAAATGCCATTAGAGCGTATCATCATCTAATCTACTGGCAGTCTACCCTAATGATAATAGTAGACGTGTTCCTTCCTGGTCAGCTTACTGGCATATCTCCACTGGCTAGACTTCCTGCTTCCTGGGATATAAAGTTTCAGGACTTTGGCGATGGCTCCCTCTGGTCGCAGCTCAACGGACTGGCAGAAGACTCCTTCTGCCTTATAGCTGCCGATAGGTTCTCTACCTTCTATATTGGCCGTGATCCTCAAACTATAGAGCCTGTCTACATTGGCGATGTCAGTGCCTGGCTAGCTCTTACTAAGACAGACTGGCACGGAGATGCTGAAATTACAATTCAGGACGAACCTGCTCGCTCGCAGGTTACACTAGAGGGTGTGCAGTATGTAGGAGGTACTGATACGGCCACGCCGCACTTTTCCTACGCGCCTGGGGAGGTACCGGCTGGACGCGGGCAGATGGAAGTAAAAACAGGCGCCATCTTGAGTACCCCGGATCTGAGTAGTATGTTAGTAGGACGTCTACTAGCTATACGGAATAATCCACTGCCCCACACGGCACTAAAGCTTCTAGGTAACTACGGTCCCTGTATAGATATAGCTCCTTTCCGCTGGGTACTAATTAGTATAGCTGTAGGTGATACACCTAGAGCTATCGTGTGGGCAGAAAGAGAGTTTCTCCCTACTCGTGTTACTGACCGTATTGCCGTAACACAGGGAGGGTGTAGTACCGATATAGCTTTAGTCGCGTATGCCAACGGTGGTTCTGGTGTTACTATAGTAGTACCTGAACCCGAACTAGTTAACATAGTAGACATGGGTGGGTCTGATGGAGCAGAAGGCGAAGAGAGCATTGTTACTGATCATCCCTGGATAGAAGACTCTGGCGAGGGTGACACTTCAGAGGAAGCTCTAGCTATTTCTGCTACAGGAGGCGATCCTGGCGTGCTTAGTTCTGGATCTCCTGGACTAGGACCTAAACACTACAAACACCTAGGTTTTACTGCAGCTATCCTGGATACTTACCAGGCGTGGGGTGCCTATGCCTCAGGAGGTAGAGGGATAGCGTGGGACGGAGCTAATGTTCTCAATGCCTACCAGGATGCTTTGCCTGGCTCCGAGAGACGGCACTTTCGGCATGAGGGCTTCTCGGCTGTAATAACTGACAGCTATCGCACCCCCTGGGGCGCTCCTACAGGAGTTGCATGGGATGGAGCAAATCTGCTCAGTAGTGATAACTCCTCCAATAAGCAGTACAAACATGACGGCTTTTCTGATAGTATTCTAGAGAGTTACTATGCTCCGGGCTATGGTAATACGGGCATAACGTGGGATGGTACTAACACTCTTAGCGCCAGCTACGCAAAACACTTCATGCACGATGGCTTCTCTACCAGCATACTAGACAGCTACGAGACCACTTCCATAGTAAGTTCTGGTATGGGGTGGGATGGCGTCAATGTGCTTGCCTGCAGACAAAACACGCACTTCAAGCACGATGGTTTCTCGGCGGGCATACTAGATAGCTACTACGTATATCTGACGTGGCTATGGGGCATCGACTGGCTAGGTACTCCCTACGTAGGAGGTAATGTTCTAGGTTCCGACAGCGGTACAGACAAACACTATCGCTATGTGGGGTTCTCATCTTCAATAACGGGCAGCTACTCTTCACCAGGCAGCATGCCCACCGGTATAACTTGGGACGGTACAAATGTCCTAAGTGCAAACTACATATCGCCACAAAAGCATTATAGGCACACCGGCTTTTCATCTTCAATAGCGGAGAGCTATACTGTCTCGTACAACTACCCTGATGGAATGTCTTGGGATGGAACGAATGTCCTCAGTGCCTGTTCCTCTTTAGCCAAGGTCTTCAAGCATACTGGATTTTCGGCAGCCATAGCGGATAGCTTTGGTGCTCCAGGAGGAAATCGCTACTATAGCGTCACTTGGGATGGTACGAATCTCATAACTGTCAGACAGTTTGATGACAACGTCTATAAACATAATGGATTTTCGTCGGCGATAACAGACAGCTTTCTTACAGCGTATGAAGACCCCAGAGGAGTCACCTGGGACGGCACGAACATACTAACTGTCGGTGCAGTAACTGACAAGTATTATAGACACGTGGGTTTCACAGCTTCGGTGCTGGCTAGCTACGCAGCCGTAAACAATCCTGTCGACCTTACGTGGGATGGGAGGTACGCATGACCTCTAAAAGACAGGCAGCTATAAATGCCTTCAAGGCAGTAATAGGTTCTAGAGAGCCCAAGCATAGATTCCTGTCAGGGCAGTTGGGAGATGCTGCAGGTACTGTAGAAGTACCTGATCGGCCAAACTTCAATTACGTGCGGCTGTCAGGAGCCACTACGCGTACTGTACGAGCGTACAACATGTCAGTTATGCCTGAGCTGGACCGCTACGTTAGGGTAAAGATAAGTCGCTCGGAAGGAGGCATCCAGGACTATGAAGTAGTCGGTTATGCAGCCTACGAGTCTGAAGGCAGCCCAGTCAGTCCCCCTGTGTACCCTGGCGGGCAATCAGCGGCTGAAAAGGTAGTGGTATGGACAGCAGGCGCCTTCTTCACGAACGAGAAGCTACACAACGCCCTAACTGGTGCAGAACTACATAAGAACATTGCCTCCAACATAGAGATGCTGGAGATTGCTACTGCCACCTACGATGATGTTCAGGACTGGATGAACACTACTCAGTCTGCTGGACACCTCTCTGGTGGGGCTCTAAGTGTTGGTGGCTCCGGAACGCTAAATGTAGCAGCAGGACAGGGCTTGATTAAGACGGTAGATAGTGAAGTAGGTACCACTAAGTTCTTTGATTGGTCTGCCGCGAACAGTGTTGCTCTCACAGATGGTCGGACCAACTACATATACGTGGACTACAACGTGGGTACGACAGCTGTCTCTATCAAGGTCACTCTAGACCGTGCAAACATACCACTAACTACCGCCTTCGATCTTGGTCGAGTGTTTAGAGATGGGAACGATCTGCACATTCTAATGTCGGATACTCACTTGCATAATCGAGACAGAGCTTCCTTCGACAGGCTGCTAGCTACTCGAGGCTTCGAACGGGCTAGTGGGGGGACGCTAGCTGAGTCTGGACAGAGATACCTTACAGCCACAGAGGGGCTCTTCTACCTGGGAGAGAATCATGTTCACACTGATGCCCAGGACACTACAGGAGCAGCTCGCTTTACCTCCTGGTACCTGTTGAATGGGACGTGGACAGCCGTTCCTAACCAGCAGCAGATAGACAATCTGCAGTACAACGATGTTAGTGCTGGCGGCGCTGAAGTCCTGGACAATCTGACCGCTAATCGCTATGGAGTGTTCTGGGTATACATCCACATGGACAGTGACCTCCATGTGATATACGGACAGGACAACTACAAACTTACCGGAGCGGAGAACGCAGTCGTTCCTTCCTCCCTGCCCGAAATAGTCGGAGACTTTGGGATTCTTGCAGCTAAGATTATTGTACGACAAAATCAGAACAATCTGCTGTCTGTAGTAGGTGCCTATCTAACACTCTTCCCAGTGAGTGCACCATCAAACCATAATGACCTCGGAGGGCTACAAGGTGGAACGGCAGATCAATACTACCATCTAACAGCTGCAGAATACACTGGACTTTCTAGCATGAGCCTAGCCAGGAGCTGGATGGGTTTCTAGAGGAGGACAACGATGGCCTTTGTTGAGGGCGGAAACGACGGTACACTGGACGGAGTCAATGAGGTAACAATAGTTGCTGCACCTGCAGCCGCCACTCGTCGTCTGGTCAGAACGATCACGATAAGTAACGTTGATACTGCGATAGTAACAGTAGAGCTTCGTCTGAAGGAGACGGCAAACCTACGCGTTCTCTGGGCCGGAGATCTGCGCGTTGGAGATAGTCTAGTGTTTACAGAGGTGATAGTTCTAGATACTACCGCTAAGAGTATCACTGTACTAATGGATGGTGCTGCTGCCACCAACGATCCTGACTTTACTAGTTCATGGGGAGATGCCACATGACTTTCGTAATAGACAAAGATGGCTCTATCCGATTTGCATTAGACATCGAAGGCTACCAAGGTGATCAGGGCGATCAGGGAGACCAAGGCGATACTGGAGCTCAAGGTGCCGCTGGAGACCAGGGCGATCAGGGTGATACCGGTGCTCAGGGCGATCAAGGAGATGTAGGCGACCAAGGTGACCAAGGTGATGTAGGAGACCAGGGCGCCGCCGGTGATCAAGGAGATCAAGGAGCTGCAGGTGATCAAGGTGAGGCAGGTAATCAGGGGGATACTGGAGCACAGGGGGATGCAGGTGATCAGGGCTATCAAGGTGATCAAGGCGATCAAGGAGATCAGGGGCCTCCCGACGGCGATCAAGGCGATCAAGGAGATGTAGGCGACCAAGGTGATCAAGGCGATGAAGGCGCTCAGGGGAATCAAGGGGATCAAGGCGATCAGGGTGATCAAGGAGATCAAGGAGATCAAGGAGATCAAGCGGCCAAAAACGAGGGAAATATCTTCCTAAGTGCTGCTGGCGGATGGCCCAGTGCGACTGACGGCTGCGGTGTCGCAACCAGAACTACATTTGGCGCGCTTGGCATGGACGCGTATGTGCTACCTTTCGATAAGGATAGCGACGAGTACGCGCAGTGGTCGCTGGTAATGCCGACGGACTGGAATGGTGGCACACTAACCGCCAGGTTCTACTGGACGACCTCTGCCGGCGGTGGAGGCGAGACGGTAAACTGGAGGCTAGCGGGGCGCTCGTATGCAGACGACGAAGCTCTAGGGCAGGCGTGGGGAGATTCGGTAGGATTAACTGATACCTGGCACGCGAATGGCGATCTGCATGTTACTAATACCACTGCTGCAATAACTCTAGCAGGCACACCTGCAGCTAGTGAGTATGTGCAGCTACGTGCTATGCGCGATGTCTCACAGGATGATCTGAACGGTGACGCTAAGCTTATGGGAGTACTACTAGTCTACACAAGGAGCTAGAACATGAAAAAGCAGGATCTGTTGAACTTCGTTCAGAATAAGTACACATCTGTACTGAAGCTAGAGCACATAGAAAACATTGGGAACGTGAGTTGGTATCTGGCGCACTATTTTGACACTGACGGTGAGCAGGCTACGAAGGGTAACTTGGGATTCTATGTGGTTGATGAGGGCGAACCTAGTGAGGCAGCTTACTGGGACAGACGCGAGCCAAAACCTGCCGCACCACCTGCACTGCCACTAACCTTCCAGCAGCACCTACAAGAGCATCTTACTACGCTCATCGGTGCAGGTACTATTGAAGGCGGTTCTATCCAAGTGGTAGACGCTGTGAACAAGACAGCAGTAGTATCTATATGGCTAGAGGACGGCGCTAGCATCATACTGAAGCAGTTCTTCATTGACAAGGACGAAGCAGACAGCTGGCGGCGTAGAGAGATCGTCACCGTCTAGGAGTCAGATATGCCATACGGATATTACAGAACAATAACCATAGACCACACGAAGGTGCCAGGCAATCTGGTAGGACACCCCTTCTTGTTTAACACTATTCACAACGACCTACGGACTGTAGGGAATGGTGGGCACGTCGTTAGTGCTTCTGGCTACGATATAGTGTTCTCTCCAAATACAGACGGGACAGAAAAGTACCCCCACGAGATAGAGAAGTACGTTGCAGGTACAGGGGAACTTGTAGCTCATGTGAAGATCCCCGCGATCAGTTCTTCTGTGCCCACTGTCTTCTATGTCTGTTATGGAGATCCAGATGTCTCTACTTCTAGAGAGGACATCACGGGTGTCTGGGACTCTGACTTTGAGATGGTACTCCACCTTGGCGGCACTGATGCCGTTGGGTGTCTCGACTCCACTGTCAACAACAATGATGTGACCGGAGACGCAGGGACTCCAGACTACCAGCAAGCGGGACAGGTAGGGTACTGTGTAGGGTTTGATGGCGCTGCTGAGCTACTGAATATAGCAGATAGCGCCAGTCTGGATATCACAAGCGGTATTACTCTGGAAGCCTGGGTGAAGCAGGATATAGCCGGAGCAGAGTTTATTCTTAGCAAGCGAGTAATAGCCTCAGACGATGCCTATTTCCTCTCGACTGATGGTAATGGTAAGCCAGGTCTGACGGTACTGATTGGCAATGTTACCAAAGCTACGCCTAAAAACAGTGTTCTAGGCACTGTAGCCTTCCGCTATGTAGTTGGCACTTACACAGGAGCGGCCCTGTTTCTATATCTAGATGGAGTACAAGATGCCACTCTAGGATCAGTGACAGGCAACATAGATACGACCGTAGATCCTGTCCGAGTTGGGTGGGGCTACGACGATCCCTTCTCGTGGGATGGTAGGATAGACGAAGTTCGTATTTCCAGTATCGGTCGCTCTACTGACTACATTACAGCTACTTACAACAACCAAGATTCGCCAAGTACGTTCTACGCTCTACAGGCTGCCGAGCAGCTAGCAAGGTCACCGAGTTCTGGAGTTACACTCTCTGCATGTTTAGGAATTGTGTAATGCTGTCAGTTATAACACCACATCACAGTGGAACCAATCCGTACATCGTAGAGTGCTATGAATCACTCAAGCGGCAGACCATGCAGGACTGGGAGTGGGTAATAGTACTTAACAATGGTGGCGTTCTGCCAACAGAGATTCATAGTGACGCTAGAGTGCGGACTGTAGAACATGCCAGCAACAAGATCGGAGCGCTAAAGCGTTTCGGCTTCTGTCAGGGACGAGGGAGCATTCTGGTTGAGCTAGACGCTGATGACATGCTGATGCCTGATTGTCTAGCTGAACTGCAGACTGCGTTTGAGGATAAGAACGTCTCCTTTGTTCACTCCAATGCAGCCAGGTTCCAAGACAAGACATGGGCGCCCTGTGAGTTTGGCCCGTACTGGGGCTGGAAGAAACGCCCTTTTACCTATGAGGGACATCCACTAGTAGAGATGTTGTCCTTCGAAGCTACCCCCCACGCTATGCGAATGATCTACTGGTGTCCAAACCACGTAAGAGCTTGGCGTGCTTCAGACTATAAGGAGATAGGAGGACATGATCTAGAACTAGCAGTAATTGACGACTACGATCTGCTGTGCCGAACATACTTGCACGGTAAAGAGATGAAGCTCATTAACAAGTGCTTGTACCTCTATCGTAAGTACCCAACACAGGCCACCAGACTGCGTAATCCGGCTATACAGGCTAAAAACAGAAAGCTCTACTCGCGCTACATTATACCAATGGCGCACGAGTGGTGCAGACGTGAGGGCCTTCCCAGGCTCGACCTGGGGGGAGCAGTCGGCAAGCCCGAAGGGTATATTAGTCTAGACTTGCACGATGCAGACGTGATATGTGACCTACGAGAGGGAATTCCGTACGAGGACAATAGTGTAGGCGTTGTTCGAGCTTACGACCTACTGGAGCACCTGCCGGATGCTGTGTTCACGATGAACGAGATTTGGCGTGTACTAGCTCCGGGCGGCTGGTTACTGGCCTCGATTCCCAGTACTGACGGACGGGGGGCGTTCCAGGACCCGACTCATGTTTCGTTCTGGAACCAGAACTCTCTTGGGTATTACACCGATCCGAAGTTCCAACGATATGTACCTACAATCAAGGCCCGCTTCCAAGTTAGTAAAGTGATGACGTGGTTTCCGAGCAAGTGGCACAAGAGGCATGACATCCCCTATGTAGATGCCCAGCTAATAGCTGTGAAGGACGGATTTAGAGCGCCCGGAGAGTGTCTCTGGGCTGGGGATCAGTAGACAGAAAAAGGAGAAAGAGAAATGACAGTACCTGAACTGACGATAGGAGTTGTACCCCTGCTCGCGCTGATCGTAGCTCTGGTAGAGGTGATCAAGCGCTACTGGCTGAAGGACGTCGACGGCCA
>SDBU01005920.1_pt1 | contig 14496 bp, 10 predicted proteins | sample 2277071 | NCBI WGS metagenome assembly SDBU01 (sample SAMN10397929, study PRJNA504765) | marine sediment metagenome | isolation source: marine sediment core GS08_GC12, 126 cmbsf | place: Arctic Ocean: Gakkel Ridge, Loki's castle | collected 2008
GGATGAGCCACGGCGACAGGGTCATCAAACCGCCTGACGGTTTCGTCCCCGCAGCCGCGACGGACAACTCCCCTTACGCCGCCATACGCGATAAGGACGGCAGGCGTTACGGTCTCCAGTTCCATCCGGAAGTTGTCCACACGCCTAACGGCAACAGGATTATCAGGAATTTCCTGTACGACGTCTGCGGCTGCAAAGGCGACTGGACAATGGGGTCGTTCCTCGATGAATCCATTGAGCGGATAAGCAGGCAGGTGGGTGATAACAAGGTACTGCTCGCGCTCAGCGGCGGCGTCGATTCATCCGTAACGGCACTTCTGCTTCACAGAGCGATCGGGGACAGGCTCCACTGCGTTTTTGTCAACAACGGTCTTCTCCGCAAAGGCGAGGAAGACGAGGTAAAGAACAGGTTCGCGAGGAATTTCGGGATAAAGCTTACTACGATCGAAGCGAGCAAGCGGTTCCTCGAGAAACTGAAAGGTGTCGAGGATCCCGAGAGGAAGAGGAGAATAATAGGTGAGGAATTCATACGTGTTTTCGAGGAAAACGCTAAGAAGACAGGCGAGGTGAAGTTCCTTGCGCAGGGAACCCTTTACCCGGACGTTATCGAGAGCGTCTCGGCCAAAGGCGGTCCCTCGGCGACGATAAAAACGCATCATAATGTAGGGGGGCTTCCTGAAAAAATGCACCTCGAGCTGATCGAGCCGATGCGTGATCTCTTTAAGGACGAGGTGCGCGCACTCGGACAGGAGATGGGCATGCCGGAGGAAATAGTGTGGAGGCATCCCTTCCCCGGGCCCGGGCTCGCCGTCAGGATACTCGGGGATATTACCGAGGAGAGACTCGATGTGCTCCGCGAAGCGGACTACATATATACCGAAGAGATAAGGAAGGCGGGCCTTTACCGTGAGATCGCCCAGGCTTTTGTTGTGTTGCTGCCGGTCAAGTCCGTCGGTGTGATGGGCGACGGCAGGACCTATGAGAATGTCGCGGCCCTAAGGGCGGTCACTACACACGACTTTATGACTGCGGACTGGTTCTGTTTTCCCCCGGAAGTTCTCGCGAGAATATCGAACCGTATAATAAACGAGGTAAGCGGTATTAACAGAGTTGTTTACGACATAAGCTCGAAGCCGCCTGGCACCATCGAATGGGAATAATCCCAGACTAATCAGGATAGTTTTGCCGGATGTTTGTTCACCTTCATAATCATACCGAGTACAGCCTGCTCGACGGAGCGAGCAGAATAAAAGAGCTCGTGGCCAGGGCCGCGGAACTTGAGATGCCCGCCATAGCCATTACCGACCACGGCAACATGCACGGCGCTATCGAGTTTTACCTCGAGGCTCAAAAAGCGGGAGTGAAACCGATCATTGGGCTCGAGGCCTATATCGCTCCCGGAAACCGGAAGGAAAAGAAACAGCAGAGCGCAAGGGATTCTTCAAGTCATCTCATCCTCCTCGCAAAGGATATGACAGGTTATAAGAACCTTATCAGGCTGTGTACTATCGGCTGCCTCGAGGGATTTTATTACAGGCCCCGTATCGACAGGGAAGTTCTTGAACAGTACCACGAGGGTCTTATCTGCATGACGGCCTGCCTTAAGAGTAAGATACCTGCGCTTGTGCTTAACGGCAAAATGAAAGAGGCTGAAGAGCTTATCAGGTGGTACGCGGACCTCTTCGGCGAGGGTAATTTCTATATCGAGATACAAAACCACGGAATAGAGAACGAACTGAAATTCCTTGAGGCCGTTCCTGAACTCGCGAGGAAATGCTCCGTTCCTCTCGTGGCAACAAACGACATCCATTACGTCAACAAAGATGATTCCTACGCCCACGAAGTACTCGTCTGCCTGGGAACGGGCAAAACCCTTGCAGACGAAAAGAGGATGCATTTCAGCGGCATACCACTTCATTTCAGGACGGAGGAGGAGATGCGGGAGGCTCTTTCGGACTTCCCGGAGGCGCTCGACAACACGACAGAGATCGCCGGACAATGCAATCTCGAGCTGGAGTTCGGCGCGAAATACTACCCAGTATACCGTACCGAAGATGGGACACCACTTAAAGATTTCCTGTGTCAACTTGTCGAGGAGGGAATCGAAAAGCGCTACAAAGACCGGCGTGTACCGAAGGAAGTCCATGAAAGGCTTGATTATGAGCTGAACGTCATAGAGGAGAAGGGCCTTACCGGATATATACTCATCGTCTGGGATTTCATCCACTATGCCAAAAGCAAGGGCATCCCGGTCGGACCGGGGCGCGGTTCCGCTGTCGGCAGCTTGATCTGTTATCTTATCGGCATATCAGACATAGACCCGATAATGTACGGCCTCTTCTTCGAACGGTTCATCAATCCCGAGCGCCCGAGCTTTCCCGATATCGACGTGGATATCTGCAGAGAGAGGCGCGGCGAGGTTATCGATTACGTCAGAGAAAAGTATGGCCAAGACAGAGTCGCACAGATAATAACATTCGGAACACTCGGCGCGAAGATGGTCGTTCGCGACGTCGGACGCGTACTCGGATATTCATACGGTGACTGTGACAGAATAGCAAAACTAATACCTGCAGGTCCCAAGGTCACTCTTCGCTCCGCCCTCGAGTCCGACCCTGATCTCAAGAACGCATATGATAACGAGCCGGCGGTCAAAGAGATCATCGATATAGGATTCCGACTCGAGGGACTCTCTCGAAACTCCTCCACACATGCCGCAGGTGTCGTCATCTCACAGGATGATCTGACAAATCTCGTCCCTCTTTGCCGGGGCAATGACGACGACATCATCACTCAGTTCTCGATGAAACTCGTCGACATAGTTGGCCTACTGAAGATGGATTTCCTCGGCCTCAAAAACCTTACAACTATTAATCACGCCGCCAAAATAATAAAGCAGCGGCATGGCGTCGATCTCAACATGTCGGAAATGCCCGTCGACGACAAGAAAACACTCAGCCTGCTCAATCGAGCGGAAACCGTCGGGCTGTTTCAGCTCGAAAGCACAGGCATGACAGACCTCGCGAAACGGATGAACATAGACCGGTTCGAGGACATCATGGCGATGATTGCGCTTTTTCGCCCGGGACCCATGGAGATGATCGGGGACTTCATCAAACGAAAACAAGAAAAGAAAACCATAAAGTACGACCACCCACTCCTTGAGCCCGTCCTGAAAGAGACATATGGCATACTCGTATACCAGGAACAGGTTATGCAAGCCGCAAACATCCTCGCCGGATACTCCCTTGGCGAGTCCGATATACTCCGACGGAGCATGGGAAAGAAAAATCCCGCAGAGATGGCAGCACAGCGGGAGCGGTTTCTCCAAGGCGCCAGGCAGAGGAATATCGACAAAGAAACAGCTGCGAAAATCTTTGAGCTCATGGAAAAATTCGCCGGGTACGGCTTCAACAAATCACACAGCTCCGCATACGCATTCATCGTCTACCAAACGGCATATCTCAAGGCCAATTACCCGGTAGAATATATGGCCGCACTCCTCTCAAACGAAATGGACAACACGGAGCACATTGCCAAGTACATCAAGGAATGTGAGCGCATGGGGATAAGAGTCCTCCCTCCTGACGTGAGCGAATCTGAAGACAGGTTCACTGTCGTCGAGAACGGTATCCGCTTCGGCCTCGCCGCCGTGAAAAACGTCGGCCGCTCGGCTATAGAACACATTATACAAAAGAGAACCGCTCACGGGCCCTACAGAACATTCTATGAATTCGTCTGCGACATGGACAGCAGAGTTGTCAACCGCAGAGTCTTCGAAAGCCTGATGAAATGCGGAGCATTCGACACGATGGGCTACAAACGTTCTCAGCTTCTAAAATCGCTCGATCAGAAAATCCTCGATATCGCAGCAAGACAACAGGCCGACAGGCAAAGAGGACAGGGATCTCTGTTCGATGTCTTTTCAGACGAAGAATCGTACAGAGCTTTCGAGCCCGAAATGCCCGATATTCCCGAGTTTCCGGTCAAGAAGCTCCTCAGCTTCGAAAAAGAACTCCTCGGTTTCTATATCACGGGCCATCCACTGAACGATTACAGAGAAAAAATCGAAGCTCTGAACTGCGTCACATTCGACGAGCTCCAGTCCGTTCCCGACAGGGCGGGAGTCAAGCTCGCCGCGATCATCTCTACCGTTCGGACAACAGTGAAAAAGAAAACGGGTGAGAAGATGGCTATCCTCGGTATAGAGGACACCGACGGTGCTATGGAAGCCCTCGTGTTCCCGGAGGCATACGCCAAATGCGGCTCCAAGATTCTTCCCGACGAGACATACATCATAGTTGGGAGCGTTAACAAAAGAGATGAAAAGCCAAAAATAGTCGTCGACGACCTCGTTCCTCTTACCGAAGTGGATTCCGCAAAAATCAAGGAGCTCAACAAGAGCTTCAAGAACAGAAAAACAATCTCGCGAAACGGGCGGCCTAAAAGGTATGAACGGAGTAACTCACCTGGCCGATATACCGCTCCGAAGAAAAACCACTGCCTCGAGATAACCATCGACACCGAGAGCGTTTCAAAAGAACAACTCGAAGAACTAAGAGCATTGTTGAAAAAGCATCGAGGCTCAAAACCTGTTGTCTTCGTCTTTGCATCGAAATCGGAGCACGTGAGGCTGCAAAGCGAACTCATGGTAGTAGATCACGATGACCTCCTGACAGCCCTGAACGAAAAGGCATATGTCGTGAAATGCTCATAACTGGTTGAGCCGCAGGAAAAAATCTAAATTTTTTGGTTGATTTTTCCGAGTAATTTTGCTAATAAATATTATACTGATGGAAAGGAAATGACCATGAAGGATCCGGCGCTCGACCTTCAAATGCAGGAAGTCACGCTCCTCATGTCGGAGCTAAAATCGTTTCGGGATGTAGTGGTAAGCACCCTTAATACTGAAGTTGTCGTGCCTGAGAACGAAGCGAGGTTAGCAAAGCTCAAACAGACAATCCCCGAACTGACAAAAAAGCTGTACTCCGATCTCCAAGAAGATTACGACGATACTCCTGAAAAAACCGTCAATGGCGTCGAGGACCTTCCGCGACTGATAAGGTACACCGACCTCGAAAAACGCAAGCTTATGGAAGCGTGGCACAGGTACTACATGAAGCTTCACTTCATGATCGGCAGATTAAAAGACAGAAAGAAGAAAGTCGAGACCCTGAACCTCGTTGAACTCAAGGCCAAGCAATTCCTGTTCAGCCCCTTTACAATAATCGTGGTATTGGCCGTCATCGTGTTTCTCGTCTTCGTATACTTTTCCCAGTAGGAGTGTTAATGAAAGGTAAATCATCTGTTCACAGCGGAGAAAGTGACAATGTCAGAATGCGTGACCAAACGTGATATCGTAGTCAAGATCACAAAAGAGACAGGTCTGACCCAATTCGAAGTCAAAGAAGTACTCCAAAGGGCCTTGGACTGCATCGTAGAAGCCCTTGCGGAGAGGAAGAAGGTCGAGCTGAGAAACTTCGGGATATTTACACCCGTTGTCCGAAAAGCGAGAATAGGAAGAAATCCGAACAACCCGGGCGTCGAGATCAAAATACCGGAGAAATGGGTCGCGGATTTCAAGCCGGGAAAAATAATGAAAGCCAGGGTCTCTCAGCTCACTGTGCCCGAGTAACTCCCTCCGTTACTCTAAAGACTTACAGAGGATAAGAGGGGATGTTCAGTTAAGCCGAGAACGCTTGGTCTGTCTCTCAAAGAGATTCGTCAAGCTTACTCGAATGCATTCGAGGCTGCCTGTCGTGACAAGAATACCTCCAACTTCGAGCCTTCGCTGTCAGAATACTCTGCCGGTTTGAGCGAAACGGAGTTGTAGCCGTTTTTCTCGACGGTGATGAGAGCCTCGGATGTGTCCGAACCGGCGGGAAGAGTAAGGCTGAAAGAACCCTCATCGTCGGTCAGACAGTGCACATCAAACCCCTTTGCACCGACTCTCGCCCCGGCCACCGGCACCAGAGTCTCTTTGTCAATAACCGTACCCGAAATCTGGACTCTTGCGGGCGAGTCGTCGTAGAGACTCTCTTCATATCCCGAGAGCCTGAGAATCACCTCTTGGAAAGCGAAGAACGCAGCCACGATCGCGCCGATGGCCGCCAGAACCAGAACGGTCTTTCTCGAAAAGAGGGCTTTGGCCGAACCTTCTTGTCTGTTTTCTGCGGTGCTTTTCATGTAGTCCCTTCGCCCGCTTTGGTTCTAATCCTGTACTCGTTTATCTTGCGGTGTAGTGTCCGGCGACTGATCTGTAGTACCCTCGCGGCCTGCGATATGTTGAACTTGTTATTCCTGAGCGTCTCTTCGATAAGCATCTTCTCCGCCTCCTGGAGCGATGTCCCGGGAGGTAGCAGTATTTTCGGCTCAACTGGAGCATCGGAGGAGACGCCGATGCCTGCAATGCTCGACACCTTCAGGCCCCGCAACTGCGGCGGGAGGTCCGGCAGAGATATCTGCTCCGAACGAGCAAAAACCACCGCGCTTTCGATCACGTTCTTCAGTTCACGAACGTTCCCCGGCCAATCGTAATTCGTCAGGATGTTCACGGCCTCCGGCTCAATCGAAGTGATCCGCTTGTTGTTCTGTGACGAGAACTCCGCCATAAACGCTTTTATCAGTATCGGTATGTCCGACTTCCGCTCGCGCAGCGCCGGGAGCTTGAGGTTTATGACGTTGAGACGGTAGTAGAGGTCGTCGCGGAACCTCCTCTCGCTTACCATCTGCGCAAGATCCATATTCGTCGCGGTGATCAGGCGCACGTCCACCTGCAGCAGCTTCGTCCCGCCCACACGCTCGAACTCCCACTTCTCGAGAAAGCGCAGCAGCTTGACCTGTATATCCAGATCCACCTGGCTTATCTCGTCAAGAAACAAGGTGCCGCCGTTTGCTCGTTCGAACTTGCCGGCCTTTTGCGACACCGCTCCCGTAAAAGCGCCCTTCTCATGGCCGAAAAGCTCGCTCTCAAGCAGCGTCTTTGCCAGGGCGGCGCAGTGGATCGCGATAAACGGGCCGTCCTTCCGGGGACTCGTGTTGTGGATCGCGTTTGCGACGAGTTCCTTGCCCGTGCCGCTTTCTCCTTCGATCAGGACATTAGCCCTTGTCGGGGCGATCTGCCTGATCGTCTCGAAAACCTCTTGCATTCTGTCGGAACTGCCCAGGATGCTCTCGAAACCGAAGTTCTTCTGGATGCGTTCTCTCAGCTCAGTATTCTCCTTAGTGATGTCGCGCTGTTTCAGCGCGCGTTCCACTTTCAGATCCAGCTCATCGAGATTTACCGGCTTCTCAACGTAATCCGTAGCACCCTCCTTCATCGCCTCAACTGCCGTCTCAACGCTGCCGTAGGCCGTCAGCATGATCACAATTGTCTCAGGGCTTATGCTCCGCGCTACTCGCATCAATTCCAGCCCGTTCATCCCCTCCATCCGCAGGTCTGTCAGCATGATGTCAACAGCGTGTGCCTGCAGCAGCGACACGGCCTTCTCCCCACTCTCGGCAGTGTGGACATTGTATTCGGACTTGAAATTCAGCCTGAGCCCCTCTCGGGTGTTCTTCTCGTCATCGACGATAAGTATTGTCTTATTCATAGCGAAGACCGTTATTCCTTCCCTCTTCCCGTCTTATCCTGCACCATCCTAACCTTCCGTTCGTATATCGGCAGGAACACCTTTAACCGTGTACCTGTGCCCTTATTGCTCTCCACCTCGATCCGTCCGCCGTGGTCGCTGATGACCTTGTATACGATCATCAGGCCAAGTCCCGACCCCTTCTGTTTCGTAGTGAAATAAGGATCGAAAATCCGCGATACGTCCTCCTCCGAGATGCCGGCGCCGGTATCCGCGAACGTCACCACGACTTCTTCCTTCTTCACATCGGATGTTATCTTAAGCTGGCCTCCGTTCGGCATCGCCTCCACGCCGTTCTTGATGATGTTGAAAAACGCCTGGCGTATTTGCGCCTCATCCAGAGGTATCAGCGGAACCTTCGCCGAGTACTCCTTCTCGATAGCAATATTCTTCTCTGAAATCTCGTAGTACAGAAAATCGAGAACATTCTCGAGAATATGATTGATGTTGTGTTCCGCAAGATCCAGAGACGCCGGACGTACAGCCGTGAGAAAAGTCCGAATCATCTTGTCCAACCGGCTGATCTCCGTCTTCGCAGACTGCACGTATCCCATCAGCTTCTCTTTGCTCTTCTTATCCTTTATCTTCCTGATGTCCTTCTCCATCAACTGCATATGTATCCCCACCGAGTTCAGCGGGTTCCCGATCTCGTGCGCGACACCGGCCGCAAGCGTAGAAAGAGCGCCCAATTTCTCCGACTGGAACGCATCCATCTGTTGCTTCTTCTGCTGCGTGATGTCCTTCATCAAAACTATTATCCCCTCTACCTCCGAATCCATCCGGTAGGGGAAAACGTTCAACTGAACCACCATCTTCCTCGGCCTCGTGGTCCGGAACTCCGTGCTGAATGCCGAACGGCTGAAAAGATCTTCATCATCAAAGAATTTCACGAGGCCGAGGTTCGTCAAGTATCTCAGAATGGGCTTATTCACGGGATTTGCGCTCGTAATCCCCAGCATTTGTCTCGCCGTAGTATTGATGAACAGAATTCTCTTCTCCCTGTCCAGAACTACTATCGCCTCGGAGATACTCTCGAACACCGACTGCAGAAGCCCCTTTTCCCGCGCGAGCGATCGCAGGTACCGCTCCATCCGCTCGGGGTCGATCTTATCGTATCTATCAACAAGACGTTCCCAGAAATCTTTCATCTATCACACCGGTCGCAGTTTGAAAATATGACCTCACAAAACACCGCCAGCATTATAACAACTGTGCCATTTTGATCCAACAGAAAAAAGCGGGACAAATAGTATATAGCAGAGCGTTCGCGCGCCGAAGAACGAGAGATTTTGTCGCACACAGACCTATCGGGATCTATTGACCGGAGGATCTATAATCAGGGCGGTTGGTTTGCGATTGCTGGCGGCTTGCTCTTCGGTCAGACAGGTTACTACGGCGTGTAGATTCCCTCGGTATGGGTGATCGCGCCGCGGTTGATCGTGACCCATTGGCTCGAGGGTGGGGTCATGCCTGATACAGGTCCGAAGGCGAGAAGATACGTCCCTGCTGGCACACCGACAACCGACTTGTCCCACCGGTCGCCGTTTGGTGTCATAGACCAGTAGGGCGGGGTCGTCCCGCCCGTCGCCGTTAGGGTGAAACTTGCCTCGTCGGTGTTCGTCGTCACGCAGAGCGTCCCCATGTCGTACTGTGCGCCCACGCGGAAGAACCGCTTCGAGTACTCAGACGAACTGCGAAGCTCAAGAGGGCCGCCGCTGCCCTGTACCCCTGTGCCGACACTCGACCAGGAGTCCCCGATCGAGGCCTGTCCATAGAGCTGATAGAGCCGGCCGACAACCGAATCCACAGTTATGCCCACCTCGCTCGTCGCCGGATGAAGGGCCATAGCGTCCACGTCGAAGAAGCTCGAGCCGGAACCGGGGTTTGTTCCCGTCTCAGCCTCCTCTGCGTTGTCATACCCGTCATTGTCGGGATCCGTCGGACCCGTATACACCACGAAGCCCCGGTTGTCAGGACGGGTAATCTCGTAGAAAAACGACATCTGGCTCTTGTACGAGTTTGACGGCAGCAGCCAATGCGACGTCGCAGAGCCGTCCATAAAAAGCCGCGTTAGGTCAAACCCTATCTTGTTGAGATTGTCGTAGTTACTGCTCTCGGTCCATATCTCGACTATCGGCGCCCAGCTGCCCATGTGCTCGCCGTACTGGAAAGTATTCTCCTCCTTCGTGACCGTCGAGTACTCGTACGAATAGATCAGATCCCAGGCTCCAAGGGTAAAATCGAACAGAAGTACCTCGTTTCGCCACAGATAGCCCGCTCCTCCTGGACCAAGGTACAACGTTGCGTTGCGGACACGGCACATCTGCCGCAGTGCGCCGAACTCATCGGGCCGGACCGTCAGGTATTCAGGGTAGCTGCTCGGTAGGTTGATCGAGGTCTGCCAGTGGTCAACGCGGGCCCAGTCGTAGACCTTGAATAGCGCTTCATTCTGTTGGTAATAACTTATGAACGCCTCGACCCCGAGGTTCGAGCGATTCGACGAGGTCAGGTAAAGATAGTAATTCATATTGCCGCCCACTCTGTCCGGCGTGACAATGAAGTAGTCCAGGATTACCGAGTCATTCCAGTAAAGCGCGCTGTCGCTGAACCAATAACCGTAGCCGACACCTCCCGGAACAGGGCCGTCCTCCGTCGCCTTCATCGCCATCACGATCTCAGCGGGGCTGTGCTTTGGCGCAAGAAACGCCTCCGGATGCTCAGCATAAAAGTGCTCCGTCTCCTCCGCGATCTCCTGCCTTACATCCGTCACGACTACGCGTTCCCCTGCCGAAGCAGAAGGGATTGCGATCATCAAGCAAAACAGAATCACTAACCTTTTCATTCATATCTCCCGGGTAAATCTTCCCTATAAGACCGTGAAAAGTCAACTCGTTCGTCATGTTGAGTCGCAAAGAGTACTGCAACCATCCTTGCTTATTTACACCGGTACCATAGCAATGTCAAGTCAACATCTACGAGCAGTTCCCCCCCATGAAACATTCGCTTGTAATCGCGACAACCGGAATGGTAATTAAGAAGGCCGATATAGCAGAATACCCGATGGAGATGAATACATGAGCGATTTCTGGAAAGAAGACTGGGAGCGGGCAAGAGAAAACCTCGTCAAGTGGTGGCGTCTCGAAGGTCCCGCCATCTCTGTGCTGTCGCCAAAGGACAAACCCTGGGGGGACTTCCCCCCGCCGGAGCGTGAGCTGCCTTTCAGCCAGCCAAACGGGCCCAAAGCGCCTCCTGCTCCCGAGGGAATCGCTGACGTGATACCTGTCCCTGATGACCCAAACGAGATGTGGCTCGACCCGAAATTGCGATTCAGGATCGCTGAGTATCAGATAGCCAACACATTCTTCGGTGGTGAGGCTTTTCCCTACTTCGACCCTCACCTCGGGCCGGGAAGTCTGTCGGCTTTTCTTGGCGCAAAGCCCGTTTTCTCCGAAACTGATGCATGGTTCACGCCCACAATGACCGATCTTAAAGAAGGGCCGCCGCTCGAATTCGATGAGAACAACGAATGGTTCCGCAAACAGATGGACATCATCAAATTCGGCGTTGAGAACGCCAGAGGACGTTTCCTCGTCTGTATCCCTGACCTTATTGAGAACGTGGACACCCTTGCCTCACTGAGAGGTACCACGGAAATCCTCCTCGACATGGCCGTAGAGCCTGATTCCGTCAAAAGGCGGTGTTTCGAGATCAACAAAGCCTTCTTCGAGGCTTACGATCGAATCTACGAACTCGTCCGCGACGAGGATAATGGAAGCTGCTACACCGTTTTCGATATCTGGGGGCCGGGGAAGACATACAAGGTACAAGTGGACCTCGGAGCGATGTTCGGCCCTGATATGTTCGAGAATATTGTCCTGGAGCCTTTAGCGCAGCAGTGCGAGAAGATTGATTATTGCCTCTACCATCTCGACGGCAGCCAGTGCTTCCAGCACCTCGATCACATCCTTTCCATCCAGAATCTGAGGGCTGTCGAGTGGACACCTGAGCCCGGACAGCCCGGCGGCGGTCACCCCAAATGGTACGATCTCTACAAGCGGATCAAAGATGCCGGCAAGGCGGTCCAGGCTATATGGATCAAACCGGACGAAATCGACCCCCTGTTCAATGCAGTCGGGTCCGAGGGCATGTTCCTCCAGATTCGTGTCGAGAGTGAGTCGGAAGCAAGAGAGCTTCTTAACAGGTGTGAGAAATGGTATAGATGATTTCTCGCGACGCCGGTTCGCCTAAAACGGCAACGCGCGATAAAACCGGTTCTTGGGAAAAGACTCTACGTGGCAGTTACTTCTCCTCTGGCCCGCTTTTCTCCCGGGCTTCAATCTGCTTCAGCCGCCAGCGCGCCCAATTGCCGGGCCAGGTATCCTCTGCAACGGTGCTGAATTTCACGCACAGATCGTATGCCTTCTTCGCCTCGTCGAGCTTGCCCTCCTTCATCTTCTTCTCGCCGATGAAGAAGTATGGGTCGTCATACATACTGCTGCCTTCGCCTGCGCAGTATTTGATGAGCTCGGTTTCCTTAACTTTTCCCAGAAACCACGCAGCAAGCCACTCGCTGCGGTCCCAATTCTCTCGTTTCACGGCATCGCCGCTGGAATCCGTCAGGACGGTATTGAACGCCTCGTTTGCCTTCATCTCATCGTTCATCATCAAGGCGGCCCATCCCGCATGCCACCACATCCGTTTGCCATACCACTCCCTGTCCGGAGAGACCTCCTTCGCGACATCGGCCAGGACGGAGTAACCATGCCTGCAATTGTCGCCCAGAACCAGCGCTGCACCGAGCGAGATTCTGTCATCTGCCGAAAGATCCCCCATTTCCAATTCCTTGAGAAGAATAGGAGCCTTGGTGACGACTTCATCTATCTCGCCAGACCGCATCTTCTCGAGAAGCAAGACCAGACGAGCCGTCTTTATCGAGTACCACTTCTCCTCGGTTTTCGTCTCAAATGGCCCGAAGTCGGGCAGCACCTCAACCATGTACTCATCCTCAGAATCTTCATCTACCCGCCACGAGTAGCTGCAGGTGCCCCCTCAGCCATACTCGAAGTCGCCCTTGGCCAGCTCCTTCCCCGACCTGTCGACTATCCTTAACTTCGGCGGCGGTTGCCTCTTACCATCTTTCTTCACCTCAGGACTATATTTCTCACCGGCTCGTCCCAGTACCGAAAAACCTATCGAAATGGCGTCTCTTCGTGCACCGGTTTCTGTCTTGATTGTCAGGGGCGGCCCGGCTTCGATCTTCAGGGTCTCACCCTCGCGTATCTCAAAGCGGGCGAGTTTTCCTGCCTCCCGTCCGTAACATTCCAGCCGCCAAAGACTCCCAGCATCGTCCTTTTTCTTGAGTTGGATCATCTTTGCTATGTAGTTGCCTGCCGGGAGCTGCCATTTACCGTCAGAACCGCTGAGATTATAGGGACCGGCATCAGAGATCAGTCTCAGTTCCATGTCCGGATTTTGGATATCAAGTGTCCCGAATTTCGGTTTGACTTCTCGTATCTCGATCATCGACCCGTCGGGCGCAGGTTCTGTGCTGTAGTAGGAATTCCCAACCTGGGCCATTCTGCCCAGCGGGAAAATTTCCATGCTGGAAGCGTCCCTATCAAACTCTCCGTTCCTGTTAAAGTCTATAGCGATGTAATCACCACTGGGAGAATAAGCCGGGGAATCGGGTTTCAGAGAACCGTCATATCTGCCATCGAGATTCTTATCCGCCAAGGCGAGTTTGTAGGATTCACCGCCGAGCTCTACCTCGCCCGTGCGCACACCTCCGGGATAGAAGTTGAGGGAGGCTTGGCCATTACCCCACAACCAGCCTGCGATCCCGAGCCTGATCTCCGTTTTCACACCCTCGATCAACACAGGAATCGAGACAGTACCGAAGCTGACTTGAAGTCCCCTACCGACGCCACTGATAGGCTTTTCATCAGAAATGTCGCCATCCGCGTCTGTATCAACGTAGAGTTGGGCTTTCTCGGAGCCGGTATCGAGAACAAACACGACTTCCCTGCCGCCGATTGGCATGACAAGGTACGAGACTTCCTCGGAAAGGCCCTCGGGCAGGACTTTCAGCTCAGAAGGCTTTGCCAGAACCGTCTGCTGGTACGACCCCGAAACTCTCATAAGCGCATCAGCGTCATCTTCGATTTCCTCGTACTTCAGAGCGAACTTGCCCTGCGCCCACGCAACGGATTGCACAGCGCAGAGGAACAACACTATCAGAATACTCCTACCAGCCGTTCTCATGATAAGCTCCTCCCTATCAAATCCTCCTTGGCTTAACTTATTTGGCGTATTCGAACACACTTAACTTGATCCTGTCAATTCACGAAATTCTCAAACGTTCCTATGATTTTTCAGAGCTTGCTCAATCTCTGTTCCAGATCCCCCAGGTTCGATGGCCGTAAGTCCTCGGTTAGGCAGCCATGCCGAATATGCGTCAGGTATTGTTCCCACAGCTTGACGGGTGAAATCAGTCCAGAGAGAGGAGGTTCTCCCTGCCATCAACCATTTCGATCATGTCTTCGAGGAGCAGGTTCCAGCCGACGAACCCGGCCTCGTGGAAGCCCCTTGCCGATTCGCCCGAGGGGGCGAGCGGAGCACCGGTCTCAGCGTCATAATTCTCGTGCATCGATCCGTATTTTTCTATGTCCTCGACGAGTAGCTCGCTCAGCATCTCTGTCAGTTGCCTTGCCTCGTCGCGGAATCCGTAGTTCATCAGGCCGACGAAGTAGAAGTAGTTGGCGATGGGCCATACCGGGCCCTGCCAGTTTGAGCAAGGCCAGATCATCTTCTGGTTGTTGTATGCCGGGTCCTGTCGGGACAGGCTGCGCAAGCCGAACTTCGACAG
>SDBU01005921.1_pt1 | contig 14487 bp, 18 predicted proteins | sample 2277071 | NCBI WGS metagenome assembly SDBU01 (sample SAMN10397929, study PRJNA504765) | marine sediment metagenome | isolation source: marine sediment core GS08_GC12, 126 cmbsf | place: Arctic Ocean: Gakkel Ridge, Loki's castle | collected 2008
GTGTGAGAGCAAATGAGCGCCGTCACATCACATTGTGGAGGAACACAAACTGATGGGAGCGCCCTCTGCCGCCGCCGAAGGCCGGTATAGGCTGGCGGCGACCTTTTTGCCGGCGTCGGCAAATTGGTGTGACGAGGTGTGACAATGTGGGGAATGATGAGATGAAGGAAATTGTTGTAAAAATTGGGTTGCTGAGGGAAGAATCAAGCCAATGCATTTGCTGCAAGGGCAAGCATGTATACGGAATTGATGTTCGGCTTGAGCCTTATGAACGAATCTGCCCCGATCATTTTCAACGCACCCTTGACAACTGGCTCGATGCGTCTTTCCCGCTCAAGGAGCTTGAGGGGCGGCAAATTCGTGTAACCGCCGAAATCGTAGGCCAGCCCCGTGACTGACCAGCTATCCGTGGTGGCGCGGGCGCTTCGCGAGAAGTGCGCGGAAATTGATCAAAGGCCAGACGTGCACCATGCAGACCCAATGTGGTTTGCTGAAGAATAAATCAACTTACTTTATGCTGATGTCAGAGAGCAAGGAAAAGGCAAAGGAATACAAAGACCTGCTTGATGAAAAGATACATCTGGAATGATTATTTATGGATTATATAGAACATAATGGGAAATTGTATATTATTCAGGATTTTGTTAGGTATATAGCAAAGAAATTTCTATGGATGAAATTCATATTGTTCTATGATGGAAATAAAGCCTATTGGAAAAGAGTAATACATGGTTGAATAAAAATGAAACTTGTAAAAATACTTGGTTTTAAATATAAAACAAGAATATCAGGAACAGGAAGTTTTCCTGCTCCTCAAACAAAAGATATTGGAAGGGAAGTAATTGTGACCAGAACCTGTATTACATGGGATGGTTGTCTTGGGTATTTCAAGGATGATAAAGAAGCAGTTAAACATGCTTTTTATCTTGATGAGTTAAAATAATGCAATTCTTTCTCCTGCTGTGCGTAATAAGGGGTTATTGTTCTCTTTTAACAAGTCCTCTCAATATGAAAAGTATTATAAGAACTCCTGACAGCAATGCAACTGCAAATCCATACACATTGGAGCAAGGGCTTATAGACCATGAGCTTATCATCAGCATCACAGCCCCAAATACTCCAACAATCCCGACATTGAATGCAAATCCCATTCCAATGAATATGATTGCAATTCCTATGACTAATGACAGCTTGAACATTCCTGCTGCTGTGCTTGGACATATTGTGATGCTAAGTGCATTTGGGTCTGGTATCAAAACATTAAGGATGAACTGAGAGGAAACACCTGTCAGTGTTCCATTGTTGCATCTTACAAGCCATGTGTGAGTTGCATTGTTAAGTCTTACAGGAGCAAATGTATTCAGTCCAACTGTTGCATTGATTGACTGGTTTATGAAATTGATTGTATTGTCAATGAACAGTGAGCAGTTGTTTGAGTTTCCTGTGTCTGTTATGAACTGGAATACCACAAGCCCGTCAATGTCAACTGAATTGTTTAAAGGGCTTGTAAGGTTTACTGAGATTGAAGGAAACCTGACAGTGAATAATCTTGATGCTTCACCTTGCAGAAGCTCTGGTGTTTCATTCTCTGATGCAAGAACTCTTAAGGTAAAATCCCCTTCTCCCAATGGTGTAAAGTTGAATGTTACATTCTTGATTGTATCTCCCAAGTTTGTTGCAATTAGTGTTATGTCTGAAGCATCTGAGACATTTATTGCAGTTATGTTTACAGCAAACTTGTTGTTGTTAAGCTCTGATACAAAGAAATCAATTCTTGCAAGATCAAACAGTATTGCATCTGCATCAGGAGCAGTTATGCTTACAAGAGGAGCAGTGTTTGCAACTGAAGTGTTCAATGATGAAACTTCAAAGACTGTCAGGGATTCATCAACAATGGTTACTGTTTCTCCTGCTTCAACCATGATGCCTAAAGTAAAATTTATCGTTGAAACTCCTGAAATGTTGCAGGATGAATAAAATTTTACTGTTCCTATTTCATCTGCAACAAGTGACCTTTCATGCCTGTCAAAGCAGTTGTTGCTTGAGTTTAATGTGATTATAGGGACTTGGCTTCCTGTTGATGAATTCAAATGCACTGTTGATGTTACTGTTGCATCATTTCCATCCCTTACAATAAAGTTATTTATTGATGTTATTTCATGGTTTCCAGAGCTGAATATAAGTGTTGAACCTGAAATTCCTGATGCTGCATTTGATGAATGGTTTGCATTTATTATATTGCTGCTTAAATCCCTGAGGTCAAGTGCAATGAATGTTGCATTTGATAGGATAGTTGTTGCTCCTGTATTGGAGCAGTTCACACTGTAATTTTTTGTGTTAGTTTCCTGCTCATCAATGAATGACATTCCAGTTGATGCAACATCAGCTTCAGATAAGATTGTTCTCCTGTAAATAGGGGAAGATATGTTCCCGTCAAGGATGCATGTAACTGTTGACAGCACATCCTCAAACCTGTTGGATATGTCAAGCAATGTTTTTGACTTTACTGCTTTATTGACGACCATTGATGAGATATTTGTAAAATCATTGCTGTTGAATGCTGCTGAAATCAACTGTGATGTAATTCCATACTCCTTTTGCCTTGAAGTTACATTTGTAATTATCTGGGTCATCCAGTTTGAGATATTTATTGAGCCAATATCATCTTCCTTAACTTCATAAGTAAGGTTGTTTGTTCCTGCAGCTCCATCTATGCTGTCAATGATGAAGTTTATAGACCTTGCAGTGTCAAGACCTGCAACTGATGATACAGACCTTTCAAGCAGGACTATATTGTTGAATATTATCCTGCCAGTGACTTCTGTTGACTGGGGATTTGAAAATTTCTTCAATACCAATGAGTTGAACATTGTTAATTTCCTGTCCTGTGAAAGATTAAATGCAATGTCTGATACTGTGACAAATGTTGCACTGTCAAGTATAATGTCAGGAATCATAAGGTCAAAATGCTCAATTGATGTGAAATTTGTCTCTATTACTGAGAAGTTAAGGAATAATTGGAACTCGTTAAGACCACCTATGGAATGCCTGAAGTCAAGGAACTTTTCTACTGTTGTCAATACAACATCATAGTCCTTTCCAATTTTTCTTATTGCATAACCTGCTGTTTTATCAATTTGGAATGTGATGAAATTATCTTTTGTTACAAAATGAGATTCATAATCAGAATCTTTAAGGTACTTTAGTTCATTGTCATTGTCCCTTAACGTGTATTTGTATGTCTGGATTCCCTTTGCATCTGGATTGCATGACTTAAAATCATACCAGAAGATTTCCCTGTCAGGAGCAGACCTTGAGCCGAAGTCGCATAATGGCAGTGTGCTTGAATACATTTGGATGCTCACATCATTTCCTGACAGGGTGTCATAATATACTTTGCTGAGAGCTTTATCCTTTGTGAAATAAGTTACTTTTGAATCAGAATAAGTGTGTCCATCAACACATGTGAAGTTTATATTAAAATTGTTTCCTGTTGGAAAATTAGAAATGTCAGTTACATTCTTAATCAATATTTCACTTCCATCTGTGTTGTTTTGGATTGAGCTTAATATATTTCCTGAACTGTCAATTATGCTTACATTAAATGCAATTGCCTTCCTGTCAGAGCATAATGCATCTATTGTTAAATTATTAAATGTCTTGTCAATGATTGAATTATTTGCAGGGGATGTAACTGTAATTGTTGGAAATATATTGTCAAGTGTTATATTCAGGAGAACTGCTGCTGAATTGTTGTTTGGAACTGTATTATCAAAGCATGTTATTTTATACATGTTTGCCTGTTGAATTTCTGCAAGTCCTGAAAGATAAGTCAGGTTTGTTGGTGTGCTTACACTAATCAGGTCAGAATCAAGAAGCTCTGTTTCATTTCTCAATTCACATATAAGAATGGATGCAGTATCATCAGTTACACTTACAGTGAAATTTATAAATAACTGATTAAATGCAGTGTTATTTGCAGGTGGATTTACAGTGACGGATGGTGGTGTTGTATCTGGAGCAATTGGTATGCCTGTGCAATTTTGAGTTGCAAATTCTGTAACATATTCTCCTATTTCAGCAGGAGTTAAACTTGAATTCCATGCACACCACTCATCCATCTGGCTGTTTGAAAATCTGTTATTTACAGTTTGACCACCAATATCCTGAATTTCCCACACTGTCCTGTCATCCCCACCCCCTGTTGATTGAGTTGCAACTAATGTTTCATTTAAATAAAATTGTGACCATAATGTTGTGCCATTTTGTGTAAATACCCAGCACATAGACTGATACTCTCCAACATTCCAAGAATGAGCAAAATCAATAGCTGGAAATCCACCACTTCCAACATTGAAATCAATATAAACATTATTATTAGTGCTGATTCTATAACAATAATTTCCCTGTGCATCATTGCAGTCCTTATTGTATGCCATAAAATGATAAGTGCCTAATGTATCTGGATTCCACCAAGTGCATATAGTATGGTTTACATCCCCTGTATCTGCCAAATCCACCTGAATATAACCACTTGCTCCGTCAAAATCACAGGCAGCATCCCCAACTTTTGCAGTTGCTCCACCAGAAGAACCACCTATTAATGTCCCATCATGCCTTCCAGTAGCATCTACAACTGTTGCTCCAGAAATATCTGAGTTATCACAGGAGTATCTGATGACCAGATTTTCTCTTTGCTCTGCAAGTGCAGGAAATACAACAGGCAAAACTAATAAAAACATTGCAATAATTGAAATTAATTTTAGCAACTGCATTTTACCTGTTTCTTCTTTTTCCTTTTCTTTCTCCTGTGCTTGTCTGCATATTTGTCTGACATGATCTCCTCATAAAAATGGTGTAAATGCTTTGATAAGAATTGCAAGAAGGATTACTCTCAGGACAACAAAAATTGCATCCATCCAGAAAGGAAGGTCTCCAAATGTCCAGAAAAACATCTTTCCAACTGATGATAAAATATCTCCTGCATTGACTTTGGAAACATCATCAAATTCCTCTCCAATAAGCTCATCTGCAACATTTTCAGTGTCAAATGTTGAGCCTGTAACATCAAATTCCTGATTGACAAAAGGAATTATGACACCAATTCCAACAAAAATAAATAAAATTATGAGAACTATTCCAGAACCTTCAAATCCTTTTTTGCTGTTAAACATCTTGATTTCATTCTGCATTTTTTCATGTTCTTATTCTGCTGTTGATTTTCCACTGAATGTTTTTCCCAAGAATATTCCAATGATGACAACACCAATGACAACTATCGTGATGACAAGTCCTGTTGAGAATATTCCAAGCCTTGCTCCAAGTATAATTGCAAGGACTTCAACAATCGCAATTGTCCCAAGTGCTGAGCTTCCTGACAGCCCTCGTTCTGCCATTATAGAATAAATGAAAAATGCTCCAAGCATCATAAATATAAGCCAGACTGTTGTTCCTGCAAGTCCTGTAAGACCTTCAAAAGTTCCAAGTGCATTTGTAACTGCATTGTCAGTTGCATCTTCTGTCAGTGTTGCATCATCAACAATGCCATTTTCCTCAGCAGCAACTCCTGCTGTTACAGTAGTGATGCAATCGCCAAGCTCAACTCCATTTGGAGCAACTGAAAATGATTTTAATAATGTCCTTATTACAGCAGGATTCTCAACAATATCAACTGCTGTCATTTCAAGAACTCCTGCTCCTATTGTCTTGTTTGCATCAAAGGAAAAAGGAACTTCAGTTCCAGAACTTACATTTGAAGATGTTTGAGTTCTTGTATTTACATCACCTTTATACAATGTTGCAGAGACCTGAACCAAGTCTGATTCAGGGTCTATTCCTGTTATTTTTATCTCTGCTGTTGTATTTATTTTCCAGACAGAATCAATACAGGGATTTATGCTCCATTCAGTGCAAGTTCCTGTTACACTGCTTGGCTCTCCACAGAAAACATTTACAGGTTGATTCTCAAACCCATCATCAATGTAAAATAAGTTTGTAGTTGTGAGAATCAGCAAGTCCTCAAGGTTCACTTTATCATAATCAACAGGAACAACTGCTCCATCCTGCTTTGGATTCCTGAACAGCAAATTCAATCCACATGTAACTGCATCAATATTTAATGAGCATAATAGTCCAGTAAAATCAAGTTCAAGTATTCCCCATGATGTTGATACTTCTGAAACTGAATTTGTATCGTCATATTCAACTGCATGAGCTATCATTCCCCAGTGGTTAAAGTCATCAGTAATATTTGAAACTGCAAGTGAATCTGAAGTAAATTCAATTGAATGGGTATTAAATACACCAACACCATCACCATCATTCAGGCTTCCACATGTTACCATGACCCTTAAATCTTCAGCTTCATGACCAACCATGCAAAAATCCTGCTCTGATGATGAATCATCAAATGCTTCTGCCCTGAATACGTTGCTTAGAATCTGACCTGATGATGTTTCAGTTCTGGGAAAATTCCTTTTGACAGTTCTATCAGGTTTATACATCTTCATGAAAAAGGAATCCTCATCATTTGACATTCCGATAATTGTTTCCAGACCTGCTTCATCAGGGTCTGCATCAAAGACAAGAGGAGAAGTTACAAAATTGCTTACCAAAGCATTTTCTCCAAAACCACCTGCAAAGAATGCATTTGTTGATAAAAAATTGTCACATGAATATCCATTTTGAAACAAGTTTCCAATGTTTTCACTGGCAACTCCTTCAATAGAAGGCGTATTATTGGACAGGATATTCACCCAATGAACAGACATGGTCTCTTCTGCTCCTGAATTAATCAATACCCTGCCAGTTGAAAATATAAATTCTACATCAGAATCAGAAGCTGAATCATAATTTGCTATTGCCATGTGCCTTATCTTAGGAAAGCATCCAGTGCCAAATGCTCCTGTAAAATCTGCTGATAAAGCCCTTTCATTTGCAACATCAGTTGAATTAAAAAATGAAACTGAATATTGTGATGAACCGGTCTGTTGCTGTTCATGATATGCAATCAAACATCTATTAGTGCTTTCGCATCCAATCAGCATCTGTCCTGCATTTCCATTTGTTCCTGTATGTGTAAGAGTGTCCAAATCAATAAATCTTTCTGCTGTAAATACGGAATTGCTGTAATTGATTATATGCAGGACTTCTTCTTCTTCAGAAGCAACAATAATTTCAAGAATGCCATCACCATCAATGTCAAATAAAATCATGTTTGAAAACCTGTCATCAGCAGTTGCATTAAGGGAAAAACTTGCAGCAGTTGTTAAGGTTTTATTCTGAATTGCAAGAATATTGTCATCAGAAAGGATGAATATTTCAGTTATGCCATCACCATCCACATCAGCAATCAATGGAACTTGATGAGGGTCTGCAATGACTTTTGTTGTTATTGTTGTATCTGAAGGGTCTAAAGCTGAATTAAATGTTCCAGTTCCCCTTATATAAAAATTATCTGCTTCACCTGATTCAGTGTAATTAAGGTCTGCAAGAGCAGCAGGAATAATTAAAAGAAGCAGGAATATGTAAATTATTGATTTTAATATCATGATATCCTCAAACAGCTCTATATAAAGGAATAGTATTTAAAATTTGCTATTAATGTTCATGTCTATGGCATCCACCCATTGAGATCACCTGCTTAGTTTTTTGAATCCTGCTCTTGCTCTTTGAAATCCTTTCCTGAATGGAGCAAGTTTCCTTTCTCTCCTTGCTATTTCAACATCTTTTAACTTCTGCTGAGCTTTTATCCTCTGCTGAGTTACCATTTCTCTTTGAATTTCAACATCAGCTTCCTGTTGCAATCTTTGAGCCTGTTTCTGTTCCTGCTTAAGAAGCATCTTCTCTTTTTCAATCCTTTCTCTGCCAATTTTTTCCTGCCTTTGCCTTAACTTTTCCTTGATATTTTTAATCCTGCCAGAAATAGAAGGAAGGACTTTTGACCTTAAAGTTCCTTGCTTTGCAAAGAATGCCTTTCTTTGCTTGTCAGAATTAAATGCCATTTTATTTCTTCCTTTTTGGCAGAACCATTCTTACAATAACAATCAATAAAGCAGCCATAAGAAGCAAGACTATAATTCCACCACTCCTGAAAAATCTTGAAATAGGGATTGTCTGTAAGTTTGAACCACATGATGTTGTGTTTGCTTCAAGGGATGAATTTGCTCTGCAACCCTGTAAATTTGATGTTGTTCCTGCTGATGTATTATAAAAACATCCAATTGCATTACACCTGTTTGAATCATTCAGGGAATCACCTGCTCTCTGAACTTCAGGAATAAAAGCTGCATACAAGCTGAAAAGAATTACAACTGTAAGAATAATTATTAATGGAATTTCAATTTTCTTATTTAGATTAACCTGTCCATTCTTGTTCATCATCTTCCAGTTTCCGTTTAGGACATAAAAGTAAGTTAAGCAAAACAAATCATAAAAAAGCTGCTTAACTATTTCTTGCTCTTAGGAAGCACAACTGATAAGATTGTCAGTAACAATCCAACCATAATCAGCAGAATCATAACTCCATTTCCTGCAAACAATGTTCCAAGTGGAACACCAGATGCATTCAGGGTGTTACCTGCTGTCTGAGCTTCTGGAACAAGTTCAGCAAACATCAAGAATAGAACAACAACCAAGATGATTGCTGTCACTGCTTCTGTGACCTTTGATGTTATTTGTCCTTTTTTATTTAATTTTCTCATAAACAGGTGTATTTTTACAAAGTTATATAAAGGTTGCTTTAAGTAAGTTTAAAATATGGTTAATCCTGCCTTAAATACTTCTAATGAAGTGAATGGAAAACACTATAAAATACACCTGACATGCAGCAGAAAGACAGCAGATATGATTATGATTGACTGTGTGAGGGAATTCCTTGAGCATCATCAGGACTTTCAGGAAATGAAAATATCACAGGGATTTATTTTAAAAAAGATTGCAGAGCATTATCTTAACAGTCCATAAAAAAGAGACAGGAATGTGCAATTTGAGGTTTCATATTACCTCTTTTTCCTCTCACTGAATGTTCCCTCTAAATTTAAAATGAACCTGACAATTCCGTTGAAATTTTGTGATGCAACACAGTCATGCTTTGAATGGTGTAAGGAACAAATTTCAATACAGGAGAATAATCTTCAAATAGATGAAATGTCCTTTATTGTAATTGCACTTGCTTCCCTGCTGCTTAACAATTTTATTTATTATCATGCAGAATTTTTAATAGCTCATGGTCTTGATGAACACAAACTTGAAAAGCTGCATGATGCAACATCATCGCTTTCCTTTGTCATGCTGATTATGTTTATAATTTACATGGTGTGGTTCAGATGAATTCAAGAAGCATTACAATTATTCTTGCAGCAATTAAGATAAAATGCCCTTTGTGTGAATTTACCTGCAACAAAAAATCAAATTATTTCAGATGCAGGTTAAGATATACCTTAAGAAATCATCTGAATAGGGAGCATACTGAAGCAGAGGTTGAAAGATATGTCAGGAAAATACTATGATTACAATAATAAGTGGAAATGTTGGTTCAGGAAAAACAGCACTTGCAGTCAGGGCAATGGCATTGAACCTGAATGAAAGGAAAACATATTCAAATATCCAGACCTCATTGAAAAACCAGATTGACATTTCTCCTGAAATGATTATCCACAAAGAAATCATTGACTACAAGAAAAACAGAAAATCTGGGGAAAGAGAACCTGTCTATAAATACAGGCTTAATGTTGATTTCTGGAAGAAAATAAAAGAGCCTATTAATGTGACACTTGATGAAGCACATACAATTTTGAATTCAAGAAGGTCATCATCAACAACAAATATAATTGTCTCTGACTGGATTTCATTAATCAGGAGAGTTCTTGGCTCAACAGATGCAGGGTTTGGAGAGCTTACCTTTATAACCCAGCTTATCGGAAGGATTGACATCATTGCAAGGGACATGGCAACAAATATAATCTACACAATATGCCATTTTGTCAAGACCTGTGAGAACTGTGGAGCATCATGGAAGGAAAATTCAGAAATGCCTGAAGGGTTTATCATATGCCCTGTCTGCAATACAAATAAAATCCAGAAGCATTCCCATGTCCTTGAAGTCTGGCATTTTCCAAACATGAGGATGTATACTGCATGGCATGAGTTTGGTCAGAAAACTTATTACAAGAGATACTATGTGAACAACATTGAGGAATATTTTCCATTGTATAATACACTGCAATGGGATAACATGTTTAGTAATTTCTATTAGCTCCAAAACATAATCACAACCACAAGAACAATAAGACCAACAACAAGATACAAGAACCATCCCTTGCTGTAAGAATCATCAAAGAACTTAACAACAACCTTGATGCTGCTGCTGATTATTTCCATGAAAGGTATTGATGGCATTTTCAAAAAGGCATCTGGATGTTCTGCAATATTCCAGAAGCATATATGAACAGTGCAAGATGCACAAGAACTGCAACCATAATTACAATTATAAACATCTGCAGCTTCCTCAGGAACTCATCAAGCATTGTTCCTTTCATCACACCTTCAGCAATCTTTGCTGTCATGAACCTTTGAAGTGTTGAGGGATTGATTGCATATTCAATATCAATTTCCTCAGTTGATTCAATTGTCTTTTTTATTGCAGTTACAGGAATCTTTCTCCTGACAGGAAGGACAAGGTTTTCATGGAAGTCAAAGACATACAGTTTTGCATCCATATTATAATATTTGCTGTCATCATCAAATATATACTTTTTTCCCCTGAAAACAAATCCACCATCCTTTTCAATAACAGTCATTGACCTGTGGAATCCATTGATAAGCTCCATGTTAATCATGACAATCTTTGCAGGAAAATACTTTTCCTTATACCACATCTTCCAGTATTCCAGAGTAAATTTGGAGTTTGCTTTCTGGAATGAAAATCCTTTTGGCTCATGAACTTCTTTCTTTGCAACAACCTTAACATCCTTCAGCTTAATTTTATCAAGGTCTTTTGACAGCTTCTTGAATTGGCTGCTGTTGATAAACTCCTGCTGTTTCTTTTTAAGTGTAAGATAGTAAATTACAACCTGAATTACAACAATGATGAGCATAACTGCAACTGAAATAAGAACAGGAATGGGAACTATAATTGCTGCTAAGTCATAGCCAAAGATTATCATTTTATTTGTGTTACTACTCCACACCATCCACATAACAGAAATTTATTTCCACTTTCACAATGATAAGTTAATATACTTCCAAAATGTCCAACTTTATGACAATGAGGACACACATTGGCAATTCCCTTAAACATTTGCAATTTAAGAGAAGATACTGCAATAGTTAATTCAATCTTGTCTTTATTTTTTATTAATTTATTAAATTTCATTTTCCCATCCCAAAGAAATTCTTGATGCCCTCTCCCATCCTTCCCATTGAACCCATCTTGACATCCCTGTCAGTCTTACCTGCAACAAGCTCAACCATTTCCTGCCTTCCCTTGCCTTCCTCAGAGACATTAAGCCTTTTCTTTTGTGTGCTTAGTGTAAGGCATTTCTGTGGCAAAACACCAAATGCAACAAGAGCATCAACAGCAAGGACAGCAGAAATTTCAATTGGATGCAGCCTTGATCTCATGTCAATCTGGCTCATCCTTGTGTCAGGGTTAATTGAATCTGCATTCAATTCTTTCAAAGAGCCTTCAAGCTCTGAATTCTGCTGAATATTTGTGACACCATCATTTGCAAATTTCTTTACAACCTTTTCAATACCGCCTGTTATGCCATCACCATCAAGGTCTGGATTTACAAGAACTGTTGGAATTCCATCAAGTGAGATTATTGTCATTTTTATCTCTCATTTTCGCAATACCCATATTGCAAATAAGATTTTGAAAAAAATTTAATTCATTGCTCCAAACAAAAAGATAAACATCAATTGTGTTTGAACTAAAAATATGTACAAAGTGTTTTGTTTTACTTGTATCATTAATTCCAAATGTGATAAGTGTCATTTTCCTTTCTCCTGCTCCTCAAGAGCATCAACAATTCTTTTAAGTTTTGGAATAATCCTGTTTAAATCAAAAACAATTTCCCTGATTGCAATATCATTTTCTGATTCAGGCATTTTCAAATAAAAATTATGTCAGGAGCAGGGAGTGTTTTGCTCCTGACATGATGAGCTTACTCATCAAAATATACATCATATAAAGTCAATGGATTCTGTCCCCTTATCTTTGGTGGCTCAGTTCCAGTATACTCTATCTTGATTTTAGTTCCAACAGCAGCTTTCTGCATCCTATTTTGCAGAACCTTATGAGAAGGTGTCAGAACTTCCTCACCATCTTCTGTCTTGATGGTGTATTGAGTTCCATATAAGCCTTCTGTGTTTATATGGGTCACTTCACCTTCAAGTGTATCTTTCTCCTCTTTAGGAAGCCAGATACCTGCTCCCTCTTGTTTCTTGTATGCCATTTCTTATCAACTCCGTCTTTAAGACTATGAATTATCTTCCAGATATTACAGATTGCTCCAATGCTGTAACTTCCCATACACTTAAAATTACAAATAAATTTTCAGTAATTCTTCTTAAAAGCAAAGGGTCTTTCTGTTCTGGCAAATCTTCCCATTTCTGAACTTCCCATAAAATATAATAAACATTCAAATTCCCTTCTGGCATTAAATGAGCAGGAATTATTGGAACTTTTGTTTTGCATTTTGGATTTGCAATACTCCAACGTATATCTTTTCCATCATTATCCTTATTTCTTACCCATTGCATAAATGTTCTTGGTTGTAAATCAATATCACCCTCTGATTTAGAAGCCCAATCACTGCCTTTGTTTGTAAAACAACCCCTGCCTTCATCCGTTTTTGTAAAATAAACCTCTTTCCAGTCTGCTCTGGCTATTGCCATTCTTGGCTGATAATTTTTATTGACACCTGCTTTTTCCATAACTTTGTAAATGTCAATTAAAGATTTACCTTGAGATAATTGATACATACAATTTTTCATTTCTTCAAGATATTTGTCATGCCTTTTTTTGATTAAATTATTATAAATCTTCCATTCTGCTTTTGCCCTGTCTTTAGGCATCTGGATTTTTTCTATTTCCATTTCATTTCTTCCTCTCCAACAGTATCTGCATTGCAAGGACAATTGCATCTTTCATCTTCAGGTCTTTTGTAGTGCAGTAATTCTTGAACTGCATATGCAATTCATCAGAAACTGGAACTGTAATTGTTTTTGCCATTTTTATTTTCCATTTACATCATTAATTATTTCATTAACCTTGTCAATAATTTCCTCATTATCAGCATCAACAAGCAATTTCTTAATCATTTTATTTTCAAATCAGATAATTTTTTTAAATAAGGGTCAAATTTTGCATACTCTGCTATCAATTTATAAACTTCAGTTATTGTTGCAAAAATAACAGCTTCCTCAATCTTTTTTTCAAATTTTGAAAGAATATCTGCAAATTCAATAAATCCTGCACCATACAATTTATTAAATTCATTAGTAACTTGTTCATTAACCCACGAATCAGAAACATCAACTGTTGTCTTTCTTATTGTAGTCAAATCATAAATATTGTTATTTATATTTAACGAATTGTTTTTTTCAACGATAACATAAACTTCCTTGAATTTGATATATTTATCATTAAAATCAGCAATAAGACTTTTTATTTTTGAATCATTAAGAATTTCAAATCTTAATTCAGAATAATGCTTATTCAAAAATGCTGTTTTTTTAAGTTTTTTAACAGTTGTCAATTCATTAGAATATCTACCAACATAATTACGCACAAAGTTCCTAACCTCTTTTCTTAATGCCTGTGGCATTGTCTTTATATCAGCATCAGGAGTATGTAATTTATACTGCTCCAATACAACAAGCATATTATTTTTTTCCATAGTCAATCAGTGAATCAATTAAAGTATTTAAAGTTTTCCTAACTGGAATATATATGTTAAATCATACCCTTTGACCACAACCATCTTCTGTCTTTGCAGTAATAATAAATGCACAGCTTATCATGCTTGTAAACATCAATATAAGGAATCTTTGAGATAGGACAGGTAAAATGCCTTAATGGAAACAAGGTTAATTCAAGTTGCATTTTTATTCAAAGAATCATTCAATCAATAGCTCAAATAATCATTTGAAAGATAATTCAAATAATCAATTATAAAATCATTCAAATCATCATCCAGTAAATCTTTCAAATAATCATTCATCTTCTTACCTTAACACTTACAAACCTTCCCCTGCTGTCCCTATGCCTGACAATGCTCTTACCTCTTACCCTCACAGAAGTCCTTTTTGCAAATACAATTCTTTCCCTTGACCATGCAGGAATAGTAAACTCTCTTTGGATTCTTTGAGCTTTAGTAACTCTTTGCCTTGCAGTATCAAACCCTTTCAGGTCAACTTCAGGAGCAGTTGCCTTTTCAAATTCTTTTCTTGTCGTGACAACCCTCTTTGCAGTTCTTAACC
>SDBU01005922.1_pt1 | contig 14484 bp, 13 predicted proteins | sample 2277071 | NCBI WGS metagenome assembly SDBU01 (sample SAMN10397929, study PRJNA504765) | marine sediment metagenome | isolation source: marine sediment core GS08_GC12, 126 cmbsf | place: Arctic Ocean: Gakkel Ridge, Loki's castle | collected 2008
GCGGTTCCAAACATCATGCCAGGTTCGTTTTACAAAATCTTCGGCGTTGAATTCTTTGGACTCAAAGGGCGGCAATTCGCCAGGAGGTTGTTGACCTTTTCCCTGTTCTATTGGCACGTGGATATCTGGGGCTTGGAATACATCCGGGTTCAGGCTGACCATTTTTGCGGCAAATTCATGCTCATCAAGCCCAATTTGCTGGATGAGGCTTAGCTCATCGCGCACCAACCATTCTTCCTGAATCCTATTTTCGAGAACCACACAATCCGCGATCACACGGTAGCAGAGTTTTTTACCCGTCGGGGGACCATAGATGCCATAGCCCCGATGATGGGCGGTACTGGTTATGCGATGCGAGGTATAAAAACCATCAACATCATTCCCGGACCAAATGACATCATCGGCAAATAATCTTCGATCTGGAAACAAATCCAAGGTTTGGATCGTATTAGCCACCACCTGATCATAACCATAAAAATCTCCGCTCGGAGTGTGGACCTGAGCATTGTTCAGATAATGGGTATAGATCAAGCCTACTTGCCTTTGCTCCCAAATTTTATACGTAGACCGGAGGATGTAGTCAACAATATCAACGTAATCATCATCAAATCCGCGCATACTTTGCCGGTTTGTTTCGGGTGAAAGCTGCTTGGAGATATCACGGTTAGAGGTTTCTGGAATTTCTTTTGGCATTGATCAATCCTTTATGTTTGTCCTTCATCCACTACACATATACCGGGAGTGTTCATTCGCAGTCGATACAGCGTTGTAGAAGCACAAATATACAAACTGGATAGGTCTTCATCCCCCCAATTGAAATTTGCGGCTTGCTCAGGAAGCTTGATGATCCCCAGATATGCACCCACTTGATCGAAGACATGAATGCCTCCAGGGCCACAGCAATATAAATTACGGGCCTGATCAATTTTCATGCCATCGGCCACGCCGATCCCGTCTCTATTCAATTCTGCCCAGATTTTGCCGTTGCCCAGGGTTCCATCGCGATTTACATCAAAAACTCGGATGTGGTCATGATCGCTGTCGTTGATGAATAAGCGCTTTTCATCAAGCGAAAAGCATAAGCCATTCGGCTTTGAAAAATCATCCAGCAGCACGGTCAATACACCCTGGTCGTCCAGACGATAGACTCCCTGAAAATCTAACTCCTGCTCGCGTAAAACCCCGAACTTCGCCCCCCGACCTGAGTTGGGGTCAGTAAAGAAAATGCTGTCGTCGCGCTTTACAACGATATCGTTGGGGCTATTGAGTTCTTTGCCATTGTAGTGCGAAACCAGGATCGTGATCTCACCATCTGGTTCAGTGCGAGTCACCCGGCTGGTGGCATGTTCGCAGGTCAGCAGCCGTCCCTGTCGATCAAGCGTGTTTCCGTTGGCCATATTGCTCGGCTTTCGAAATATTGAAAGGCCATCGGTTTTTTTCCAGCGATACATCGTATTCCCAATAATGTCACTGAATACAATCTCTTTTCGTCCAGGATGCCAGATCGCTCCTTCAATAAATTTAAAACCGTCCACCACCGTTTCTAAGACTGACTCTGGGGAAACGATACTATAAAAACGATCGTCATAGACTTCAAAGATTTCTGCCATTTTTCAAACCATCACATAGTTGATAATGCTAAACTGCCATTTCTTGCTGGAACAATTTGCTAAGGTGAAAATAGTTTCTTCAGATTTGCTGTTAGCGAGCGTAGGTCAATTCACGCATTCGCGAAAATACATCGACGCCGATTTGGTTATAAACATGCAACAGATCAACCAAGACCCAGTTTTCGCGGATCAGGCCATTCTCACAACGCCAGAAATCCAAGCTGCGCATCGTGATCTCCTGATTGGAGGGTGCAATCCCCAACCAGCCATCACCGCTGATGGTCATCTGCATATTCGGCCAGCCGGTGGTGGCGACATAATTGCCATCTGCGAACATCGCCGTCTTGCCGGAAGTGGCCGTCTTGCGATCGGGCAAAGCACTCAGAAATGGAATTTGATGGCAGTTGCGGAAACCAGAAATGCGCCGGTTCGTACCGATCCCAGCAGGGCCGTACCAGAGCATTTTTGGATGCCAATAGCGCTCCAGCTGCATGATCTCCGGTCCGCCAGCGAGCGGGTGTTTGACCATATCTGAGAGCATATCAAGCACAAGTTGCAAGCTGGCATCCGCTCTGGCCTGGTCATAGGGCGAGGTGATGATGCCATCTTGCGTGGCAGGACCGGGTACGAGCCACTCAACGCCCAGGCTGGGTGTCATCGGCCAAGCATCCGCTTGCATCATCAGTTCTGGAATATCCCAAAGCGCCTGCATTTCAACCACTTGATCGTCTTCAAAGCGAAAAAACTCATGATAGCGCATTGCAACGGCGTGTTGGGTTGGTGGAATATCAAGCCAGGGTTGTTCAAATACACCGGTGTAGAAGCCCGCGCACCCCACCCAATTATTCCCTTCCGCATGCCCAGCCATCACAATAAAGTCGCGACGCTCTAAATCGGGAATGGCCGCCAGTAGTGGTTTGTATGCACACTCAAATAGACCATTTGGCCCATCCAAATCTTCGAAAGGGAAGGCCAAATGAATTTCACAATCTTGTGTGAAAATATCGTGTAGTTGATCTTTCAGAACCGATGCATCACAATCGTAAAGGGCGGCTCTAAATATGCCGATGTGTTGTTTGTTTCGTCGATGAATGTCGATAGTCATTTTCTTCTCATACCCGGTTGGTTATCTTGTTTCTGCTTGTATATTTTCTAATACTTGCATCTGGATAAACTTCTTTATAAATTATGTGCATTTTCGTTACCGTGGTAAAAAATCCAGTCCTAAACACCACGATATAATTGATGAGATCTGCTAGTTTATTAGCTTCTATCCACGGTCAGCAATTGTCGATTCCGTTCCAGCACATCCAGTCCCTGCTGTTTCAGAAAATACAGCATGTCGATAAATACCCAGTTCTCAGCAAGTTTGTTCCCATCTCGCCGGTATATATCGACGACGCGCATTTCAACCGTTCTGTCCGATGCCGGCAATCCCAGAAAACCGCCAAGGGGTGTGTTGGTCAGGTTCGGCCAGCCGAAGAAGCAGGCGAAATTACCCTCGGCGAAACGGCAAACGTGGCCGTGAAACTTTTTATCCCCAAGGTTATTGCGAAACGGGAGCTGGTGCTGCTCCTGGTAGCGCGGGATGGTATACGTGCCACCAACGCCAGCAGGCCCATACCAGATCATATCTTCAGACCAGGTTCGCTCAAGCACTTCTGGGGGGCAGCCCATCGAGCCGCTTTCGTTCAGTTCAGACAGATCATCAACCATCTCATTAACCAGCGCCAATGTGGCATCGCTTTCTTCTTCTGGCGCATCATCATATAACAGACCGTCATGGGTGCGCGGTCCTGGATAATTGAAATACACCCCTGTTGAAGGAGGCAGTGGATACGTCCCAGCCTGCACCATTAGACCAATGATGTCGATGAAAAGACCGGTTTGGGAAATTTTTCCATTCTCGACGCAGTTGAACTCAGCGTAGCGCAGATTGGCGATTTTGCGCGTGTGCGGGATTCCGAGCCAATCGGCGTCGAACAGGCCCATAAAATTACCCATGCTCATCACCCACTGTTCGCCGCTGATCTCGTTGGTGCCTGCGATGAAAATATCCTGTCGGCGCTGCATGCGGATTACTGCCTGCAGCAGAGGCGCCCAAAATATTTCGGCCACGGCCTCTGCGCCGCGTTGCTCGCGGAATGGGTACACGCCCCGCCAAAAATAATCTTTGCTGACGTGCGCTTTAAGCACCCCGGCGACGGTTCCCGGTGTGGCTTTCTCCATTGCGTCAAAGTAATTGCGTACAATGGCTTTGGCTGCTTGATATTTGCTCATTCAACATCCTCAAAAAACTCGGGGGGGCTTAGACCCCACAAATTTCAGCACCTTGTTGACATCGTAACCGCACTGCTCCAGCACTCCTAAAATATCAATCAACACCAAGTTATCAGCGAGCTTGCGTTCGCCGCTTTCTTCATCCTCTTCTACGCGCCAAAAATCCATGTAGCGCATGCGGATTTTTTTATTGCTGGCTTTGATGCCCAGCCAATCCTCGGCAAAGGTGGTGTCTTGATACCCTGTGCCAGCCACCCAGTCACCTTCAGCAATGCGGACGATGTCAGCAGCGGATTTATCGGGAAAAGCCTTGATAAAGGGGGTGCGGTAGACATGCTCGAACTCGTCGATGCCGTTCATCGTACCAATGCCCGCAGGACCTTCCCACACCATGTCCTCTTTCCAATATCGTTGCATGACACCCAGAACGTTTTCGTTCAGTCCTGCATACATGTCATCCACTAATTTTTTATTTTCTTTTGTTGACATGTTGTTATTAACCCTTGACTGCACCCGCCGACAGGCCCTTCACCAGCTGCTTTTGAAATATAATCACCACAATCAAAAGCGGGAGGGCAGCGGATACGGCTGCCGCAGACTTCAGTGGGAGCGAGCCGGAGTCACTTATACCCCCGAGGTACTGCTGCATCGCCACTGCGAGCGTCCAGTTCGAAAAAGTAAGTATTCTCAGCATCAAGAATTCGTGATAAACCAGTACCATCGTGAACAGCGCCGTGGCGATAATGCCAGGCCACATGATGGGGACGATCACCCGAATGAAGGCCCCAACGCGGGAGGCGCCGTCGATCATTGCCGCCTCTTCGATCTCTCGCGGAATATCCATGAAGAAACTCCTCAACATGTACAGTGCGAAGGGCTGATTTACCGCCGCCAGGATTATGATTATCAAGAATTTCGTATCATACAAGCCGGTGATCTGGCTCATCCAAAAGTAAGGCATCGCAAATGCCATTCTGGGCAGGGATCGAAAGGCAAGCGCCAGGAGTATGAGCGCCACCCCGGCAAGCCCTATGTAGCGCGACAGCGCATAGGCCGAGAGACTAGCGATACCGACTGAGATGATAACTGTACCTACAGCCACGATGATCGTGTTCACGAAGTAATCATAGAACTCCGCGGTCTCCACGAGCGTGGGAATAGCCCACAGGATCAGCCCAAGCGCTCCCACGATAATCAAGTAGACAACCCCGCGTGACTCGGGCAGGTTTTGGGCGAAGAATGCAATGAGTACGAGCACCAGGAGGATGGCGATTAGCCCGTAGCCGAGCACCTCGATGTTATCCGGGACCTTATCCAGCCACAGCTCGGCGTAATGTTCTAAGGTAGGTTTGAACCAGAATATTGGTGTGCGGGAGTGGGCCTGCTTTTTCGTTTTTAGTGACTGGAGTGCCGACCAGATGAATGGGATGGTGCTGGAGAGCACAACCATCCACAGCAGCAGGTGAATGAAAAAGCGTCCAATGGGATTCTTGATCGGCTTCATATCAACGCTCCTCGATTTGTTCGCGGTACATGAATATTAAGAAGGGGATGAGCGCTACCATAATAAAGACTACGGTTAGGACGGCCCCAGCGTTGGCTTTGCCCACTCGTCTCACCGTCATCCCGATCCTGAAGAGATAGGTCTGGAGCGTGTCCGCATGGTAGATCGGGTTCATTCTGGTCAGGACGAAGACGTTGTCGAACAGCCGAAAGAAGTCCATCACCGCGATGATGGCGTTAAACAGGAAGAGCGATCTCAGGTGCGGAATGGCGACGTGCCGGATCCGTTGTAGCCGGTTGGCGCCATCGATAGAGGCTGCATCGAGCAGCTCTAATGGGAGTGTTTGCAATCCAGCAAAGAAGACGACCAGCGCAAACGGCGAGGCGATCCAGATCGTGTGAATCAGGATCAGCACCTGCATCGAGGTCTCCGTGAAGACGAACTTCTCCCCAAGAACGACTCTTAGAAACCAGTCAATCAATCCAGATGGATCGAACATCGATCTGAACACGACAGTTCCGATGACGGGCACGACAATCATGGGTACCAGTATCGCCGCCAGGTAAAAACCGCGCATCCGACCCGTGACCTGGTCAAGGAGGAGGGCCTCCACAAAGGCGATCATGATATGCGCCGGCACAGCAATCAGGACAATCACCAGGGTCCAGCGCAACGCGCCCCAAAAAAGGGGATCGGCGAGCACCTCCTGGTAATTTTCCAGCCCGACAAATACAGGTTCGGTGAAGGTTTTATAAGTTATGTAATTCATTCCAAGCCAGATTGCCACCCCCAGCGGAAGAATCATAAGGGCAACCATCACAATGTTGCTGGGGGCAGTGAATTGGAAGAACGTTTTGCGTTTCATGGTGATTTGTTCATCTGTCGTCGGGGATGGTGAGGTTGCACCCACCGAGGTGGGTGCAACCTTTTGTTAAACTTTCGTCAGGGTAGATAGCCCTGTGCGGTTGCTTCTTCGATGTACTCTTCGGCAGCCGCGTCAAGCGCTTCTTGCGGCGTCATCTCGCCGGTACCAATGAACGGCAGCCAGTTCCAGAGGGCTGCCTGCGCCACGCCCACCGCCGGGTTCGGATCATAGATGCCGATACCGTTGATGATGGTTTCGGCTGCGGCTGGCAGATTGGGCAAACCCTTTTCGATGGAGGTGCGGGTCACAATGCCCTGATCGGCAGCGCCTAACTGACTCTCATAGTCCAGCGCTTCCATCATGATGCGGAAGATAAGATCCGTGTCATTCGGGGTCGTCGCCGGGATGGTGTAGAAGTCATGCCACGCGCTGCCTACCAACAGGCCCCCTTCTACGGCTGCGGGCGCGGGCGCGAACTTGACCACGTCGGCGAAATCCGACTGCTCGGGATCGAACATACTGACGGTATTCGAGGCCCAGAGATGCACCATTGCCTGGGCGCCGGTATTGATGTTAATCTCGGCAGCTTCATAACCGGTGGCAAGGAATAGGTCGCCACCGCAGGCATCCACAACCTCTTTCATCTGCGTGGCAGCCGCAACACCCTCTGGGCTATTGAACGCAGGTGTGTTGTCGTCGTTGAGGAAGTCCCCGCCGTGTGCTCTGATGAAGGCCAGGAACTCTATCTCCCAGGCCCAGCCAGCGGAAAAGTCCTGGGTAAACACAAGATCCAGCTCAGGCACATCTGCCAGGGCTTCACAGACCTCGATCACCTCGTCATAGGTCGTCGGAACCTCCAAACCATACTCTTCGAAGAGGTCTGAGCGGTAGGCGAGATGCAAGGTGTTGGCAGTGGCCGGGATGCCATAGATAATGCCATCGATAGTGGCGCCATCCCAACCGGTCTGCGAGATGTCGTCCAGGTCGTACTCATCCCGGTACTTATCGACCAGATCGTTGAGCGGCAGCAGCCAACCGGCATCACCAAATTCATTAATTCCGGTATTGGCCATGTGCATTATGTCAAAGGGCGATTCGCCGCCGCCTGCCATCACTGTACGAAAGGCTTCTTTCGTAGCCACAAAGTCTTGCATTTGCACATTGACTTCGATGTTTTCAACTTCGGCGCATTTCTCCATTTCGTCGGCATAGAAATTCATGATCTCAAACGACCAACCGATTACGGAGATTTCGACCGGCTCATCGGGGGGGGCGAGGTTGCAAGCGGTGGGATCGACTTCCACCTCAGGCTCCTCTTCGACCTCTTCGACGACCTCGGCCGGGGCCTCTGCTTCTTCCGGGACTTCGGCTGTCGGTGTCGCGCAGGCGCCTAATACAAAAGCGCCGATCACTAGTAAACTGATTAGATAGCGTACCTTGTTCATCGAAATTTTCTCCTCTTCAAGCTAACTTGATGTAGATGGGCAAACTTCTGCAATAAAGAAGTTTATGTCATTTTTCCAAATCGTCATCACCTCCTTTCTATAGTTGCCTCTTACGCTTTGTCTCTACGCGCGAGAAGATCAACACCAAGCTGGCGCATCACCTCAAGATCATCTGTCATGACCCAGTTCTCAGACAAGAGGCCGTCTTCAAAACGCCAGAAATCTGAGTAACGCATTTTTACCGGTAGGCCCGTTGGTGGAATTCCTAACCACTCACCCTGATGGGTGCCGGTAACATATCCTGTTCCTGCAATCCAGTCGCCTTGAGCTACCTGGATATCGATGGCGCCATCGTAATCAGGGAAGGCGGTGTAATAGGCTTGCACCACTTCATACTTAAAGGCTTCCAGTCCATAAACATCTCCAAAGCTGGGTGGGCCATGCCAAATCATGTCCTTTTTCCAGAATTTATCTTGGGCTTCAAGATCATGTGAAACAAGAGCAGCAACCATCTGATTTAGTACTTCAATATTTCTTGCGATAGGCATTGAATGACGACTCCTATTCCTGATATGGATACCCAACTAAGTTAATTGCGATTTTCGCCCTGCCAGAGGGTCGATGCCCAACTGAACAAGTACACCATAATCATCTGTCATGACCCAGTTCTCAGATAACAAGCCATCTTTGATAAGCCAAAAGTCTGAGAAGCGCATCTTCACTGGTTTGCCTGTCGGCGGAATACCGAGCCATTCGCCTTGATGGGTAGCAGTAAGAAATCCCGTCGCAGCGACCCAATTTTCATCAGCCACTTCGATATCATTCTTTACATAATAATCCGGGAAAGCCGTATAAAATGGCTTCAGCACCTTATACTTAAAACCTTCCAGACCATGGATATCCCCAAATGCAGGTGGGCCGTGCCAGATCATATCCTGCGTCCAATACTTGTCGTGCGCCTCAAGGTCTTGCGCGTTGAGAGCATCATACATTCGGTGAACCAATTCCAAGTTCTTTTCAATTGACATTGAATACCTCGCAGATTAATGTGTATGTTCCTTCATCCGGGCAAACAAACCGTTCCTCGACTGCAGGAAGAGATCGATGAAGTCGATAAAGCTTATTTGCTCTTTCCGGCGGTACGCAAACTCCGGTTCCGTTCCAGCACATCCAGCTCTTGCTGTTTCAGAAAATACAGCAGGTCGATAAAGACCCAGTTCTCAGCGAGTTTGTTACCATCTCGCCGGTAGATATCGACGACGCGCATTTCGACCGTTCTATCAGATGCTGGCAAGCCCATGAAACCACCGGAAGGGGTCATGGTCAGGTTTGGCCAACCGAACCAGCCGGCATAGTTGCCTTCGGCGAACTGGCAGGCATGGCCATGAAACTCGATATTAGCGAGGCCATCCTCGAAAGGCACCTGATGCTGTTCTTCATAGCGATCGATTGTATAGGTGGCGCCAATGCCGGCAGGCCCGAACCAGATCATGTCCTGGTGCCAGGTCCGGTCAAGCTCGTCAACAGGGGAGTGAAGTCCAGAGCCGACGAGGTCCTGCAGCATCTCGTTGATTAGTTTTAATGTCTGGGTGGTGTCGGCCGGATCCTGTTCGTCGAAAAGAAGACCGTCATGGGTAAGTGGTCCGGGGGTTATTATGGCAGCGCCTGTCTGAAGCGGCAGCGGACTCACACCGGCTTGCTGCATGACGCGGATGATGTCGCAAAAGAATGCGGTTTCGCTGATCTTGCCGTCTGTGATGCGATTAAAATCGGCATAGGGCAGAAAGGCCATTTTCCTTGTCGCCGGGATGCCGAGCCAATCCTCATCAAAAAGGCCCATCAGGTGTCCCATGCTGCACACCCATTCGGTACCGTCGATTTCGCTGGTGCCTGCCATGAAGATGTCCTGACGACGTTGGATTGGCCTGAAGGCTCTACGCAACGGTTTCCAGAACACATCAGCGACAGCTCTAGCGCCCTGCTGCTCGTAGAAGGGATGCATGCCACGAAAGAAATAATCATCCGTAGTGTAGCGCTTTAAAACATCATGGATGTCATCTCCTTTGGCCTTGTCGAGCTCGTCGTAAAAGCGTAGCACCAGTGACTTGTAACGTTGATAGTCCGCCATTGCGTTGTCTCCAGCTTGCTTTTCAGGTTGGACCTTAGAAATTCCTTGTGTTGTAAATTAATAATTCAATCCCGATAGATTTGCTGCATAACGGCAAACTCATTGAACAGCATCCATTCTTCAATGATTTCTCCATTTTTGATGTGGTGCTGCGAAATACCCCACATGTATATCGAGCGTCCAGTGGGCGGCCCGTAGATGCCCGCACCACGGTGCGTCCCGACAATGCTCCAGCGAACCGAGGTCAGGTAGCCATCTTGATCGTTCCCCATCCAATAGATATCATCGATCTGATGCACCAGGTCCGGGAACATCGCCATAATGGAAAGGATGAACGACTTATACGCGCCGCGGCCATAATACACGCGGCCGGTTGAACCACGGAAGCGCATAGTCGGAACGTAAGCAGCATCCACATTGCTCAACATGCGCCAGTTCCAGATGTAGTGATAGGTGCGCCGGATGAAATCCTCCACATCAAAGCCATGCGCTGTTTTGGGGGGCATGTGCGGCGGTTTGCCTTGCCCCGGCAGGCGCTCCGGCTCTCCGCAGCGCAGGTCCTGGGTTCCATCCGGCTCCATCTGGTTCCCGAACTCACGGGCTTTATCACGCAAGTTAAAGCCGAGTTGGTGGATCAGGCTGGCGGTATCGTAGACCACCCACTCTTCGAAGATTTCGTTCTCCAGGGCGATGCAGTTTGCGATGCACCACAAGACTACCTTTCTACCGGTCGGTGGGCCATAACGGCTGTAGCCGGTGTTGTGCCCGATGATGACCGTACGATGGGAGGTGTGGAAGCCAACTTCATCGTCCCCCGCCCATACGATTTCGTCGGCGTACAGACGAACATCTGGAAAGGCGTTGACAGTGTGGATGGTGTCGGCAACGATCTTGTCCCGGCCAAACTGCAGTCCGTAGTCATCGTAAACGCGCGAGTTGTGTTTGTAGGTCTCGTAAATGTACCCGATATCCTTTTCCTCCCAGATGCGGTGCGTTATGCGAACGATATAGTCAATGATGTCGACGTAGGTATCTTCAAAGCCGCGCATGCGTTGAACGCGCTCGGTAACGGGGTTCAGCAACTGGCGATCGGTGCCGCCCTTAGCCGCCAGAGAGATAGAGTAGTCCTGCGGCATTAGCCGTGGCTCACCCTTTGGTCTTAACAGGTGCGCGTTTGCCTTTGCTTCGTCTTGTTCCTGTTGGGTCTTGCTCTCTTTCTTTGTCGCCACCTTCGTTTTCTCCTTTGTCGTTGTCAAGTCAGCGTGACCATCGCCCATCGGGGCCACGAACAAGTTGTCACGGGGTGTGAGTAGGATGGGCTTTCTAGCCCGCCCAGGCGGCGGACTGGAAAGTCCGCCCTATAGTTCTGTCAAGTCATTCGTACATCCTGCCCTTCTATCGCCAGCAGCATTGTTATTCACTATCAGAAACAAGCCTTGCACTTCCCCGATCTATCAACTCGCCAGCATACATGCGAACGATTCCCTCACTGCTAACTTCATGAACCGTGTCGATAAGTATGTCAATCGTCGCATTTACCATTTCTTTCACCGGTTGATGTAGTGTAGTAAGAGAATATGTTGGCCAACTTGCCATTTGGATATCATCAAAACCAATAATTGATAGATCACCTGGTACTTTCAGATCAAATTGCCTCCTGGCCACATCCATCGTAGCCATGGCCATTAAGTCATTTGCGCAGAAAACTGCATCTGGCTTATCATCATTACTCAATAATCGCTGCGCGGCGTTATACCCAGAGTTGTAATAATAATCTCCACTTTCACGAGCAAAAACATGGCTTCCACGTTCGAGCAAACGCTCTGTAAACCCTTTCTCACGATCTCGATTCGTTGAGCTGCCCTCTTGGCCTGCCATATAAGCAATCCTTTTATGACCGCCATCAAGCAGCGCATCGGCAACAATCCTTCCCCCTCCTTCGTTGTCGCAAGTTACTGCATTGAGATTACCTTGAAGTGGATAGCGGTTATATAGAACAACAGGGGTCCCATATGACTCACACTCGTCAGCAAGTGTTGATGTCAACGTAGCTGAAGTGACAATAATTCCTGCCACCTGATACTGCAAGGCCATTGGTAAAGTAGACTCGATTTCAGCTTCATGAGGAACATTCAAAAGTAGGGACCAATATCCCCGCTGTTGTAACTGTACAGAAAAAATATCAATCAGTCGAGAATAAAAGGGATTTTTAAAATCCCCCACCACTAAACCGATCATTTTCGTGGATTGCTGAGTAAGACTCCTGGCAATCACATTGGGGCGATACCCAATTTTCTCAGCAGCTGCCAAAACTTTGTTGCGTGTATCTTCAGAAATATTGGCTCCCGGGGTAAATGCCCTTGACACAGTTGGTTGAGAAACACCTGCCAACTCAGCCACCTGGTGTGAAGATACCCTCGGGTGACCCTGGCGAGACTTTGATTTCTTCGATCTCGACATTACAGCTCCAGAAAAACAAGAAAATCATCCTGACCTGAATTGAAATCTCGGATTATTTATGGTAATATTGAATACGTATTCTGAATACGTATTCAATATAGCACATCATTATTATTTCGTCAATATTCAAAATCTAATCCACCAATTATCAAAAGAGAGTTAATGATGGCCAGATATATTAAAGAAGGAATTAGTGAAGAGGCATCCTTTGCCGCTGATATGAAGGTGAAAGAAATTGTTGAAGGAATACTCAACGATATTCGCACCCGTGGCGATGAAGCAGTGCGTGATTTGTCCATCCGGTTTGACAACTGGAACCCAGAGAGCTTCCAATTGAGCGCCCAACAAATTGAAGATACGATTTCTTCCCTCCCCCAACAAACCATAGACGATATAAAATTTGCTCAAAAACAAGTTCGCAATTTTGCTGAACACCAACGTTCAGCTTTACAAGATATTGAAATCGAAACTCTGCCCGGGGTGATATTGGGGCACAAAAACATCCCAATCGACAGTGTTGGATGTTATATTCCCGGTGGACGCTACCCAATGGTCGCCTCAGCCCATATGAGCGTAGTGACGGCAAGAGTTGCAGGGGTTCGCAGGATCGCCGCCTGCACTCCACCGATTAATGGGAGGATTCCAGCCGCGACTGTCGCTGCTATGCATTTTGGTGGGGCGGACGAAATCTACATTCTTGGTGGTGTTCAAGCAGTTGCATCTATGGCCCTTGGCACAGAGACGATTAAATCTGTTGACTTCCTAGTCGGCCCCGGCAATGCCTATGTAGCAGAAGCCAAACTCCAATTATTTGGAAAAGTAGGGATTGATCTGTTTGCTGGTCCCACAGAAGTTCTCATTGTTGCCGATGAAACTACAGATGCTGAAATGGTTGCTACTGATTTACTTGGTCAAGCGGAACATGGGCCAACATCTCCTGCTGTATTAATAACCACCAGTGAAGAACTAGCAAATGAGACCTTGATAGAAATCAAAAGACAACTTGATGTTCTTCCCACCGCGGACATTGCCAGCATCTCCTGGAAAAATTACGGTGAAATCATATTGGTCGATAGCCTTGAAGAGGCCTGCAAAGAAGCTGATCGCGTAGCCAGTGAACATGTGCAAATAATGACCAAAGATGATGATTACTTCCTAGAAAACATGGTGAACTACGGAGCGCTGTTCCTGGGGCCACGTACAAACGTTGCTTATGGAGACAAAGTCATTGGTACGAACCATACCCTGCCTACTCTAACCACTGCGCGTTACACAGGAGGATTATGGGTCGGTAAATTCATTAAAACTGTAACCTACCAAAAGATTTTGACGGACGAGGCCAGTGTTTACATTGGTGAGTATTGCTCACGGCTTTGCGCGATAGAGAACTTCTGGGGCCACAAAGAGCAAGCGGACTTGCGTGTCCGCAGATATGGAAATTATGATGACTGATACTTCTATGCAGAATCAGGTTGCAATTGTCACAGGCGCAGGCGGCGGCATTGGGTCAGCGATCAGTCGCCGGCTGGCGAAAGCTGGCGCCAAGATCGTCTTGTTGGACACTAAAAGCAAGGATGAAACCCAGGCAGTCGCTTCGAGCCTGGTTGGAGACGGTCACATGGTAGTGCAGGTTTCTGTCACCGACAGCTCAGCCTGCCAAAACCTGGCAAATAGGGTTGCCGAACGATATGGAAAAGTAAATCTATTGGTTAACAACGCGGGCATCACAACTCCCGTCGCCCATGATGACTTACATGGGCTGACCGATGAATGGATTGATAAAATTTTCCAGGTCAACTGGCGTGGCGCTTTTTCCATGATCAGGGCCTTCCAACCCTTGTTGGAAACAGGAGATGGCGGTACAGTGCAGAACCTCTCCTCAGTGGCTGCCATCACAGGCGTCGGAAGCAATGTGGCGTACTGCGCTTCGAAAGCCGCATTGGATTCTCTGGCGCGCTCCCTGGGACGGGCGTTGGCTCCGAAAATACGGGTGGTGTCAATTGCTCCTGGCTGGGTGCTGGGCGAGTATACCAAAAATATGGACCCGGCCTATATTCAGATGCAAGCGGATGCAACTCCGTTAAATCGACTGGCCACTCCAGAAGATGTAGCAGAGACGATCTGGGCAGTGCATACTAAATTAACTTTAATAACCGGATGTATCGTACCTGTAGATGGAGGGAGACCCTTAG
>SDBU01005923.1_pt1 | contig 14484 bp, 12 predicted proteins | sample 2277071 | NCBI WGS metagenome assembly SDBU01 (sample SAMN10397929, study PRJNA504765) | marine sediment metagenome | isolation source: marine sediment core GS08_GC12, 126 cmbsf | place: Arctic Ocean: Gakkel Ridge, Loki's castle | collected 2008
GACATAGCTGCCGAACTCCAGTGCTGCATGGAAGAGGGCTTCGATGTTCTCAGGCGGCACGTGCGACTCGATGTGATGGATGGGACCGAAGATATAGCCCCCGCCCGGCTTGAAATCCTCCATCCGCTTTCCGACCTCCTCGCGGACCTCCTGGGGTGTGGCGAAGGGAAGCACCCCTTGGGAATCGCATCCCCCTCCCCAGAATGCGATGTCTCGGCCAAAATCCCGCTTCAGGCTGGCGCTGTCCATCCCCTGCGCCGAGACCTGCACCGGGTTCAGCGCGTCCACGCCGCATTCGATGAGATCGGGGATTATCTCCCGGATGGCTCCGTCCGAGTGCATCAGCACCTTCGCGTCCGTCAAGGAGTGGAGGAGGTCCATGATCTTCCTCTGTCGCGGCTTGAAGAGGCGGCGATACATCTCCGGAGAGATGAGCAGGCTATCCTGCCCGCCCAGGTCTTCGGAGTAACAGACCACCTGGATGTAAGGTCCTACCACTTCCAGAATGGCCTTCCAGGCCGCCATCAGCCATTCCGCCGAGGCGCCGATCAAAGCCTCGGCGTAGACAGGGTTGGCGGCCAGATCCATCATGAAGTTCTCCATGCCACGCACGTAGTTGATTGTGAATTCCATGGGGCCGGGGATCGGGTCGTTCATCTGTATGGCTTTGTCGGTCTCGCGGTAAAGGTATTGGACTCTCTCGGCCAGCCCGTCGGTCATGGAGGGATCGTCAGGGTCAGGCCATTTGTAAGACCTGAGTTCTTCCATAGTGCCTTCGGTCAGGGGAGGGCCTACGGGATCGAACCAATAGCCATCTGGCGGCCGGTAGAGCTCCAGGCCGAACTTATATTCCTCCATCGCTCCGGCAGCTTCTCCACCGGCGTTGTGGTAGCGGAATTTGGGCTTGGAAAAACCGGGGCCACATCGACGCCATAGCGCTCTTCGATGCGAGGGTCAACGTAGGCCAGAAGCTGCATCCGGTCGTAGATGACCTCCTCGCCCCCCTCCAGTTCCAGATAGGTCTTCAGGCGCCGCTGGGCCCACACGTGGATGGACGATCCGGTGCCTCCGAGCACGATGGGAACCCGATCAGGCTCCTGGAAGTTCAGCGCTTTTAGCACTCGTTCTCTGCTGTTCATGTATTCCCGTCCTCGTCGATCTCATTGATGTCTGGCAAAAGAGATGCTCGCGACCGGGATTCCATGGTCAGGCACCCTAGGTGGTTTCTCATGGGCGCTCCTGAGTATCTCGGCCCTTTTCCTTCTTGTTCGTCGTCCGCTAGTAGCCTCGTTACTTCAGCTTGGCCGCGTGGCGCCTCGGTTGCTTGGAGGGGAGTGATCTTTCCCAGGCGAGCTTGCGGGGTTGGGTGGGGAGCGGTGAAACTTAGTGAAGACACGGCGACCTCCGCATCTCGTGAAGGCATGATGTGGACTCTGAGGATTTCGCCTTCGTTGGCCGGAGGAAACATGGGTTTGCATCGCCATCGACTCCTCCCATGTTCTGCGGGTGACACCGGCGCTCTGCCCTGTGGACATCCTATCATCGATCTTCTACCTTGTCAAGCCAAGTGGGACGGTGTCACCCGGCGTCGCCATCCGACTGCACTGGGTTCGGGTTACGGTGGCTCTGTGATATAATGGGAGCCGGGTCGGTTTCAGGCGCGCGAAAGGTGGGGCTGAGGAGAGAAGTGAAAGCTGGCGATGTGATAGGTTTGGTTGAGAAGTTCGCTCCTCCGGAACTTGCGGAAGAGTGGGACAACGTGGGGTGGCAGATCGCGATGCCTGGCCGGGAAGTGGCCAGCGTTCTTCTAGCATTGGACGTGACCGCTCGAGTGGTGGACGAAGCTGTGCGCCTGCGCTCAAATCTCATCATCTCTCATCATCCTCTGTTCTTCCGGCCCCTGACTCGGCTCGACGTGGAGTCGTATTCCGGGCGGCTGATAAAGCGTCTGTTGGTTGAGGACATCGGAGTCTACGCTGCCCACACGAACCTGGATGTAGTGCCTAACGGCGTGAGCGATGCGCTCGCTCAGATGATGGGCCTGGAGGACGTCCGGTGTCTGGGGTCGAGATCCTTGGACCGGATGGAGGTGGGATGGGGCAGGGCCGGGCGCGTGCCGGGTGGGATCTCCACCCAGCAACTCGTGCAGAGGGTGCGGGCCGTGCTGGGAACGCCTCGGGCCCGCGTCACTCCCGGGGATCGAGATGTGCATCAGTGGATCGCGGTGAGCGGAGGCAGCGGCTCGCATTTCGTGGGAGATCCCGAGCTCAGTGATGTCACCCTCTATCTGACGGGCGAGATCAAGTACCACGAGGCCCAACTGGCTTCTTACAGGGGTTTGACGGTGATAGAGGCGGGGCATTTCTACAGCGAGAGGCCGGGGCTGGAGCGGCTGGCCCAGGCCTTGGGTGATGCGGTGGAGGTGTATGTCTCTGAGCTGAACACTTCCCCGTTCGATTAAGGGCCGTTCCTCCGGCCGGATTTCACATAAGGGAGGCCTGCCGTGAACAAGCCTCAACTCTTCTATAGAATCCAGGAAGTGGAGCTGGAGATCGAGGACAGCTTGTCGCGTCTGGAGGAGATAGGTGCGCGTTTGGGGGACAGGTCTCCATTGCAGGAGGCCGAGAGGGCGGTGGAAGGCACGAGGGCGAAACTGGATGATCTGGGCAAGGCTCTTCGGAGAGAGGAGCAGGATCTGACAGAGCTGGAAACCAAACTGTCCTCAACCGAGAAGGAGCTTTATGGGGGCATCGTCAGGAATCCGAAGGAGCTGGAGGGCTTGCGCATGGAAGCGGAGAGCCTCCGCCAGCGGCGGAGCCACCTGGAGGACCGAATTCTGACGATTATGGCCGGCCAGGAGGAGGCCGAGAAGGAACTGGAGCGGAGCGAACGCGCCGCCAGGGCTCAGGAGGGCACCTGGGAGGCGGAGCAGGAGGAGCTCCGGCGCGAGCAGGAGAAGCTGGAAGCCCGGCGGGTGGCCCTGGAGGCCGAGCGCGAGGGCCTGCTAAAACAGGCTGAACCTGCCGACTTGGCCCTCTATCGTCAACTCAGGCCCAGGAAGGCCGGCCGAGCGGTGGCGCTGCTGGAGAGGGGACTATGCCTGGGCTGTAGGGTAAACGTCCCCAGCCGGCTTGCTCAAGATGCCAAGAAAGGCACGGAGCTGGTAACCTGTTCCAGTTGCGGCCGAATCCTCTGCCCAACTCCCTGAGAGAAAGCCTCTCTCAGCCGATCACACCGGAGGATGCACCTCTATGGTCAGTTCGTCGAAGTAGGCGTTGGTGTTGAACCCCGTAGGATTGTGGACCTCCAGGAAGATGGTGATGGCGTTTGCCCCCGCGGTCCCCGTCTGAACCATCCCCACCCATTTCCCGAGTTCGGTGGTTTCCTGCCAGACGATGTTGGTGGAGGTCGCATCTGCCCCTCCATACGGGTCCATGCCGAAGCGAATGGTCCCCTCGGCGAGCGGGTAGAGCTGGCAGTTGATGGTCACGGTGTAGGGGGTTCCCGCGGTGGTGCTGACTTGGCGGTACACGCCCGCACGGAAAGCGGCGTGACCTGAGATCTTCTGAGCCAGGCCGCCGTCGATGCGGGTGTTCTTCTCACCGTCGTAGGTGGGAGGGCCGTCAAGGACGTAAGAGGTCCAGCTCTCTCCCACATCGCTGCCCACGCCTCCCTGGAACTCGCCCTTGAAATTCTCCTCTATGGTGACCAGAGGCGGGGGAGTGGGTGTGACTGTGGGCGTGGGCGGGCTGCTGGGCACGGGAGTGGCGGTGGCGGGAGCAGCCGTGGGCTCGACGGTGGCTGTGGGCGTCATGGTTGCTGCCGGGGTTGCACCCTCCACGCTGGCCCATCCCACCGAGGTGTCCCACTGGGGGGAGATGATGGCCTTCCAGCCGTTTCCTACCAGCTCTCCGACGCTTGACAGCCCGGGCAGCTCCTTCGCGTCGACGATGCCGAGACCTCCGGTGCTGGGGATCAAGACGAAGTACAGAGCGAACAGCGCACAAATTACCAGAAAAGCAAATCTCTTCATGATGCCCCTCCCCTCGTTCTGGCGCTAGCGGTGCTCTGAATGAAGACGTGTGCTATTTTGTGACCTGTGTTGAATTATATAGGATATGGTGTCCTCATGTCAATAGTATATTGGAACCATCGCACTTGAGCGCTCCTCCTGGCTGGAGGATTATGGCCCGAACTCGATCGTTCATCGTAGACCGGCCTGGGGCGAATCTGGCGACAACTACAGGAGGCGCTTGAGCGAGTTGCCCTGGCCTCGCGGCGGGCAGATGCAGGTGAAGCCGAGGCGGATCCCTAATTTGAATGCATGCTTGCACTCTTTAGGACTAATTTCCTATTGACGACTGTTCCCTTGCCTGAGTATCCTGTTTTCAGTGGTTTCAGTGATTTCTTGCGGATTCTTTGGAGTTTGGGATGGCTCGGAGTCAATGCTCTGGGGATGAGGGGAGGCGGGCGAGTGGCCCAGCGGGTCGAAGCGCGAGTTCTGAATGCCACACAGGCGGCTGATTACCTTGGGGTCAGCATCTGCACGTTGAAGAAGATCGAAAACTTGGGGCATTTCAGGCCCTATCGCACGCCGGGCGGCCACTGCAGGTATAGCAGGCAGATGCTGGAGGAGTATCTGGAGCTGAGCAAGGGGTTCTCCGAGGCGCCGGTCGCGGAGAAGATCCTTCTGGACCAGGGCGTTGCGGGGCTCCAACGTGACGTGATCATGTCCCTGATGGCGGCGATCGACACCCGGGATCATTACAGCCGTGGTCACTCGAGTCGAGTGGCAGCCAATGCCGTCGTTCTGGCCGAGCACATGGGGCTGGATGAGGAGAGATGGGGCGCTTTGGAAGTTGGGGCCTACCTTCACGATATCGGAAAGATCGCCGTACGCGATGCGATTCTATTGAAGAGGGGATCTCTCTCCAGCGACCAGAGGCGGCCGATTGAGGAACATCCCCTGATGGGGGCGCGCATATTGGAACCGGTAGGCTTCGATAAAGAGGTCATATCCATCGTGGTGTCTCACCATGAGAGGATCGACGGGCGGGGCTACCCCTCGAGGCTGAAGGGCGATGCTATTTCTTTGGGCGCGCGCATCGTTTGTGTGGTGGATTCCTTCGATGCTATGGTCTCAGACAGACCGTACCGGTCCGCCATGCCGGTCAAGGTCGCACTTCGAGAGCTCAGAGCCAACGCTGGCATCCAGTTCGACTCCGGGGTGGTGGAGAAGTTCACGGAAGCCTACTATGAGAGGGAGATCATGTTGCCGAGCTTGCCGCACAGCCTGGAACCACGGTTGAGAGAAGTTAGGCTCGTCCCCGCAGTAGCTACATAGGCAAGCATCGGCGGCGGCACCGGAACGATTCGCTGTCTGACCCCTTCAACCCCCGCGTCCGTATCTGTTTTTGGCTATTCGGCCAACGCGCTTTCTACTTGAACAGCCTGCCTTTACTTCGCCCGAAATCCGTTGGCAGCGCTGAGTCGCGCCGCGGCCGGTGAAGCGCGGATACAGCCGAATTAAAAACAGTTCCATATAGTACCAATTTCCTATTGACGGCGTTCGTGTTGTTGATATATATTGATTTCGGACGCTTTTATTCGGTTTCTATGGGTTCCGTCGATTCATAGCCGGTACTCTAATATATGAATAGGAGGCGTGGTGCTTCATCAAGTCGAAACGCGTTTGCTGACTCCCAAGAGAGCGGCTGGCTATCTTGGGGTTAGTCTCTACACATTGAAGAAGATCGAGCACTTGGGGTACCTCGCGCCGTATCGCACGCCGGGCGGCCACCGCAGATATAGTCATCGGATGCTAGATGAATATCTTGAGAAGAGCAAAGGATTCTCCTATAACAGGGGCACATCGGGAACTGAGACGCTTTGATCCCGATGTGCGGTCGTCCAATTGCCGGGTATGCGCCGGAGGTCCTTTGAGCGGTCTCCAGTGGGAGCTATTGCCACTTATAGTGGGACGGTTGACCAGATGCATACAACCTCTTCTGACCGGACAGGATCGGTGAACGGAGATAGATCAATGGGGGAGTCGACTAAGGGTCTGAAACAGAAGCCCTTTTACCGTCTACGCACTAGGATCACGCTACCCTTCGCGTTACTCACGCTGCTGGTGGCAGGCGTTGGCACATTCATGGTTGTGCGCTTCATTGGTGTCTCCCTGGAGGACCGGCTGACCAGCTACGTGATCGACGCGGTAGATGTGACTTCCCAGGGGGTGGTACGACTGCAAAATGAGCAGTTGGAGGCGCTCAGAGTGATGGCTTATACCGAAGGGGTGCCGCAGGCCACCGCCAGCCGAGACGCCGTCGAACTGGCCAACTTACTCGTTCCCTTGAAGATGAATTATAACCTGCATGTGGTGGAGGTGATCGATGCCAACGGCCGAGAGATACTGGGAATACAACATGACCCCAGTTCCGCCAAGGTGGAGGATTTCTCCCTGTCTCAGGAAGCTGAACTGTCGTCATGGCCTATCGTCAGCAGGCTGATCGCTGCCGGAGCTGACCAGATAGGTAACAGACAGGTAGAGATTCTGCCCAGCGCCGCAGGCCATGTGCTTTGGATAGGAGCCCCGATCAGGGATGGACAGAAAACGGTGGGGTGCATCCTCACCGGAGTCTACTTGGACAACGTGGCTGTAGAACTTACCCAAGTGGCGGTGGCCAGGGTTTCCCTATATGACAGAGGGGGCCGTGCTATGGCGAGCACTTTCTTCCACGCTCCAGGGGAGGTGAGCATTCAGGAAGACGTTCGAGGCAAGTTGCAGGCTGACCCGGATTCGGTGTTCCTTGAGCCTCTTAAGTGGGAGGGCAGAGAATATCTGGTTGGTTATGCGCCTCTTATTGTTCGAGGAAACGAGCTGGGCACTATAGCTGCCGCTGTCAATACCGAGCACATCGCCGAGAGCAACATGAAGGCTAGCTCGGGGATGATAGCCCTCTTCTCTGCGGCCGGTCTGGGTGTTCTATTTGTGGGTTATTTCATCGCCGGTCGTATCACCACTCCTCTGCGAAGCCTGGCGGAAACCTCACGCAGGATCGCTGCCGGTGACTTCACATCTCGGGTTCAGCGTGAAAGCGGCGACGAGATTGGACAAGTGGCCAGAGCCTTTAACTTCATGGCCGGGGAACTGGAGAAACACACTGAGCAACTGAGCCGGAGGATCGCCGAATTGAGCGTGCTCTATGAGTCCAGCAGCGAGTTGAACAGGACTCTGGACTTGGCGGAAATCCTGAAGGTAGCAGTTGATGCACTGGGTAGATCGGAGGAGGTTAGCCTGGTTCTGCTTTTACACAGAGAGGTCAGTGGCGACTGGCGGTGGGCTGCGACCAGAGGTCTAGCTAGCCTACAGAGCGACAGGCTGCTTTCTGAGCGTCTGGAAGTCCTGCCTAACGGTCTTGCTCCAGTTGCCTGGGGAGATAAGCCTCTGGTCATCAGCGGCATGGAAGAGATCGAGACCTTGAAAAAGGAGATCGGATTTGACGCAGAAGTTGATTCTCTGATGGTGGTTCCCCTCGCTTCTCCAGGACAGCTCATAGGAATTGTGCTCCTCGGCACAACGGAGAGATCAGGTTTCTCTGACCGCGCACAACTCAATCTCCTCCAGACGATCTCTACCCAGATCGCCCGGTCTATCCAAAACGCGCGGCTCTACGGACAGGTCAGGGAGAACATGACCCGTCTGGACGCTCTGCTTAGGGTATCCAGGTCGATCGGTGAGAAGTTGTCCCAGGATGAAGTCGTGGAGAGTGTCTTGTCAGGCGTCGAAGAAGTCTCCAAAGCGGATGTGGTCATCGTAAGTGTTTGGGATCCGGTCTCAAAGCGCCTTCAACTCGCAGGCGCCAACAGCGAAGTGCAGGGCCAGGGACATGGCGAGTGGCTGGGGAGCGAGATAGCCATGCGGGCGGTCCAAGATGCATGCCCTCTCGCTGTGAAGGATGGCAAGATTGCCCCGGCTTCCACCCGAAATGGGAACTCGGTGCTGGGGAATCGGCTGTGCGTGCCCATGCTCGTAGAGGATCAAGTCGTGGGGGCGATCTTCGTCGAGGCAGTCGACAGCTCTAGCGGATTCCTGCCCGACGATCTTATGGCCCTGACTACGGTATCTAACCAGGCAGCTGTAGCGATGAAGAACGCCTTTCTATATAAGGACATCAGGGAACTGTATCATAACATAGTCAGGTCGCTGGCGGCAACGATCGACGCTCATGACGAGTATACATATGGCCACTCGCATCGGGTGGCCACCAATTCCCTCATCTTGGCCGATTGTCTTGGATTAGGCGATAACGAGAGGAGCACGGTGGAGGTTGGTGCATACCTTCATGACGTTGGAAAGATAGGAATCCCCGACTCTATCCTCTTGAAGAAGGGCTCTCTGTCCAAGGATCAGATAAAATCGGTTGAGGAACACCCTGTGGTGGGGGCAAGGATACTGGAACCGGTGGGATTCGATGAAGAAGTGATCTCTGTCGTGCTCTCTCATCACGAGAGAGTCGATGGGCGAGGCTATCCCTCAGGTCTGAAAGATGATGCTATTCCCCTAGGCGCACGCATTCTGTGTGTGGCTGATTCTTTCGATGCTATGGTCTCGGACAGACCTTATCGGTCCAAGCTTCCCGTGGAGGCTGCATTGCGAGAGCTTCGGGCCGGTGCCGGCACCCAATTCGATTCCGTGTTGGTGGAAGAATTTGTCGCAGCCTACTTCGGCGGAAGGATAGTTCTTCCCGGAAACGCAGCTAGCCATCAGCCAGACAAGACCGAAGCGGAACCACTTCTCGAGGGAGCTTGAGTAGGCAGACGCCGTTGGCAGGAGGATTGTGGGCGAGGTGCAAGGGCCGCAGCAGCAGGGAGAGGACAGGAATAGAGGAAGGTGGGATATACTATTCTGGATCATCTGGTTGCCCATCTTTCCTCTATGCCTGTGTCTGGCATCCCAATTCGCGATGTGGGGCCCCGAATCGAGCACCCAAGCTCTAGGTGTGCAGGTCCCTGAGCCCGATTACTCGGGAGATGCAACGGTCTCTTGGTTCAAACCTTTGTCGCCTGATATCATCGTGGAGATAATCGCGGACCAAGTACTGGCGGTGTCCCCGATTCACCCGGGCGAGGAAGAGCTGAACGCCATCGTAGCCGCTAGGCTGGCGGATATACCTGCTCTGCTTTCTCCAACCGCGAAATCGGACTCGGCGCCTGAGTCAAAGCCGACCGACTCTAGCGTTCCCACGACGGACGGCGAGCCCATGCCTGTGGCCATCGACACGACCGAGTCAACGTCCGTCGGGGCGCCCACGCCCACCGTTGTCGGCAAGCTGACGCCCACTGCCATCAACGAAGCGACGTCCAGTGTCACCAACGAGCATACACCAACGGCCACCGGCACCGGCATGCCAATAGCCACCAACACGCCGACGCCTCCGGCCACCGATACTCCGCCCACCAACACTCCGGCGCCTGCGGCTACGAATACTCCGGCGCCTGCGGCTACGAATACCCTGGCGCCTACGGCTACGAATACCCCGGCGCCTACGGCTACGAATACCCCGGCGCCTGCAGAGACAAGCACGCCCACGCCAGCGGTCGGCGAAATAGTGCAGATCTTTCAGGTTACCTATCACCAGAGCACTCAGACTCTGGTGGTAAAAGCTCGCACCAACCTGTCGGGGTGCAGCCTAACCCTGGTGGGCTTCGGCTCCATGACACTCGAGGAGGGCGAGCACTGGGTCTACACAGAGGAGAATCTGGCCCCGGAAGATGCGCCTTCGACTGTCACCGTTGTATCTTCCTGCGGCGGTTCGGACACCAGTCCCGTAACGGGGAGTTAGGTTTCAGGCCTCGTGGAGATAAGCCAGCGGAGACGTCTGAGCGTCCCGCGGCCCGTTCAGGCCGACATTCGTCCTAGCTGGAGGCAATCCTGTGCTACTTGAACAGTATGTCCTTGCCCCGTCTGCCTTCCGCCGGCAACGCTGAGTCGCGGCGTCGTCGGGCGGATTCCTCTTCGGAGAAGTAAGCTTGCCAGCGAGCCGGAGCATCGGGGTCTTCCGCGCCGTGACGAGTGAGGCGTTGGCGCACCCGAACCATGAGCGGGGTATTGATGGCGGCGCCGGCGACGATGGCCTGTCCTTTGGACAGGGCGGGCAACTCCAGCAGGAGGTCTCGACCCACGCTCTCCACGCTTTCGGCCACGCGGGCCTGGTCCACGGGGTTGACGATGCGCAGGATGCACTGGGTCATGCACTGGGAGAGGACGTCGCTGTCCAACTTGCCGGGGCGCTGGCTTATGAGCCCCACCGAGACGCCGAACTTGCGCCCCTCCGATAGGATGGCCTTTAGAATGCCGGTGGTGACCACCTCGGCCCCGGCAGGTGCGTAGTTATGCGCCTCCTCGACGAGAACGAACGCGGGATAGGGAAGGTAGGTCTCATCGCCTTCGATGGCCAGGCCCTTTTCGGTATCCATCCGGGCCTGGTGTAGCCGGCGCAGCAGGGTGGCGACGACGATCTGCTGCTCGCGCTGGTTCACCTCGTTGAGCTGCAGGACGGTGCATTGGCCCGGCTCGAACAGATCCTCCAGGCTCATGTTCTGGAAGTCGTGGAAGATCTTCGAGCCTCCCAGGACCGAATTCACCCGCCACATCAAGGCGCCGATGGTGCTGTCCTCTTCCAATTCGGCGTCGGAATCCGGATCGGTGACGGGGGCCTCGGAATCGCCCTGGCGGATCATCACCTTGAATTGGCCCAGAGTCCATTTGTCCCCATTCTTGCGCCGGGTGGCATTGTAAGCGCGCCCCAGGTGGTAATGCATCTTCTCGGACAGGTTGGGCAGCAGGTAGCGGAGGTCACCCAGGGTGAGGGATGAGATGCGGACGCGCACGGTGTCGGGGCGGATGATGCGGACCCGGGGGCGATATCCTTGTGCCGCGAAGAGCGGGTTGTCGGCGATTTCCTGCAGGGTCCCGTATTCGCCGTGGGGATCGACGATGAGCACGCTGGCCCGGTTGTGCGGCATCATCAGTTCCTCGATGATGACGCTTGCCAGGTAGCTCTTGCCGGCGCCGGTGCTGGCGATGATCGCCAGGTGGGTGCTGGTGAGGCTGCGGGCGTCCAGGACGATGGGGACGGCCTCCTTCGGGCGACTGAGGAGGGAGCCGATGTGGATGGCACCGATCTCGCCTGGTTGCTTGCGGCTCAGGACTGAGGACAGCATCCCGTCGGGGGCGATATAGATGGGATGGCCGGACTGGGGCGGCACGCGGGGATTGATGAAGTCACCCATCTGGGGCTGGTGGTAGCCCAGGACGGTCGCGGTCACCTCGAACAGCTCGTGGGGATGCTCGGTGAAACCCAGCATGGCGGCCACGTCCGATGGCGCTACGGCTGGGTTGGCCATGAACGAGTCGGGATAGAGCCGCAGGGGCTCTCGTCGGGTTACCCGCCCCAGGATCTGCTGAGTCTCCCCTTCGACCGGCGTCTCGTAGTAGACGAACTCGCCCGTCTTGATCCGGCGGTCGGGATCAGGGGTGACGAAGGTGAACTCGTGGGGCGATTCGCCCGGCCCCTTGGTGGTGCCGATGGGGACGTTTTTCATCGTATCGGTTGCCTCCTATTCCGCCGGGGTGACGGCGGCCTTCCAAGCCAGGTTGCTGCGGAGCACCGAGAGGCGCTGAGACTCCTGGGGGAACAGCTCCTCCAGTTGCCCGATGACGCTCAGCAGGAGATGAGGTGCCAGCGGCTGTCCCTGGGCGAGGAGGAGGGGCGCGTAGGCCAGTCGCGGGCCTGGGGGTCCCTGGTGGAAAGCTTCCACTTCCGCCTCCGACAGCCTTTGGACGATGGCATCCACATCGGCGGCCACCCGAGGGACGCCCTGGAGCACGCTCCCGTCGGCTCCCATCTGGCCCACGGCGGCCAGGCCGACCAAAGTCACCTTCTCCCGCAGATAATCCGGCGAGAAGATCTCCAGGTCGGCGGAAGGGGAGAGGCGCGGCCCCAGGTTGCCGAATTCCGGGTTCATCAGGATGGTATCGTAGACCAACCCTATCAGGCTCGCCTCATCCGGGAGGGCGATCCGGACGAAGGTAGCGAAGGCGCAGTCCTCAGGCGCGGGCGGGGAAGCCGTCTCGCCGGGGCCGTAGATCTGGCAAACGTAGTCCATGTGGCCGTTTGATTTGACCACCTTTCCTAGTATCATGGATGTGCTCCTCCCAACTTGGGCCGATCGCCCGCAGGAGCCAGGTGCACGCCTGGGCTCTACATGGCTCAGGGGCGCGGCCGAGTTTGGCCTGGACTAGGTGCGGCGTCTTAGCTTGCTGGTCGCTTTGCGCGAAAGGCGAAGGCCAAGTTTCTCACGCTCCGCGAACTGCTGGAATATGGCATAGAATCGCTGGCGGTCCTGCATGGTGATGACGGCCACGGCGTCGGCGGTCTCGATGGCATAAGGGTAACCGTTGCCCACCACGCATTCCGCGCGGACCACATCCAGGACGCGCGCCAGCTCGGCCTGATCCTCGGCCAGCCATCGGGGCAGGTCCAGCCGAGCGGGTGGGCCATCGCCAGTGGTCTTGAGATAGACGAAGCAGACCCGATCGTAATATTGGGGTCCATCGGGGGAGCGGCCGGCGTCGTCGCGGGCGCAGATGTAGGCCAGGCTGCGGTCGCCCCAGTTCATGCGGGGCTGCAGCAGGACACCATCGCTGACCCGAGGCGTCGGCTCTCCCAACAGGATGGATACCATTGTGATCAGATCCTTGGCGTGGGATGCGTCGATGTAACCCACCAAAGGCACCCGATTCCGCTGGCTTGCGTTCAGCATCTCGATGACCTTCCGCATATACGGGTCCCTCTGCTCCGGGCGCATTCGCTGGGCAAAAGAGACGATCAGCGAGCCGTCGAAGAAGCAGATGGGCGCGGGCGATTCGCCGGCCTGGGCTGTCATATAGTCGATGAGGGTCTGACACTCCAGCTCGAAGCGGCGCCAGTTGACGCGCCAATCGGGAAAGCCCGTGGCACCCTCGGCCTCATCGCCCAGCTCGTCGGGCGGGAGCACCTCGAAACTCAGATCCTTTACATAAGCTCTGCCAGGAGCATGTGGATTCTCGTACCAGCCGACCTGGACGGCGCCCACGGGCACCGAGAAATCCTTGGCGGGCGAGATCTGTGATCCGTCGACGGCGAAGGTGGGCGCCTCCAAGAGGACGCGCTTCGCCCAGGCTCGGGCTTGTGCATGATCGGCCCAGGACTCGACGAAGGGGACGACCGGGCTGTCGTAGCGGTCCTGTTCGGCGGTGGGCTTCGCGCCGGACAAGGGGACGCGGGCTAGGCGTGCTTCCAGCTCGGCGCAGGAGAGCTTCCCCACCTCATCGAGGGCGCCGCGGAGGCGGTCCAACTCGACGCCAGCCCGTCGGTTGTGATCTGCGAAGCGGTCGCGTTTGGCTTCCAGTGCGGCGATGACCTTGTCGCGGTGGAACACAGGATTATGCCACCTCCACCAGGCTTTCGCCGTTCTCCTTGCGTACCCGGATCAGGTTGTTGGTCAGCCGTTCGAAGGTGTCGTCGTGGCTGATGACGAACAGCTGTGAGAAGCCCCGGATGTCGGAGATTTCCTCCGCCAGGTTCTCGCGCCGCTCTTCGTCCAGGTTGGCGGTGGGCTCGTCGAAGAAGGCCACGTCGATGTCGGACACCCGGCGCAGGAGCGCCAGCCGGATCGCCAGGGCGGCGGACATCTGCTCTCCGCCTGAGAGCTGGGAGAAGGCGCGCTCGCGGCCGTCCTGCTCAAGGACGATCTCGTAGTCCTCTCTCCAGAGGAGCCGGCCAAGCTGATTGGCCATGATCTGGGTGAAGATTTGGCCCGCCTCGAGCGAGACAAGCTGCACCAGCTGACGAGTGATGTGGGGGCCGGCATCCTTCAGGACGCCGCGAGCGAACTCCATCCAGGTCCTGACCCCTTCCAATTCCCGAAGGGACTCAGCTTTATTCGCCAGTTCCTCCTGGGCCGACTCGAGCCGGGAGATCTCGGCCTTTAAGTCCTCCAGATGCTTACGCTGGGTGCGCAGCGTGCCATCTAGGACCCCGCTCTCGGTCCTGAGCCGATCTTCGCCTCTCTTGGCCGCCTCATGCGCTTCCCGGTCGTATGCCTCGGTGACTCGTTCCAGTTCCTTTTGAAGATCGGCGTGCCGAGAGACTAGAATCTCCTTCTCAGTTTCAAGTCCTGTGACCTTCTCGGTCCGGCCTCTCAAGGCTTCTGCGATCTGCACGTTCTCCAGATAGCGTCGGTGAGCCTCCGCGTTTTGGTCGCGGATGGTGCGCTGAGCTTCGAGCCTCTCGTCCAGTTCGGCGTAGGAGTCCAGTTGCTGGCGCAATCGTTCCATGCGGGCGGCCAAGCTTGTTCGGGCCTCTTCGGCTTCCCGCTTCTTCGCTTCGAGTTCCTCCCGACTCTCCGCCCGGCGGCGGCAATCTTCCTGCTCCC
>SDBU01005924.1_pt1 | contig 14482 bp, 11 predicted proteins | sample 2277071 | NCBI WGS metagenome assembly SDBU01 (sample SAMN10397929, study PRJNA504765) | marine sediment metagenome | isolation source: marine sediment core GS08_GC12, 126 cmbsf | place: Arctic Ocean: Gakkel Ridge, Loki's castle | collected 2008
TAGTCGTTTTATTCTTTAATTCCTTACATGGAAATCTCGAATTCGCCGGATGCAAAAAAGCCGTTATTTGACTTTTTATGAGACCATCAATATAGTTGAAACGCTTATTGTAAGTCTGTATACAGGAACTTCTTGCTGAAGGGTATCTGGTGATGAGTAAATTTGAAATTAGGTTGTGTATTTTCGCAATTGTATTCGTCGCAATTTATATCGGCGCAATTACCCTAACCATCCACTCAAGGGTGAGTACGGAAGAAAAGATTACAAGGATTGAGTCTGAAGCACCTCCTCCGGGTGAAGGACAGGTGATGCTGGCGGAACTTTTGCTGCCAATGTTAATCCTTCTTACAGTCACGATCTGTTTTATCATTGTCAAAAAGAAAAGAGCCAAGATGTCGCTGGCGCTCGAAGAAGCGGATGAAGAATTTCAATAAACTGCCGGGAGCTTCAAATTCTCGGTCAAAAAGATAGGGAAAACAAAAATGAATGACATTGATAGGTTGTTTCAAAATGATAACTTTGCCAGTTCCCTTCTGGATTCCCTTCCCTGCGGTCTTCTTATAGTGGACGAAAAAGGTCGTGTTCAGGCCATTAACAATATTCTGAAAAAGGTGGTAGGCGTTACGGAGCAAGCGGTTTTGGGAAAAGGTAGTGGGGATGCCCTGGGCTGCGTCCGTGCATCTGAACATCCGCAAGGGTGCGGTTCTGAGGAATGCTGCCGAAATTGTGAAGCCCGGTTAGTGGCCTTTGCGGCACTTTCAAAAAACAAAAAACAAATGGCCCGGGCAAATCTTCAACTAATTATCGACGGCCAGGTCAGAGATGTAACGTTGCTGCTCAGCGCGGTTCCTTTCACGTACAAAAACAGGCGGTTTGCTAATCTTATTATCGAAGATGTCACCAGGTTGTGCTTATTCTCTCTGCCGGATGCAAAGGCCGGATTTAGAGGGATCGTGGGGCAGGATCAGAAAATGCAGGAATTGTTTGACACGATCAAGCAGGTTGCTCGAACGGATGCTGCGGTGCTAATCCAGGGCGAGAGCGGAACCGGCAAAGAGCTGGTAGCCCTGGCCATCCACGAGGAGAATCCACGCGCCCATAAATACTTTGTCCCTGTCAACTGCGGCGCCTTACCGGAGGGTTTGATCGAAACAGATCTCTTTGGCCATGTCAAAGGCGCTTTCACCGGTGCCATCCGTGACAAAAAAGGACGCTTCGAACTGGCCGACGGCGGGACTATCTTTCTTGACGAAGTGAGCGAGTTGAGCCCTGCCATGCAGGTTAAGCTCCTGCGTGTTCTCCAGGACGGATGTTTTGAGCGGGTGGGAAGCGAAAAAACGGTTCGGGTAAATGTGAGAGTAATCAGCGCCACCAACAAGAAACTGGAAGAAGAGTTAACGGCCGGACGCTTCCGGCCGGACCTCTATTACCGGCTATGTGTAATGCCGATCTTCATCCTTCCCTTGCGGGATCGATTAGGGGACGTTCCCCTTCTGGCCGAGCATTTTCTGGCCCTCTACACTGAGGACTCTTTTGGTGAAAAAGTCACCCTCTCTTCCGCGGCCCTCTCCGTTCTGAAGGCCTACTCCTGGCCCGGAAACGTACGGGAACTTGAAAACATCCTCCAGTTCGCTCTGGCCAAGTGCCAGGGAGATGTAATCGATCCCGGACACTTCCCCCCGGCCCTCCACTTGAGTATATCCAGTCCCTTCACGAAGCGGCGGCGTGAACCAAAGCTCCAGGCCGTTGATGTAGCCGCGGCCCTGAAAAAGGCCGGTGGCAACAAGCGCCGGGCCGCTGAAATTTTAAGAGTCTCCCGATCCACTCTATACCGATTTTTTGACCGCCAAGAGTATAACCGCAAAGCGGGATGAGAACCCGGATAAGGGTCCTGTGTCCCAGTGTCTCGTGTCCCGTTTAAGTTAAATGGGACACAAAAATGTGCTCCTTGAGAAATAAAAATCACACAACTAAATGAATTCACATCATAATTTAGCTATATCAATTTTTTATACTTAACAGTGTCCCAGGTAGTGTCCCATTTAACCCCTTTCTTTTAGGGTCTCAGAACGTTATTAATTCAACCGGCAATAAAATAATCTATCATACTTTCAACATGTTATCTCCTGTTCAAGGAACTTCTATTCTTATTGGCACTTTTTTTGCTGTTTAACATTGTGATCACAGAATCTTTCCAGGAGATGTTATGAGCAATGATTGCCTGCAGCAGGTTCTCGCGGCCCTGGAACTGGCTGAAGAAATGATCCGGCTAACGGATCGTGTTGAGACTGTGTGTGACGATGACGGTTGTCTCGTGGTTTACAGCGTTATCAAAGACTGCGCCTACAAAATCAAGAAAGCCGCCCAACGAGAACTTCAGACCCTTTGCGACCGCAAGGACTCGCATTGAACATAAAATCGCTTTGCGATTTTATTTTTGGAAACGTATGAAGAAAAATCCATACTCAGTTGAAATTCCCGATCTTGAATATTGGAAAAGACAGATCAAATGTCAGGTTGCCTGTCCGGTTCACACTGATTCAAGGGGTTATGTGTGTGCTATTGCAGACGGTGACTTTGAAAGAGCTTACCTGATTGCCCGCGGACCCAACCCCTTGGCTTCGATGTGCGGAAGAATTTGCGGTGCTCCCTGTGAGGCCGCCTGCAGAAGGGCGGATCTGGACGAATCTATCTCCATTCGAGCCCTCAAAAGGTTTGTTACCGAAAAATTCGGGGTGGAATCCGGAAAATACGACAGCAGACCTTTGCAGCTTATTGAGCAATTCCGCTCAATGCAGGCAGATGAATGCGAAGATTCTGAAGATATTAAAAATTTTCTGAAACATTTCCAAATTTCATCTATCGCTGAGGACGCTCCGACGGTCGGCATTATCGGCTCAGGACCGGCCGGGCTGGCGGCGGCTCACGATCTTTGCCTGATGGGTATAAAACCCGTCATTTATGAAATGGAACCCGTGCCCGCGGGCATGCTTTATTTGGGAGTTCCCGAATACCGGTTGTCGCGCAGTCTGGTTAAAGCCGAAGTCGAGGTTATCAAAGAACTGGGAACCGAAATAATATGTGATGTTGAAGTCGGAAAAGACATCACTTTAAGCGAACTGCGTTCCCGCCACAAGGCCGTGCTCATAGCCGTGGGTGCCAAAAAATCAAGAAAAATCCCCATACCGAACGTTGATGCTCCCGGAGTTCTCGGCGGGGTGGATTTCCTGCGCGATGTGGCGCTTAATCTTGAACTGGAACTGGGAGAGAAAGTCATCGTTATCGGCGGCGGCAATGTTGCCTATGATGTCGCCAGAACGCTCATCCGGCAGCAGGAGTATGATGTGTCGCGGACCGCAATCCGTCAAGCAGGAGTAAATGAGGTGCACCTTGTGTGCCTTGAGTCCCTGGAGGAAATGCCGGCCGACACCGTAGAAATAAATGAAGGCAAGGAAGAAGGCATCTTCAGGCACAATGCATGGGGGCCGCAAGAGATACTTGTCGACGACAAGGGGCAGGCCTGCGGCGTAAAGTTTACCCGATGTTTGTCTGTTTTTGATGAAGACGGACAGTTTGCCCCCCGGTTCGATAAAAGCCAGATTATGGATCTTTATGCCGACAAGGTATTTCTCACAATTGGGCAGACCACGGATTTGTCATTTATAGATTCCGACGACGTGGCCTTAAACGAGCGCGGCCAACTGAAACTTTCTCCAACCTTTGCGGAAACAGAAGCTGAAGGCGTTTTTGCAGCAGGCGATGTCGCCCACGGCCCTAAACTTATGATTGACGCCATTGCCGGCGGAAAACAAGCGGCCAGGAGAATTTATACCTATCTGAAGAAAAAAGAGATTTCGTCGGACACGATAGTAGTTCATGCGGCCATCAAGGATTACAAGCGCGAATGGGATTACGAAAGCACCCCCCGGGAAGGGGTGCCTGCCATGCCGCCTGAAGAGCGCAAGCTGGCCATGAATCTGATTGTTGAAAAAGGATTTACCGAAACCCAAAGCAAACGTCAGGCAAGCAGGTGCTTTAATTGCGCCGTGAATACAATTTTTAATAGTGATAAATGTATCCTTTGCGGAGGATGCGCCGATGTGTGCCCGCAAAACTGTCTGAAACTTGTATCCATCGAAAGCCTGCAGGGCGGCACTGATTTTCAGCAGCTTCTTAAAAATTATTATACGGACAGGCCCCATTCAGAAGGGGGTGCCATAATCAAAGATGAAACCGTTTGTATTCGCTGCGGCCTGTGTGCCCAACGCTGTCCGACCGGTGCCATAACCATGGAGACATTTACTTTTAAGGAGGTATGGGCAGATGAGTGATCAAACTCAGGACAAAGAAGGTGTATCCAGACGCGACTTTCTGGGTCTGGCATCCGCAGGGGCTGTAATTTTAGCATCTCTGACCGCTCTTGCCGGGATGTTACGAATACCAAAGCCGAATGTTCTCTATGAAGAGTCACAAAAATTCAAGATTGGAAAGCCTGAAAATTTCCCGGTAGGCACTGTAAAAAAACTTGATGATAAAAAGGTCTTTATATTTGCCACCAGTGACGGAATTCATGCCCTATCCAGTATATGCACGCATCTGGGGTGTATTGTTTATCTCACTGACTGGGGTTTTCAGTGTCCCTGTCACGGCTCCAAATATAATCGAACCGGCAAAGTTATTGCCGGACCCGCCCCGCGAAATCTGGCCTGGTTGGATATAAGCCAGGGTATGGACGGCACCCTTATGGTTGATGCCGCCAAAGAAGTAAAATCGGGGACTACGTTTAAAGTTTAAATTAAGGAGAGTTTATGAGTGCGTTGAAGCGGTCAGGGCTCAATCAACTCAAAGAGAATATAAAATCACTTAAGAGTTCATTTCTAAGTTCTTTTCTACTGCATGGCAAACCCACGTCCGACAGGTCCCGAGCGTCCGTAATAGTTAACAACTTTTTCCTCCACATCCAGGGCGCCAAGACACATATTAATACCTTAAGACCCACCTATACCCTTGGTTTAGGAATGATCGCACTATATCTGCTTTTGATTACCTCCGTGTCGGGTATCCTGCTTATGATCTATTACCACCCTTCATTAGAGCAGGCCTACAGCAGTGTTAAAGACATAAGCTATGTTGTCTTCGGTGGCAGACTGTTGAGAAACATTCACAAATGGGCCGGCGAAGGTATGATAATTGCCGTTATTCTGCATATGGCCAGGGTCTTGTTTACCGGCTCATACGCCAAAGACAGGGGCTTCAACTGGATTATAGGGATTGTGCTCTTTTGCCTTACGCTGGCAGTAAACCTTTCCGGTTATATTTTAACATGGGATCAACTGGCATACTGGGCCCTGGTAATTGTTGCCAATATTATTCAATCGCCCAAGGAGATTACAGACATTTTAGGCATCACCGGGTATTTTGACATCGGGGGCTTTCAAAAAGAAATCTTTTTGGGTGGATTGAACCCCGGCGAAGAAACACTGATAAGGATCTATTTGCTTCACATTGTACTTTTTCCTCTCGTTTTGTTCATATTGCTCGGGATACATTTCTGGCGGATTAGAAAAGACGGCGGGCTCACCGTGCCGGAGAATTTCGAGCCAACCAAGAGCGAGACCGATTCCCTCGCTTTACCGGAAAAAAAGGAAGGCGCCTTTAACACCGGTAAAACTTACGGTCTGATGGCGCTTGCCCGCGGCAAAACCCCTGCCGTTGACCAGGATGTGGAAAACACGGTGATGAGCTGGCCCCATCTTATGCGGGCTGAGGTGGCGGTCTTTGTGCTCTGTTTTGCCGTAGTGGTGGTCTACTCATTGTTTGTGGATGCACCTCTTAGAGAGCCGGCCAACGCCCTGCTGCCCGAAAACCCTGCCAAGGCCCCCTGGTATTTTCTGGGACTGCAGGAACTGGTGTCCTACTCGGCCTTCATGGGCGGTATCGGCATTCCTACCCTGGCGATATCAGCGCTGGTTTTAATACCCTACCTGGACCGGGACCAGCAATATGTCGGTATCTGGTTCTCAAATAGACAGGGATGGCTGGTGGCGTTGACGTCATTTATTGCCGGCACCGCAATACTTATCGGTCTGCTTGCATTTGTTATCAACTTCGGCTGGTTCAGGAACTGGTGGCCGGATATCCCCCAGTTGATAATCATGTTGATCAATCCGGGCACTCTCTGGGTCGGTTTTACGATGATATGGACGATACTGGTGATAAAGAAGACCGACTCGACCAGGATGGGGGTAATCGCTTTTTTCACATTGTTTTTGCTCAGCTTTGCAATATTTACCTATGTTGGTACTGAGCTCAGGGGACCCAACTGGGAGTTTTACTGGTCAAAAAGCCAGTGGCCGATACATTAAATCATGAAAGGTTTATACATGCAAAATAATAGAAACGATAAAATGTTTTATAATAGCAAGGTGTTAACCAGAAGGACTTTCATGAAAATTGCTGCCGGCACCGGTGGCGGGATGCTGCTTTCAGGGTGGGAGTCCGACCTGTTTACTTTTCTGGGGCCCAGAACAGCCGGCGCAACGGAAAACCCTCTTGCGACCTATCCAAACAGGGATTGGGAGAGAGTATACAGGAATATCTATGAGGAAGACAGCCACTTTCATTTCCTCTGCGCGCCCAATGATACGCACAACTGCCTTTTAAAGGCCCATGTAAAAAACGGTGTTATAACCAGGCTCAGTCCTTCTTTCAGGTATGGGGAAGCCACCGATTTATACGGCAACAAGGCCTCTTCGCGCTGGGATCCGCGAATTTGCAATAAGGGATCAGGTCTTGTCAGGAGGATTTATGGGGACCGGCGAGTAAAGGGCGCCATGGTCAGGAAGGGTTTCAAGGAGTGGGTGGAGACAGGGTTCCCAAGAGATCCGGATACGGCCAGGCCTCCTGAAAAATATTTTAAACGTGGCGAGGACAAGTGGCTTAAACTTCCCTGGAATGAGGCCTTTGATTTGGCCGCCAAGACTCTTCATAACATTGCTGCCACTTATTCAGGGGACAAGGGCAGTGAATACCTGCTCACGCAGGGATACGACCCGGCCATGGTAGAGGCGATGCACAAATCGGGGACTCAGACACTTAAATTCAGAGGCGGCATGGCTTTTTTAGGGGCCGTAAGGATCTTCGGGTATTACAGATTCGCCAATATGCTCGCGCTGATGGACGAAAGCATTAGGGGGGTTCCGCGGGACAAGGTGCTGGGAGCCCGGGGATGGGACAGCTACACTTGGCACACGGACCTTCCTCCGGGGCATCCCATGGTCACGGGCGCACAGACAAACGAGTTTGAGCTCTTTTCCGCCGAGAGGGCCAAGCTTATTCTGGTATGGGGAATGAACTGGATTTCTACCAAAATGCCGGATGCTCACTGGCTAACGGAAGCAAGGCTTAAGGGTACAAAGGTCGTGGCAATTACCGTAGAATACCCATCCACGGCCTGTCGATCGGACGAGGTCATCGTCATAAGGCCGGCAACCGATCCTGCCCTGGCCCTTAGCGTGTCACAGGTGATCATTAAAGAGAACTTGTACGATGAGAATCATATCAAACGGAATACCGATCTGCCGTTTCTTGTGAGAATGGATAATCGGCAATTCTTGCGTCCTGAAGAGGTGATTTCAGGGTACAAAAAAAAGGATCCGACACGAGATGCTAAAGTAATCAAAAAGAACACCAAAATTCCACCCACAAGGGAGCATGGGGATCAACTCATTCCTGAACATCTTGCAGCTGAATGGGGAGATTATGTTGTTTGGGATTCCAAAACAAATGGAACTGCAGTTGTGACCAGAGATGACTTCGGTGATAACTTCATCCCCGACCCTGCCCTTGAAGGGCAATATGAAGTGAAGACTCTGGACAATGAAAAGATTAAGGTTCGACCGGTATTTGATCTCATGAAAGAGTATATGGATGAGAATTTTACCCCGGAACAGGCTTCCAAGGTGACCTGGGCCCCAAAAGAGGCGATCATATCTCTTGCAAGGCAGATCGCGGACAATAAGGAACAGACGCTTTTTGCCTGCGGTATGGGGTCTAATCAGTATTTTAATGCTGATCTGAAAGACAGGGCCATAATGTTTCTGGCCACTTTGACGCGCAACCTGGGCCATTTCGGCGGCAATGTGGGAAGTTATGCCGGCAATTACAGAGCGGCCGTGATTGGAGGAATGTGGACCTATATAGCTGAGGATCCCTTTGATATAGAACTGGAGCCGACTAAAACCATAAAAAAGAAAAAGTACTCAAAATATGAATCGGCCCATTATTATAATTATGGCGACCGGCCGTTAAGGGTCGGGGGACATCTTTTTACAGGCCAGACTCATATGCCTACCCCATCCAAGGCCATGCTGCTTACCAATTCCAACTCCATAATAGGCAATGCCAAGGGGCATTACGATGTAGTGGCCAATACCCTGCCCAAATTTGAGATGATAACCGTCGCGGATTACTGGTGGACGGCCAGTTGTGAATACTCTGATATTGTTTGGGGGGTGGACGCCCCGGCGGAGTTTAAACAGCCCGACTTTACGGCATCCTGCACCAACCCCTTTGTTCAGGTCTATCCAAGAACTCCGCTGCCCAGGATATTTGATACAAAATCCAATGTTGCGGTCCTGGCAGGTATGGCCGGCGCTTTGGGCAAAATCATGCATGATAAACGCTATGATGAACATTGGAAGTTCTTTCATGAAGACAGAATGGATGTGTATTTGCAGCGCATCATTGATGAATCGGCAAACCTGGTCGGGTATAAGATCGAAAAACTGGAAGAGGACGCAAAAAAGGGCAAACCGGCATTAGTGAATTGCCGAACATATCCCCGTACCTCCAGTTGGGAACAGACTCAGGAAGGAAAACCCTTTCACACAAAGTCCGGAAGGCTCGAGTTTTACCGCTATGAGAGAGAATGGCAGGAACACGGCGAAAATATGGTCGTATACAGGGAAGCCATTGATTCAACCTTTCATGAACCCAATGTGATCGTGGGTAAAGAACATCCTGCCATTCGCCCTAAAAAACCTGAAGACTGGGGTTTTTCTTCAGATGACCTCTACACCGAAACGAGACAGGTTAGAAATGTCCAGCTTTCGGTGGATGAATTGATCAAAACAAAACACCCGCTTATGAAAAAGGAGGAATACAGGTTTATCATGCACACGCCAAAGTACCGGCATGGCGTTCATACCACTCCGGCGGACTCGGATATGGTTGCCATATGGTTCGGTCCTTTTACGGATGTTTACAGAAGAGACAAACGCATGCCCTTTGTTATGGAAATGTATCTTGACATAAACCCTCTGGATGCAAAGGAGATGGGCATCGAAGATGGAGATTACATATACATAGATGCCGACCCGGATGACCGTCCCTACAAGGGTTGGAAAAAGGACGACCCCTTTTACAAGGTTGCAAGACTTATGTGTCGCGCACGTTATTATCCCGGAACCCCCAGGAAGGTAACAAGGATGTGGCATAATAATTATTGTTCAACCATAGGCTCTGTAAAAGGTCATGAGACCCGGGAAGACGGCCTTGCTAAAAATCCTGATACCAACTACCAGGCCATGTTTCGATACGGAAGCCATCAAAGCACCACCAGGGCATGGTTGCGCCCCACACTTATGACCGATTCACTGGTAAGAAAGGACATGTTCGGACAGACCATCGGAAAAGGATTTGCGCCGGACATTCACTGCGCCAACGGCGCTCCAAGAGAAGGGTTTGTAAAAATCACCAAGGCGGAACATGGAGGAATCGGCGGCAAGGGTCTATGGATGCCTGTGACCAAAAACATAAGGCCCACCTATGAAGATGAAAAAATGAAGGCGTATATGGTCGGCGGCTATATAATAACCAATAAATAAGGAGAATATGCCGAATGCAGTTAAGAAAGGTATATAATTGGCAGTTGAAGAGACGCGTAGCCTATGTATATCCTCAAAGCAGACCCAAGAAACAGTGGGCCATAATCTTTGATCTCAATAAATGCATAGCTTGTCAGACCTGCTCTCTGGCGTGCAAGACAACATGGACATCCGGAAGAGGCCAGGAATATATGTTCTGGAATAATGTTGAGACAAAGCCGTATGGGGGCTACCCTGTCGGATGGGATCTCGGAATCCTTTCAAAGTTGAAGTCGCAGGAGTGGAAAGGAGATAAATATGTGGGCCGAACCTTGTTTGAGGCCGCCGAAAAGGATGAAAAAATTCTGCAGTACATTGCAGCCGATCAAGAATGGGCCTACCCTAATATTGGTGAAGATGAGATCAGCGGGTCTGTTGAACAGGGTGACTGGATCCCATCACTTCCTCACAGGATCTGGATGTATTATCTGCCGCGGACGTGCGCGCACTGCACTTATCCGGCCTGTCTGGCCGCTTGCCCCAGGAAAGCAATATATAAGCGGCCTGAAGACGGTATTGTTCTGATCGATCAATCACGCTGCCGTGGATACAGGGAATGTGTCCGCGCTTGTCCTTATAAAAAATCCATGTTTAATGTTGAAACCAGGATAAGCGAAAAATGTGTGGGTTGCTATCCAAAAATTGAGCGGGGTGAGATGCCTCAATGTGTTACAAACTGCATCGGCAAAATCAGGCTAAACGGATTTATGAGCATGCCCGCTAAGTCTAAAAAAGAAAATCCCGTAGATTATCTTATTCACGAAAGAAAGCTTGCCCTTCCGCTTTATCCACAGTTTGGTCTGGAGCCGAACATTTACTATATTCCACCGATACATGTACCGCTTCCCTACCTTGAGCAGATGTTCGGGCCCGGGGTTGGGGAGGCCGTCGAGACTTACAAGCACATTAGAGATGATCAAACGCTCAAGGGACTGCTGGTCCTCTTTGTCAGTATGGAGCAAATCCTATACTCATTTAAAGTGGATAAGGAGCATGCATACGGCTATGACCAAAAAGGCAAGGAAGTAATCAAGGTCCCCGTAACGGAGCCGATTTATGTGAGGGAGTTCTTCGATAAAAAGCTTAAAGCATACCGGCATAATACACCATAGATATTTTGCGAGGTGGATATGATTAAGAAAACAATATGTTTATTCTTTATTTTGCTATTGTTTGTATCTACTGCTCATGCGCAAAGGCAGCGATTTGTGGAGTTTAAGTCATATCACGTAGATATAGACGTCAGCAAGGTCAAGCTCAGTGACGATGTGTGGAAGAAGATTAAGCCTTACAGGCAACCACTGCAGAGACAGTTTCTGCAAGTACCAAAACCTGCCGAGATAGGCGTTAAGGACGTCTTGGTGCAGTCTATAAATGACGGCCGGCATATAGCATTCAGGCTTGTATGGAAGGATGCCACCAAAAACGACAGCATAAAGATAATGAACTTTTCAGACGGCGCTGCCATTCAGTTTCCGGTTGAAAAGGAGGCTTTCCCAGAATTTTTTATGGGAGAAAAAGATAAACTTGTGCATATATTACATTGGAAAGCATGGAGGGGCAAGGATAAAAAAGATGGATTTCAGACAATCAAGACCGCCTATCCGAATATGACAGCAGACATCTATAATTTTGATTACAGTATAAAAGGGCAAGGCACTGAAAAGACACAGGCCGAGAAGGATATATTTATTCCCGGCCGGGCGGCAAAAAATCCATTGTCATTTCCAAGAAAAGAGATAATAGCGGAATTATCCTCAGTAGGACCGGGCACACTTGATTCAAAGCATGTTGAGAATACATCCGGTAATGATAACTGGGAAAACGGTGAATGGACGCTTATATTTAGAAGGCCTTTAACTGTTAATGATCCTGAAAGCGTTCAGTTCAAGGCCGGGGAAAAGATGCCCATAGCATTTGCCATTTGGGAGGGAAGCCGAATGGAGGCTGGTGGAAGAAAAGCTGTAAGCCCTGCCTGGGCGGAGGTTGAGGTAGAAAAATAATGACAGGATTAATATCTCTTTATAAAATACTTTCTCTCGGGCTTGCATATCCTGAAGAGAATAATTGGGCGATGATTGAAAGACAATTCAAAATGAATAAGGATCTTTTCGAAGGGGAGATGTTGTCACGTCTGAACAGCTTCAAGGAGTATTTCATTGAGAACAGATACAGGATTGATGATATTAAATCCGAATACCTTAATATATTTGATGTTGGAAGAAAGATATCCCCATACGAGACAGAATATATGACCGAAAAATTATCAAGAAAACCTTTTGAACTTGCGGACATTGCCGGCTTTTACACAGCCTTTGGTCTTAGTGTAACTGAGGGAATGAGAAACAAAGAGGCTTTAGACCATATTTCTATTGAACTGGAATTCATGGCTATCCTCGCATGGAAAGAGCTATGTGCCTTGGAAAACGGACAGAAAGAAAATGTAGAAATTGTTAAGGATGCTAAGTTAAAATTTTTCCAGGAACATCTGGCGAAATGGGGATTTTTCTTTTGCCGCCAAATTTATGACCTTGAAGGTAACGGTTTTTTCATAAGGCTTGCAAGACTTCTCGAACTTGTCCTGATTTTAGAATGTAAGAGATATTCGTTAGATGTCTCTATTTTTGATAAGCAGATAAGCATGGAGCCATATAACGGAGTAAGGAGCGAAAAACTTACCTGTTAAACTAAAAATAGGGAAGAAGAGTAAAATGTATAAAAAATTCTATTTATGGTTATCGTTACTATCAGGAGTGATTCTCTTCATTGGTATGGTTTTCGCTGGTTATAGAGAAATATCGCCTGAATGGAAGGGCTACCAGCGTGAATACAAAGAGCTGCTTATTAAGAATGCGACTGATGATGCATCTAAAAATAGAGCAAAGTCATTAGAGATAGATATTCAACAGATATATTTAGGTTCCCTGAAAAGAATTGATCGCTGCACGAGCTGCCATCTGGGAACTGAAAACCCGTTAATGGTTGATGCTAAAATACCTTTTAAACTTCACAGCGGCGAATACTTAAAGGATCATCCGATGGATGGATTCGGATGTACTATCTGCCATAATGGCCAGGGTCGTGCCACCAATGAAAGAGAGGCCCATGGTGTTGGACATGATAGCCATTGGGATCGTCCGATCATTCCATTTGAATTTATTCAAAGTTCTTGCGCCTCCTGTCATGACTTTGAGATGTTAGAGAATAAAGGGGCGGGCAAGATCGCCGGAGGTGAAAAATTGTTCAGGGAGAGGGGCTGTAAAGGTTGCCATAAACTTGATGGGGTTGGCGGAGTTCTCGGTAAAGCTATCGATTCAGTGGGTTCTCAGCCTGTTGCTTATTTCCCCATGAGGTATGTGGAAGGTGAAAGAACCATCTACACATGGCTGAAGGAGCACTTTGATGACCCGAGAAATATTGTCCTTGAGAGCGAGATGCTGGCTAAGCTTACAGATGAGGAATCAAATTTTTTGACAACGTATGTATTATCACTGCGCTCTGAAGAGGTACCTAAGAAGTACAGGCGCATAAAGGGGATGCGTACTACAGAGATTAACAAAGACGAAGGTGAGTCGCTGTATAAAATGTACTGTATCGCTTGTCACACTACGGGTAAAGACAGCATTTATGACGAAGTCTTTAAAAGAACGATTCCTGCAATCATGAATCCATCATTCTTGATGGCCGCGGATAACAACTATCTGAAAACCGTCATATCAGAAGGGCGGGCAGATACACAGATGACTGCATGGAAGGCTGCTGCCGCAGGGATTTCTGATGAGGAGATCGGTAAGATAATTGAATATTTAACAAGAGAAAGACCGCAGGAAAAACCTGCACCATTTGGATTTGCAATATTTAAAGGCGATGAAAAGTTTGGTGAGGAACTGTTTAGAATTCGTTGTATGAGCTGCCATGGTGAAAAAGGAGAAGGCGGCGTCGGCCTCAACTTGAGAAATCCTGTGGTGCAGAAACAGGTTGATCCTGAATTTCTCGCAATAACGGTGCGTGATGGAAGGGATGGGACGCATATGGCAGCTTTTGGCAATAAGGGTGTAGGATTAAGAGACCAAGACATTGTGGATGTGATTACCTATGTAAGGACGCTCTCAAGTAAGAAATAGATTCATCTTCCCTGAAATCTTCAAATGATATTCTGCAGATGTATTTAATAGCATTTCAGCTCAACTCTTTCGCTTAGTATACTTCCTACTCAACTCTTGAAGGGAGCGCTGCCAGGCCTCAGACAGGGCTGGAACGGCAAGTATCTTTTCAATACCTTCACAATTCTTACGATCATGATGTAATATATGATTTGCATATGCAATAGATATTTGGTGGGGATCTCTTTCTTTGAGAATCAGAGGGGTTCCTGCTTTGACAATTCCTTCTTTTAATACTTTGAAATAAAAGCCGGTGAATCCCGAGTCAACCACAAGCTTTACCAGATCTTTTCTGCCGAATCTTGCAGCAAGTGTTTGGCAGGGTTGCCGCGGCTGGCTGACCTGAACCATAGCTGTTCCAAGTTGGAAGATGTCCCCGATGCAGACGCTGTC
>SDBU01005925.1_pt1 | contig 14482 bp, 11 predicted proteins | sample 2277071 | NCBI WGS metagenome assembly SDBU01 (sample SAMN10397929, study PRJNA504765) | marine sediment metagenome | isolation source: marine sediment core GS08_GC12, 126 cmbsf | place: Arctic Ocean: Gakkel Ridge, Loki's castle | collected 2008
AGGCAAAAGAAGTCTGGTTGCTTCTATGGCTAATGCGGCTATTGCTGCCGGTAGTGATGGTCTTATGATTGAGGTGCATTCCCGGCCAGAAGAAGCTTTATCAGATGGTTTTCAGTCCTTAACACCACCGGATTTTCATAAATTGATGAAGGGAATAAAGTCTATAGCTAAAGTTTTAGGGAGGAAGGCTTAAGGCGGAAAAATGAGTAGTCTTTTAACGATGACTCCAGCAAAGTCTCTCCAGGGTGAGATTTCTCTTCCCGGGGATAAGTCAATTTCTCATCGAGCTATTATCCTTGCCTCTATTGCTAGGGGAATTTCAGTAATCAGAGGATGGCAAAAAGGAAAAGATTGTCTGGCTACTTTGAGCGCTTTGAAGATGATGGGTATAGAGGCAATAGAAGAGAAAGATGAGCTACTTATTAAAGGCAAGGGGCTTACTGGACTCAAAGAACCCACTGATATCCTCAACTGTGAAAATTCAGGTACTACCATGCGGCTTCTAGCCGGACTTCTCTCTGCTCAAGGTTTTTACAGTGTTCTCAGCGGGGATTCTTCTTTGAGAAGGAGACCTATGGGAAGGGTGATTAGTCCGTTGGTAAGAATGGGAGCCAAGATATCTGGGCGGGAAAATGGCCAATTCCCCCCTTTGAGCATTATAGGAAGTAGTCTTAAGGGGATAGATTATTCCTTACCCATTGCTTCTGCTCAAGTCAAATCCTGTCTTCTTTTAGCCGGCCTTTATGCTAGGGGAACTACCTCAATAACTGAGCCTTATCGCTCGCGTGACCATACTGAGCGCATGCTCAAATTTCTGGGAGTAGAGCTAGAAATTAATCATTTGACGGTGAAGGTTAGGGGTGGGGCATCACTGATAGGTAAGGAGATATCTGTTCCGGGTGATATTTCTGCTGCTGCCTTTTTCATAGGGGGAGGAGCGATTATCAAGGGCTCAGAGGTGAAAATTCTGAACGTGGGGCTTAACCCTACCCGGCGAGGTTTTATCGACGTTCTTCTTCAGATGGGGGCTGATATTAGAGTTCTCAATTTAAGGGAGAAATGTGGAGAGGAAATCGGTGATATAGAGATAAAGGGAGGAGCTACTCTAAAAGGGATTCTTATCAGGGGAGAGATGATTCCTCGAATCATTGATGAAATACCTATTTTGGCTGTGGTTGCTTGTTTTGCCAGGGGAAAGACAGTTATTAAGGATGCCGCTGAGCTTAGAGTTAAAGAAACAGACCGCATCAAGGCGATAGCTGCAGAGCTCTGTAAGATGGGAGCTCAAATTGAAGAGAAAAGAGACGGCATCATTATTGAAGGCACAGGTAAATTAAAGGGTTGCCAGTGCCAGAGCTATAAAGATCATCGGATTGCTATGGCACTGGTTATAGCTGGTTTAGCTACTAGGGGAAAGACAGAAATAGCGGCTCCAGAATGTATCGAGACTTCTTTCCCTGGCTTTGAGGATACCTTGAGGAAAGTAGTGAGAGACTAAAGAGTTTCAAAAAGTGATAAAAGAGGAGATAGAAGGGCTGATATGAGACTAATAAAAGAAATCAGTCAGATGAAGGATTATAGAAAAAAGATAAAGGCACCTCAGGTTGTTGGTTTTGTTCCTACCATGGGTGCCATACACCAGGGTCATCTTAGTTTACTCAGAAAAGCATGCCAGCAGTGCGATAGGGTGGTGATGAGCATATTCGTTAATCCTACTCAATTTGGCAGAGGAGATGACTATCAGCGCTATCCGCGCAATCTATCAGAAGATATGAAATTAAGTGAAAAAGAGGGGGTAGATGTGGTATTTGCTCCTTCTACGGAAGAGATGTATCCTCAAGGCTATTCTACCTTTATTGAATCAAAAGGTTCTTTGTCCTCCACTCTGGAGGGAGCTTTTCGCCCCGGCCATTTCAGGGGTGTGGTTACTGTCCTTATTAAGCTCTTTAATATAGTTAATCCTGACTATAGCTACCTGGGAGAGAAGGATTATCAGCAGGTTTTAATAGTAAGAAAAGTAGTAGATGAGCTTAATCTGGATACTCAGGTTATTATTCTTCCTACTGCAAGAGAAAAGGATGGGCTAGCTCTCAGTTCTCGAAATTTCTATCTTAATAGAGAAGAAAGAAGAGCCGCTACCGTACTCTATAAAGCACTAAAGAGAGCAAAACTCTGGGTTAAAGAAGGTGAGAGGAATCCTTTTAGTATAGTTTCCAAGATAAAAGATTTAATAAGAAAAGAGCCTCTAGCGAAGGTAGATTATGTAGCTGTAGTTAATCCAGAGACATTGGAGAAAGTAGAGGATATAAGGGGAGAAGTTCTCGTTCTTCTTGCTGTGAAGATAGGAGAAGCCAGATTAATCGATAATATGAGGATTGGGCATAAATAGCGTTTAGCATAAGAAAGCGTAAAACGTAAAACGTAAAGCGAAAAATGTAAAATCAAAACTCAAAGTTTAAAATTAAATTAGAAAAAGGCGGATAAGTTTTAAATTTTAAGTTATGGTTTTTAGCTTTGCGCTTTTAGCTTTTCGTTTAGAAGGAGTAGTTGTGTGTCACAGAAAAGAATAATGATATGTGCAGGTGAGGTTTCGGGTGACCTCCATGCGGCTCATTTGGTCCGAGCGGTAAGAAAACTCAATGCCGGAATAGACTTTTTCGGAATCGGTGGGGAGAAGATGGAAGAGGCAGGGGTAAAAATAAGAGATAGAACTGTACATATGGGGACAGTAGGCGTTATTGAAGGAGTTAAGTATTATCCCTCCTTTTGGAAAATAAAAGCAAGACTCAGCAAAGCTCTTAAGGAAGAGCGCCCTGATTTAGTGATTCTGGTGGATAGCCGGGATTTCAATTTAAGAATTGCCAGATTAGCTAAAAAGTTGGGGCTCTTGACTCTCTATTATATTGCTCCTCCTGTCTGGGCATTGAATGATTGGCAAACCAGAAGGATTTTCAGAAATATTGATAGAGTTATTGCTATCTTTTCTTTTGAAGCCGAGACTTATAGAAAGGCAAGAGCAAATGTTAGTCTTGTGGGGTATCCTTTGGTAGATCTGGTCAGGCCCAGCATGAGCAAAGAAGAAACTTTGCGAAAGTTTAATTTTGCGGCTGAAAGATTAATAGTTGGCCTTCTTCCCGGTAGTCGGAAACATGAAATAAAAAAACTCTTGCCCCTTATTTTAAAAGTTGCCACCAAATTAACCAAAGAATTTAAAGACATCCAATTTTTACTTGCCGAAGCTTCTCCTGTTTTTCATAGTGAAATTGCCAGAATTGTTGCTGGAACCGACTTGCCTCTCAAGATTATTTCTGATAGCACCTATGATCTAATGAATGTTTCTGACTTACTCATTACTGCTTCGGGAACGGCTACTCTGGAAGCAGCTTTTCTTGATACTCCCATGATTGTTATTTATAAGACTTCCTTCAGTACCTGGTTGATAGGACAGATTCTAATAAAGTTACCTTTTATAGCCCTTCCTAATATTATAGCTGGAGAAGAAATTGTTCCTGAGTTGATAGGATTTCGCCTTAGCGTGAAGCGTTTAACTAGCATAGCCTTGGAACTGCTGGGAGAGAAAGAAAAATTAGAAAAAATGAGAGTTAAGTTAAGGAAAGTGACTGAGAAGTTGGGTAAACCAGGAGCAGTAGATCGAGCAGCCAGAATTGTTGTGGAGATGGTTAATTAAAAAATCGTATCTAGTATCTCGAAAAGAAGAGAGCGTAAAACGTAGAGAGAAAATGTAAAACTATAGCGTAAAATTCAAAATGAAATTCAAAGAAAGAAAAATAAGTTTTAAATTTTGAATTATGGTTTTTCGCTTTTAGTTTTTAGCTTTACGCTATACCAGATACGAACAACGAGATACGATTCACGATTTTGGGGGAAGAACTTGAGCGTTGTTGCAATAGTGAAATGTAGCGATTATGAGCAAAAGAAAGTAGATAAAGCAGTCAAAGAGAGTCTTGCTCTCATAGGTGGTTTAGGTAAAATCGTAAAAGCTGGCCAGGGGGTTCTGCTCAAGGTGAATATGCTAAATGCTGACCCACCAGAAAAAGCAGTGACTACTCATCCGGCTCTTCTTAGGTCAACAATTAGAGCAGTTAAAGAGGTGAAAGGAGAACCTATAGTGGGTGAGTCACCGGGGATTGCCTATAAAGACATTGAGAAAGCTTGGCAGGTAACCGGTCTTAAGAAAACAGCTGAAGAAGAAGGGGTGAAGGTCATCAATTTTCATAAAGTGGAAAAGGTTGATAATTCCCGAAACAAGAAAGCATCTACTTTGCACCTGGCCGGGGAGGCCCTGGAGTCAGATGTAATCATTTCTCTCCCCAAATTGAAGACCCACAACTTTACCCTCTTTACCGGAGCGATTAAGAATTTGTACGGCTGTATCCCCGGATTTCACAAGAGGGAACTTCACCGCCTCTTTACTCGGCCAGAGGACTTTGCTGAGTTAATGGTGGACATCTTCTCCGTAATTAAGCCAGACCTGGCTATAATGGATGGAATCGTGGGGATGGAAGGTGATGGGCCAGCGGCTGGCTCTCCTCGTAAGATCGGGGTCGTCTTAGCCAGCGAAGACTTTGTAGCTCTGGATGCAGTTGCCTCCTATATTATCGGCTACGACCCTTTCGAAGTAGACATTACCAGAGTAGCCGCAGAAAGAGGTCTGGGAGAAGGGAAATTGGAGAAAATAGAGGTTAAGGGGGCTTGCCTGAGTGAGCTCAAGATAAAGGATTATAAGCTAGCCTCCCATATTAACACCCTTTTAAAGAAAATGCCTGGTTTTGTTCTCTTTACTTTCAGACACTTGGCTCCCTGGCTCTTGAAAATTAGGCCTGTTATAGATAAAGATAGATGCACCAGGTGTGGAGAATGCATTGAACATTGCCCTACCGAGGCGATGAGTATGAACGAGAATTACCCTATTATTGATAATGAAAGGTGTATTAGGTGTTTTTGCTGTCAGGAGTTTTGCTTGCAAAGAGCAGTAGGGATTAAATATAATTGGCTGGCCAGGAAATTTCAAATCTGAGGTCTTTACTGATGTATGTTTTTATGGTGACCAATAGTCCAGGTGAACTCATGGGATGGGTAAGACCAGTAGCAGAAAAACTAAAGGAAAAAGTAAAGGAAACAATAACCACTGTAGTTATTCCTCCCTGTCAATATGCCAGCGGGATGGAAGACAAAGTAGCAGGAAAACTGGCCGGAGTGGACTATGTGGTGGGTCCATCTCAATACTTAAAGTATCTTTTTCTGGGCAGGAAGCCTTCTTCCTTTCGCCAGGCAAGAAAGGGAGTCATCGTTTTCCTGGGAGGAGACCCCTTTCATGCTGTAATTCTTGCCAGACGCCTGAAGCTACCTGCAGTAGCCTATATCCAGAAACCAAGATGGAAGAGGTATTTCAAGAAGTTTATGGTGCTCAATGAAGCTGTAAGAGAAAAGTTCATTACTCAGGGAGCCAAAGAAGAAAAGGTTGTGGTCGTGGGAGATTTAACCAAAGACGGAATCAACTTGAGAATGTCTGCCAAAGAGACGTTAAGATATTGGGGGCTTGATTCTGAGCACTTCATCATTTCCCTTCTTCCTGGAAGCAGGTCCGAGGAGGTAAAATATATGGCTCCTTTTTTCTTAAGAGCAGCTGAATTGATTAAAGAGGAGTTCTCATCGAGTCAGTTTCTTTTCATTCTTTCTCCTTTTATTTCCAGAGAAGAATTGACTATTAGAAGTGAGAACAAAGCATTCCCAGAAGTAAGGGCTAAACTCCAAAAAGAAAATGGTCACTGGAAATTAGTCACTGAATCTGGCTTGAAGGTCTTGTTAGTAGAGGAAAAGCGATACGAAGCTATGAATATCTCTCATCTGATTATGACTATTCCTGGAACTAACACGCTGGAATCCACCTATCTGGGAACCCCTATGGTAGTGACCATTCCCTTGAATAAGCCGGAGGCAATACCTTTAGAGGGCTTGGTAGGATTAGTGGGTAGATTGCCATTCTTTGGTTCTTTTATTAAGAAAAGGGTAGTGAGAGGCTATAGCCGACGTATCAAATTTACAGCTATACCCAATATAAGAGCAGGCAGACAGATTGTACCGGAAATAATGGGAGTGATTGAGCCGGCTGATGCAGCTAAAGAGGTCACAGAGCTGTTAAGAAACCCCGGGCGACTTAGGAAAATGAAAGAAGAGCTAAGAAATATAGACACAACAGAAGGAGCCGCCGACAAAGTAGCTACAGTTATTCTCGAGGAGATGAAGGTATGAGTATACCGCACCGTTTGCTAGGTTATTTCCGGCCATATCGAGTTCTTTTAATATTAGCTGTAGTTTGTATAGTATTTACCACTTTGACTACTTTGGCCATCCCCTGGATCGTTGGGAGAAATTTGATTGATTCGGTTATTCTGGGAGAAAAAAGCATTAAGCTATTAAGTTTAATTGCTCTAAGTATAGTGATATTGGCTGCCTTAAAGGGTCTATTTTCTTATGGACAGAATTATTTAATGGCTCTCGTTGGCTTTAGGGTAATCACCGATATGCGCAATCAAGCTTATGAGCATCTACAAAGTCTTTCTTTGAACTTTTACCGAAGGAAACGCACAGGGGAAATTGTATCCCGAGTCATAAACGATGTGGATCAGCTCCAAAACGCCCTAATTAATACTGCGGTTAGTTTTGTGGCCAACTGTCTTATGTTAATAGGTATTCTCGGTTTAATCTTCTATATCCATTGGCGTCTCTCCCTTTTTGCTTTAGCCATTGGTCCCATCCTTATATTTACGGCTAACAAATTTGGTTTGTGGATAAGGGGATTTAGCAGCTCAATCCAGGCTAAAATAGCCAATATTTCTTCAATCCTGCAGGAAACGATAGGGGGAATTGAGATAATAAAATCCTTTGGTGGGGAGAAACGGGAAATTAAAAGGTTTAAAGATGAGACCATGAGAACTCTTCAATTGTCAATTAAGAGGACTCGTCTTATCGCTGCTCTTACACCAATTATGGAAATGTTAACTCTTATGGGGTTGACCGGTATCCTCTGGTACGGAGGTAGAGAGGTGGTAGGAGGAGTGTTGACTACCGGGGAGCTAATTACTTTTTTGGGGTATATTGCTATGGCAATTTATCCTTTAACTCAAATAAGTCAAGCTTTTGGCGTTTACCAACAAGGTTTAGCTTCTGCCGAGAGAATTTTTGAGGTTTTAGATATTCAACCTGAGATAAAAGAAATACCTGGAGCAGGGGAGATACCGCGGGTAAAAGGTTATGTGCGGTTTAAAGATGTTTACTTTGGTTACAACGAGAAAGAATTAGTCTTAGAAGGGATCAATTTAGAAGTGAGGCCCGGCGAAAGGATAGCTTTAGTGGGCCCGAGTGGTGCTGGGAAAACCAGTTTGGTCAGTCTTATTCCTCGGTTTTATGATCCTCTATCAGGAACTATCACTATAGATGGACATAATATTAAAAAAATAAAATTAGTCAGTCTTAGAAAGCAAATAAGTATTGTAGGCCAGGAAGCTATTCTTTTCAATGGGAGTATTAGAGACAATATTGCCTATGGTAAAGCAGAAGCTTCTGATGAGGAAATTATTATGGCGGCCAAGAAGGCTAATGCCCATGACTTTATTATAGAGCAACCATCTGGATATGAGACGCAAGTGGGTGAGCGAGGGCTAAAACTCTCAGGAGGAGAAAGGCAGCGTATCGCCATTGCCAGAGCCATTTTAAAAGATCCTCCCCTACTTATCTTCGATGAGGCTACCTCTGCTGTGGACGCCCAGGCCGAGTTACTAATCCAACAGGCTGTGGAGCGGTTGATGCATGATAGAAGCACTATTACTATTGCTCATCGGCTATCCACCATTCAGAATGCAGACCAGATTGTGGTACTCAATGAGAGAAAAATCGAGGAAGTTGGCTCTCATCAAGATCTTCTATCCAGAGGGGGAGTATACGCCAGGTTATATAAGCATCAATTTAGATCAAGATGATTTTCCATTAAAAGTTCCTCATAAATTTCCTCTATTCTTTTCACATGTTGATGAAGGGTAAAATATTTCTCCACCCGTTCTCGACCTTTCTTTCCCATCTCTGATGCTTTAAGAGGATTTTTTAATAGAAAAATAATGGCCTTTGCTAAGGCGCTAGGATTTTCTGGGGGAACTAATAGACCAGTTACATCTTTTTCTACCACCTCTGGGACTCCACCTACTTCAGTAGCCACCACAGGTTTTCTCAGAGCCATTGCCTCGATGAGGACTGTGCCGAAAGACTCGTTTAAAGAAGGAAGTATAAGTAAATCCAGAGCTTGGATAATATCGGGGATATCTTCCCTAGAACCAGTAAATCTTACTGCATGGCTAAGCTTCAAATTCTGAATTAATACTTTTATTTTCTTTAGATATTTTTTAGAAAACGGTGAAGCTTTACCAACTATTAAAACTCTTAAATTGGGAATTATCTTTATAATCTCTTTCAAACTTCTTATCAAAGTATGGTGCCCCTTTCCTGGCTCAACTGCAGCAATTATACCCAATAAAGGCGTAGAAGCATCGATATTAAATTCCCTCCTTACTCCTTCTCCATCGATGTCTGAATTAAATTCCTGTAAATCTACGCCGTTGTATATCATCTCTATCTTAGTAACCCCTTGTGAGATAAAAGGTTCTGCACGCTTGCGAGAAACCACCACAATTTTGTCAGACATTTTATTAATAATCTTTATCAAAAATCTATTCCCTATTCCTTCTGATAAGTCTTCGTGGATATGCCATAAAACCTTTGTTTTTCTTAATTTGCCAGCAAAAGCTCCATAAGTAGCTATCTTCGTATTTACATGAACAAGATCAATCTTTTTCTTTTTAATAAACTTAGATAACTTATAAGTTAAATTTCTTTGAAAGCAGAGAGTCTCAATCTTTTCTTTAGCCAATTTTTCTATAATCGGACCTGGAAGAGGAGAGAAGAAGAAGGGATTAAATTTATTTCTATTTAAACACATAATTAGCCTGTATAGGTTTATAGGTGCACCCGTTAAGACCGCTTCGTGTGAAACAAATAAAATGTTAAACATTCCTATTCTCTAAAGTTATGTTTCTTGCAGCCAGAAGAACAGCAAGTAGAACCCAAAAGAAGATGAAAAGCCTTTCTAGCCACCATGTGGAATCAAATCCTTGGCTTATCAAGAAAGCTATTAAGCTTGCCAGTAATCCAGTGGTGAGAGCCTGTAAATAATTATTCTTTGTTCTCCTCAAAGTCTCCCAGCCTATTTTAAATACCCTTATTAATAGCCAGAGAAGGGTTACTAACCCAAACAGGCCTATTTCAGCTCCAATCTGAAGAAAAATATTATGAGCATGTACAAGGTGTTCCCTTGCTTCTGGTAATTGATATTGGGGATAAATATGGTAAAAAGTGTTCACTCCGATACCTGTTAAAGGATAATCTTTAATCATTTGAAGTGCACTCTTTGCTCCATATATTCTTTCTTTGTTGACTATCAAATCAAAGATAGTGCGAAGCCGTGCATTGACTGAGGGTATAAGAAGAGAAGCGGCTACTACAATAACTAAAGTTAGACCGACGGCAAGCCTTTTTTTCTTTTCTATTAACAATAAAAAACTCATGGCTCCGACCAGGGCTAGCCAGCCAGCTCGAGAATGTGTAAAAACTAAACATATAACCATAGTTATAAAAGAAAATGTCAATAATAATTTTTTTTTGCTTTTTTTGGACTCGTAAAGTAAAAGGGAAAAAACAATGGGTATCATCATAGCAAGATAACTAGCTAGAACATTGGGATTGGCTAAAGTAGCGCTGGTTCGTTCTGTCCCCCAAATCAGATATTGAAAGATGCCAATACAAGCAGTTGTAGTTCCACCCAGGACCATAACCAAGACAAATTTTTTCAGAAATTTCTTATCAGTTATATTACTGAAGACTAGATAGTAGCCAAAAAGGATGCCTGCAATAAACCCTGGTGTGGCTGTTAAACTTTGTTTTAGAAAAGAAGAATTGAAGATAGAAATAAATCCTATAATAACAAAAATAATTATGGGAAGATCTAAAGGAGTTCTAAGAACACCTTTTGACTTTTTCCTCGCTAGCTTATAGATCCAACCTATAAGAACCAGTAACATACCCACATATATCATTGCCTCAGAAAGAGGGATAAAAAAAGCAATGAGAAGTAGTCCGCTATATAATACCGTTCTCTCATAGAGGATAATAATAACCGCGGAGGTGAGAATAATAAAAGAAAGCAGCTCACTCCCATATATCATTCCCTTATAGCGGGCAATAAAAAAAATGATGAGGAGCAGTCCACTTGCAGTTAGTCTATTTATCAGTTTCCGCTTTTCCAATAGTTTCTTCTTTCAAATTCGCTGCTTGTTGCTTGTATTTAGCTTAGCATATATAGTCGTGACCTGTGAGCCGATACTGGATGCTCGCAAGAGAAAAACGCTCTTTATAACCTACATGCTAAATATAACATTTTAGTAAAAAGGCTTTAAGATGCACAGTGCAATACGGGTTACGGCAACGGTTTTGATTCACTATAAAGGTAGCCTGCCTCCTTTTTTTCCTGTTAGGTGACGTAAGCTTGTTATTTATTGTTTACTGCCAGTATAACCCATGAATAAATATTATGAAGTAACGTGGTATCAATGTCATGAGTTGCAAATTTGAATTACCCAGCTTCGATACCTTTCTTGATTTAATTTTAACTAGAAGTGTCGGATTTGCCGATCAACGGTAAAGTTCGAGGTTATAAAGCGGCTTTTGCGGCCTTGACTCCTGTGATATACCAGTACCAGCCAGAAAAGTCTATGAAAAATCCGAGGAGCCTTTTTCTGCCTTTTTTTTCAAGGCTGTTCAGCCAGTCTACTAGTCTTTCTTTTCCCGCAATATAGATAGCGAATTTGATAATGCCGTGCAGGGTATACGGCAGCCAAAATGACTGCGTTGATATTTTAACCTCCAGATTCGGATGCTTTTTGTAGTATATCATCGCATTTTTGCCCATATTGATTGATTTTTCCCTCACCCTGCCAAGCTGCTTCATCGAAAACTCACTTCGATAGTGGTATCCAAAAGCTTTCCCGTTGTATTTCTGACGGATTCCCAGCTTTCTGAGCCTCAGCCCGAGTTCAACGTCTTCCCAGCAGAGATTTATAAAATCCTCGTCAAACATGCCGGCTTTTATTAGTAACTCTTTTCCAATGGAACAGTTCCATGTCGTAAAATAGCCGAAAGACAATTTGCCGTATCCTCCTGAATAGCCGTCATGCCTTTTGCCGAGCTCATCAAGGCTTGACGTGTTTATAACTTTTCCCTGGACGGTGATATTTTGATATTTGTTGTGGTACTTCATATGCTCTTCCAGCATGTGCATGTCCGGAATAACGTCATCATTTATAAAAAAAATGAAATCTCCGGCAGCATTCTTTATGCCAAGATTGTTTGCCGCTGCCGGCCCTTTTTTGCCGGGGAGCTGCTTGATATACCTGATATTATTATGGATCTGCCGCAATTCTTTCACGGTATCTTGAGTGCCGTCAGTCGAATTATCGTCAACAATAACAACTTCAAACCTGTCGGCGGGATAAGTCTGTTTTATCAATCCTTCGATTACTCTTCTCAGGATCTTTTCCCTGTTCACGGTCGGTATTACAACGCTTATATCTGTCATAGCGCCACCTTATAGCACAGCCATTTAAATTCCTTGCTAAAATATAAAACTGAAATCTTCAAAAGTAATGAAAGATACATTAATACATATAATACATCCAAACCAAACTGTAATTTTTTTTCATGATAAAACTCGGACTACATCCCTATGATTGAACAGATGAGCTAGTTTAAAAACTTCTTATTCTAATATCTCACTACCTTAAGTGAAAAATCTAGCTGCCTAAAAAAAGATATATACTCCATACATTACCAGTTTCCAGATTCCATAGAGAACGGCGAGTATGATTATAGGTTGTAGGAGGCTGCATCCAATCAAGATAGTTTTCAAAACGAGAGGTGGAACCTTTGAGTATCTCTTTCTAAAAAATCTGTATTTACTTTTTAAAAAACATCTTCTCCAGCTAAAATTTGCTTTTCTTATACTCTGTCCACCATAATGAATTACCTTTGCTTTTGGTAAAAAATATATCTTCCAGCCTCTTTTCTTTATTCTATAACACCAATCTACCTCCTCAAAAAACATAAAAAATTCTTCATCCAATAAGCCAACTTCATCTACGGTTTTTCTTCTTACCATCAGGCAAGCCCCCATGGGCTGATCCACTTCTCTAATCTCATTATGGTTCCAACGACCTAACTGGTAGCGTCCTATCACTTTGTTTGAAGGAAACAGCTGGTCGAGAAAAGTTGACTCAAAAAGCAAGGTAATAAAGCTTGGGAATTCTCGGCAAGATGGTTGTAATATCATATCTGAGTTAAGCAGCTTGCATCCCAGGGCACCTGCCCGGGGATGATTATCCATAAAGCTGGTCATTATATTAAGACTATCTGGCAACACAACAGTATCACTATTTAAGAATAAAATATACTTGCCGCTGTTCTTTCTTATAGTTTGATTATTAGCTTTAGCAAAACCCACGTTTATCTCATTTTCAGTAAGATTAACCTGAGGAAATTCTTTTTTAACCATTTTTGTACTTCCATCTTTGGAGTTATTATCAACTACGAATACCTCAAAGCTTATCTTATATGTATTCTCATATATAGACTTTAAACATTTTCTTAAGAATTCTTTGGTGTTGTAATTAACTATAGAGACAGACAAATCGACCATTTTCCCTCATCATGTGCGCTGGGCTTTTGTTAAACAAGCCGATATTAAGGTAGGTCTTTGTTTGAAGCAAAAATTCTTTCTTGTTATTCTAGCATTTCTCTTTAGGGAGTCAATTTTAACTTAGTGTTATTGAAAAAACCTAATGCTTACCACTAAAACCTCTATGAACTTGCTACCAAAAGGACACCACCACAAATCAGCAAAACTCCAAGGATCCTACTAGAAGAAATGTGTTTATGGAGGAGCGCCCAGGAGAGGAAAACCACAAGCACGTATCCTTATTTATCATAGGATAAGCATAGCTGAGCTCCACTCGAGAGAGTACCACAAGCCAAAACATTGTACTCACCACATATAAAAAGAGTCCTAAGAGAACGAAGGGTGTGGTTATGATACGAGAAAAACTTGAGCCAAACTTTGCTAGCTCAAGAGGGACATATCCTACCTCTAGCATTCCTTGTTTCATTGATAGCTGACCTAAAACACCGAGAATCACACTAACAAAAATCAGTAGTAATGACTTCATATGTATTTCCTTTCATCCCCACTTATTTTAATCTTGATTCGGTAATTTTTTTATAACAGTTTAGTTTTTCTAAAATCATCTTTTTTAGGAGAGCTTACCCATTACATTCTTTTTATCATCTGTTGGTTACATCGAAAGCGTGACCCGTCGTCCGTGACCCGAAAGACTATAAGCCTTAAGCTGCAAGTGATAAATAGCAGCCTGAAGATTCTTTTTCTCATCTTAGCACCCCTTTTTGGGGGTGTCAATTTTCTTTTAGATATTCCTCAAAATTTCATATCGTTTTTCCTGAAGCGTTGAATTAAAGAGGAATTGAAAAGATGATAAAGCGGAAAGGGGCTTTTTGCGTGACAAAGCTTAAGAATTCAGATAGAATTTTGGGAAACTCCCATATATCTTCTCGCAATCTTTCAGAATTTGACCAGCTAAAGTGATGTGCTATATTACTTAATAGCTAAAAATTTAAAGTACAAAGCTAAAAACTATAATTTAAAATTCAAAATTTGATAGTGTCTATGTCACTATAGACATTTTTTCCTTATTTTAATTTAATTTTGAGTTTTAAGTTTTGGTTTTTCACTTTTCACTTTTCGTTTTTCGCTTTCTGTTATGGTTTGCGTTTTTAAAATACAAGAAAAAGTATAAAGAATGCCACCAGCTCACTCTAATAAAAAAAGGATGGTTCTCTTTCTCTCCAACGGGGATGGAGAAGACCTTATTGCTGCCACTATTATAAAGAAGCTTCTTGAGGAGTGTCCTTATTTGAGTATTAGAGCCTTGCCTTTAGTGGGTGGGGGAAGGGAGGGCTTACGATGAAGTAGGTATAAAGGTTCTTGGGTCCCGAAAAATAATGCCCAGCAGCGGTTTTGTAGGGTCGGGTTTATTTGTACACTTAACAGGTAGTAGTTACTCTGGAAGAGAGGAGGGGGTAAGGAGTCTCTATGGAGATATCTTGTATTATTTGTGCCTACAATGAAGGAGAACGAATCTTAGAAGTTCTCAATGTAGCAAAGGAGATTGCTCTCTTAGATGAAATTATTGTGGTTAACGATGGCTCAACTGATAATACCAAAGAAATCCTCTCCAAAATTGACCGAATAAAACTCATTGATTTAGAAAAGAATATGGGTAAAGGCGAT
>SDBU01005926.1_pt1 | contig 14481 bp, 15 predicted proteins | sample 2277071 | NCBI WGS metagenome assembly SDBU01 (sample SAMN10397929, study PRJNA504765) | marine sediment metagenome | isolation source: marine sediment core GS08_GC12, 126 cmbsf | place: Arctic Ocean: Gakkel Ridge, Loki's castle | collected 2008
GGTGGTAGCAGTATTAAAACAACATTAAATCATAAATTTTTATCAGTTAAAAGAGAAGATTTAATAAAAAATAATAGAATTAGGAAAGAAATTAAAACAAATCAAGAAAAAGTTAGTCCTAATTTTATAAAATTAGAAGAATTAAAAATAGGAGATTTTTTAACAATACCTCAATTACATTTACCCCACCATAATTTTTCTTTTGATTTGGGATATATATTAGGTGCATATATATCGGAAGGATATTGCTTATTACCCACTAAAAGCTGTATAGGAAAAAAAAGAATATTTTTTAGTACTCATGATAAAGAAATAGAATTTAGAAATAGAATTATAAAATCTATTAAAAAAGAATTTAATCCCAAAACAATAAATATTTATAAACGAAAAGGAAGACATGAAACAGTTTTAAAAATAGGAAAATGTGATAAATTATTTGATTTTATTAATGGAAGTGGTACAACTTCTAAAACTAAAAATATTAAATTTGGATTATCAGGTAATAATGAATATTATAAAGGATTATTGCGTGGTTTATTTGATGGGGATGGATGTATTATTAAAAATAAGAAAAATGTAGAAATATCTTATAAAACTATTTCTGGAATATTAGCTAATCAAGTTTATTGGTTATTGGTGAGTATGGGGTTTTCTCCGAGAATATTTCAAGAAAATCCTAAGAATAAAAATAAATCTTATAAAATTATTTTAACAGGACAAGAAAGTATAAATAAAATTTATCATTATTCAGATGTAATGACAAATTCTACAGATAAAAAATGTCAAAGTTTTGTTAATGGATATTATTTATTTGTTCCAATAAAGAAAATTATTGATTCAAAAAAAGAAAAAGCTTATGATTTACAAATTGATACAGATGAATCTTATATAGTTGATAAAATAGCAGTTCATAATTGTGGGATGGGATGTGTGCTTATTAAGGCAGAAGTGTTTAAAAAATTAAAATATCCATGGTTTAAGTTTAGTTATGAATCTTGGGGAAAGAAAGAAATACAACTAAGTGAAGATCTATATCTCTGCAGAGAAATGATGAGGGCAGGAATGAAGATGGTATGTGACACTGGATTGATATCTTCACACATAGGTGCTGTAGTAGAAGCAGAAGAGTATTTGAGTTTTGCACCCATTAGACAATCTTTAAAAGAAGAGTTAGAAGAATTAATGGTGGATCTTGGTGAATTTACTAAAAAGCCACAGGAAGAATTGGTTCAAAAATTAATGATGGGTCAGAGATTAATGAGAGATGAATGGAATGCAAAGGATCCTAAGAACTATGGAGAGATTAAGAAATTCTATAAAGAGACTGAAAATTATCTTTATGATTTATCTCATTGGCATTTTACAGAACATAGGCAATGGGATGTAGAGAAAACAGCGAAAATAGTATTGCTTAAACCTAAAAATGTTTTGGATTTTGGAAGTGGGATTGGCCAGCAAGCTATTATGGTCGCGCGAAAAGGAATAGATGTGACCTTAGCAGATCTTAAATCTAAAACTATGGATTTTGCTAAGTACAGATTTGATATCCATAAAGTAAAATATAAGATTTGGGAAACAGATACAGAAGATATGCCACCGGATAAAAAATATGATGTTATAATTGCATTCGATGTACTGGAGCATTTGCCTAAACATATTTTAAAAATTTATGTTGATAAACTTATAAAATTGAAACATAAAAACACTAAAGTAATTACTGAATTGACCTATGGAAAAAGTGCAGAACATCCAATGCATGAGGATATGGATAGAGATACTATGAAAATCATCCAAAGATTATTGAGTGAAGTTCCTTCTGAATAATAGAAAATATTAAATAGGAGTTTATTAAATAGAGATAGTATGGCAATTGGCCAGTTAATTATTGTGGATTCTGCACCTGTAGGGAGTGAGTATGATAAATATAAAGTTTATAGATCTGATACAAAATCCGGAACATTCAGTAGGATAAATCCTGCAGAAGGGACTTTATTGACATCTCCTTCTTATTTCGATATTGATGGAGAAGAAACTTCTTGGTATAAAACCACTTTTTATAATAATTCTGATGAAACTGAAACAGATCGATCAGATGCTTTTCAGCCACAAAATGAGAAATATACTTCTATAAGAAATATACAAAGATTTATTAGACTGCCGGAAATAACAAATAGTACTACTCCGAGTATACAGGATGTGGCTATAATAATAAAACAAATGCAGGATAGAATAGATTATAAAACAGGGCATGCTTGGAGAACAAGATATTCTGGGACAAAAACTGGAGATGAGCAAACACAAAGAGAGGAATATTATGATCTTGATTTATTATATGAATATCATACAGGAAGGCCAGTGTATTTAAAACACAGATTTATTTATACAATGGATGCTAATGAAGGAGATGCAGTAGAAGTCTGGAATGGAAATGAATGGGAAGATTGGATAGCAAACAGAACTGAAGGAAGAGGGGAAGATTTCTGGTTAGATTATGATGAAGGTACTTTTTTCCTAAATGCGCGATGGGGAATAACTAGGCCAAAAGGAATAAGATTTAAATATCGTTATGGGGAAAGAGAGGTAAATGAGTTAGTACAAAATATATGCACTAAGATGGTAGCTATAGAATTGATATATGGTGAAAGTAGAAATGTATTTGTGCAGGAAGGACAATTTGCAGCAATGTCTTTGGGAAATAAAGTAGACAAATGGCAAGAAGATATAGAAAGGGATATGTCTGGATTAAAAGAATTTCAAATATTGCCTTCTTGGAAATAGCCACAAAGTTTAAATACAAGTTAATTCTAAGAGAGATATAATAAAGGTAATCTGCCTTAACTGTGTGTTTGTAATCAGGTGAAAAGATGCCACAACAACCTCATCCCGTAAGTGGAATAGTGAATGATATCGATGATTCTACAGTTGTAGAAGGAGTTACAGTTACGGCTTATGACAAGAATTCTGGCGGATCTACCACTGATATAACAAATGCAAGTGGAGCTTATGTTGTAGATTTATTAAATTTAAAAAATTCCCAAGGGACAAGTGTAGAATATACTATTGGTGGAAATTTTACTATTGAAGGAAAAATAGGGAATAAGATAAGGCAGTATAGACTAACAGTATTTGGAGATGAACAGGAGCAAGATATAACCTTACAATATGAGGATGTGTTGGGGGTTATAATAGACTTGTTGGATGATAACTGGGACAAGTCAACTACAGATAACATCAAACCGGTTATTGACTATATATTCAATCAAAAGGAAATAGATCTAAGTAACAATGATTATTTGCTTCTTTATGAAGTGGGAGAATCAGATAAGCCTTTTAATATAGGTGGAACAAGATTTGAGGAAATAAGTGCAGTGAGTATAGATGCCCGGACTTCAAATAGGATTTCAGGTATTACAGATGTTAGGATGCATACAATGAAAATAAAAGAAGAAATCAAAAGAATTTTAAAGGCAAACTTGCAGGATCCGGCTAAGCCTTATCAGTTACTTATACCTGTAAGATTTAAAGATTTGTCTGATAAGACAGTAGGGCTTGGAAGATTTGTGATGGATTATAATATCTCTTATTGGGGATCCTAATAGAAAATTTTTTAAATTATAAAAAGAAAGAATAACTATGGCATTTAAAAAGGGGAATACTGTTGGAATGGGGACACGATTTCAGAAAGGTCACAAGACTTCAGTAGAAGTAAGAGAAAAAATAAGTATAGGTAATCAAATTCCTAAACCTAAACCAGAAGGATTTGGTATTGGAAGAATTCAAACTGATAAAACAAAACAGAAAATTAGTGAAAAAAAACAAGGTACATCATTCGGATTTAAATTTCAGAAAGGCCATAAATGTCTAAATACTGGTAGAACACATTTTAAAAAAGGGCATGAACAATCAGATAAATGGAAAGAATGGAGAAAAAAATATATATTACCTAAATTTGATACTTCTATTGAAATAAAAATTCAAAACTATCTAAAACAATTAGGAGTTGATTTCTTTACACACCAATATATGAAAGATATAGAACATGGATATCAATGTGATATTCTTATTCCAGCAATGGAGTTGATAATTGAGTGTGATGGAGATTATTGGCATAAGTATCCGGTAGGAAATGATTTGGATCATATAAGGACCAAAGAACTGATTGATAAAGGTTTCAAAGTTTTGAGACTTTGGGAGCATGAAATTAAAGTAATGAGTTTGGATGATTTTGAAAAAAGATTAAGGGGTGGTTAAAAATGCCAATTAAAGCAGAACCTGTAAAAATAATTCCATTGATTGACAGGATAAAAAATTGTCTTTCAATGATGGATTTTTGGAATATGAAAGAAGAGATAACTAAATTTATTGAAAATAAAAATAAAAAAAAAGGGGTGGTGTAAATGGTTTTATTTCCACCAACAATAAGTTGGGTAAATTATGGATGGGAAGCAGTATATGGTACTCAGACAACTACTAAAGATAAGGTTTTTGGCCATGGTGTTAGGATTACAAGTTTGACAAGAAGAAACAATATGGAAAGTGTATTTGGATTAGGGGCAAGAAATGCGCAGAAATTAAAAGAAAAGCAATATGAGGGGGCTATATCTGTGGAGTTTGACCTTTCAAATCCTTGGTTCTTTAGAGGGGTTCTTGGAGCAGCTCCGACTACTGCTGGTGGTGGGCCATATACTCATACATGGGCAGAATCTGATACGGTAGTATCAATGACTTTAGAAAATAATATATCCAATGAAGATAAAAGTGTAGCAGCTTTATTAGGATGTAAAGTGGCAACTTGTGTAATAACTGCAGCAGTAGGTGAATTAGTAAAAGTAAGATTGGATATGATATACTCTGGTGAATCCCATGATAATACTACTGCAGCAATAGTAGCAGAATCATTTGAATTATTTACATTTGCGCATGGAACATTAGAACTTCCTAATGGGACAACTATTGCCCAGATACAAAATGCAGAACTTACTATATCCAACAATTTAGAAATGGTCTATGGACTAGGTGATAGAACTGGGCAAAACTTATCTCCGAAGCAAAGAACATATACTGCAAGAGTATCTTTGCCTTTTGAAGATGAAGAAACTTTCCTTGAAAATATGACTTATGGGCAAGCTTCAGGACCAGTAACTACTACATCTATAACAGAAACAGCGACTATGGAATTGACATTTACTAATGGATTAACAGGCATTAATTTAAGAAATGTTATCTTGTTATTTACGGGGGTTCAATTAGATGAGCATAATCTTCCACAGGATCCAACAGCAATATTTATAGAAGATGTAAGTCTTGTTATGAGGAGTCTTGCTTTAACTTCAGTAAATAATACATCTGCGGCACCATAAAATCAGAAAAACAGGAGGTAATTTAAATGGGAAAAACAAAAGAAATCAATATAGAATATGAAGGAAAGAAAGAAAAGGTTGTTATAAAGAGAATGGGGTGGGAAGAAAAGAATGAATTTCTTGAGCAATTTGTAGAATATAAAACTGTTGGAAATGTACAAACAGTTATTCCACATCCCTTTAAAATTAGGGCTGCAGCTATAAGAAAATGCATAGTTACTGCACCATTTAAAACAGATACAGCTTCTTTAAATAATATAGAAGATTTTAAGATGTTGGACAAGGTATGGATAGAGATAGAAAAATTCAATGAAATGGATGAGACAGCAAAAAAAAACTAAAATTTGCGTTTAAGCATGGAACAACTGATCCAAAAATAGAGAAAATTATTACTTATTATTTATTTCAAAGAAAATTAAATATTAGTCCAGAACAATTAAATAAGATGGATTGCACACTTGTAGATGCATTTAAAATATTATTGGCTGAAGAATTCAAAAAAGGAAGTGGAGGAAATACAGATCCTGAAGAATTTTTTGGAGTGAAATAAAATGGCAGAAGTTTTTGGAATGAAGGTTGATTTGGAATTAGTAGTTAAAAATATGAAAAAAGTACAGCAACAAGTAGGTGCTGCTTTTAAAAATATACCAGGAGGTATTGCCCAGGGTGCAGGATTAGGGGGAGGAGGAGCAGGAGAAACAGCCGGTGCCTTAGGAAAGATGACTGGAAAATTAGCGCTTATATCTGGAAGTGCTTTATTGATATTAGAAGGAGTTAAAAAGATAGTTGGATTGATGACTAAAAGTAGCCCATATTTAAAAGGTATTTTTGAGGTTTTTAGCAGAGCGATGATGATATTCTTCAGGCCATTTGGGGATGCATTGGCTGCTTTTTTAAAACCAATGGCAATCTTGATGATGAAGATGGCTGTTGCATTTCTTAAATTTACAAGAACTACTCCTGCTGGAGGATTAGTTGCAAAGGCAGGAGTAGGTGCAGGAGCAGGTGCTGCAGTTGGTGGGGCAATTGGAGGACTACCTGGAGCAGTACTTGGGGCGGCAGTAGGAACAGCGTTGGCATTACTTCCGGATGCAATACAGGGAGTTAAAAATCTTGGAACGATTGTAACAGCTTGGGCAGATAAAGCTGCAGAGGTAATGTTTGGAATAAATATGGATAAAATTCGAGCTAAAGTAGCAACATTTATGCTTGAAACTTGGCCAAGATATGTAGGAGAAATTAGAGAAAAAGTAGCTGTTTTTATGCTTGAAGATTGGCCTGAGTTTGTAGATACAATGAAAACTAAAACTATTGAAGGGTGGGAAACAATTAAAACCTTTTTTTCAGAAACTGTAGTAGGTTGGGTAACAGATGCATTTAATGGAATTAAAACATTTTTTACAGAAACTATACCTGGATGGGTGGATACTATGATAGATAGCATAAAAGATAAATTTTCTTTTGGATTTGGAGGTGGAGGGGGTGGAGGATCAGATCCAGATGATAATTCATCTGGATCTTCTTATGAGTTCCCTTTCTCTGCATTACCATTTCCATTTAATATGCTAAGAACTGGAAAAGGGGTTGATTAATGATGGTTGAACCAAATCCTAATTCTGTAGAATTTATAAAACAAAAAGCTAAAGAAAAAGGATTGAAACCAAATTATCCTAAAGGCATGGAACCAAAAGAAAAAAAAGCAGGTAATCTATTAGATCATAAATTAAATATATTAGAAGCAGGACAAACCAGTATGGGTTTTAAGCTTGATGAAATGATAAGATATATATCAGGAGTAGATTCAAAGATAAGCAGTTTAATGGATGGAGTAGAAGATTTGAAAAATGAGATAAGGTCATTAAAATCAGATATAGAGTCATTTAAAAAAGAGGTGTAAAATAAGATTGCAAATACAACAATCGGAAGTATAATCCTTCAGGGAGATGGAAATTCATTTATTAGAGAAAACACAGCAAGAAAAGAATCTAATATGGCTATTCTTCCTCTTTATTTATTAGACTCCGATGAAACAGATGTATTTGATTTTGGAGGGGTTGTAAAAATAATAAATCTTCATGGAGTATTTATAGGTGCAGCTGAATCAGATGTTAAGACATTTGTGGATTCTGTAGAGGCATTAATTCAGGGAGCACAAGATATAGGCAATGACTATCCTTTGACTTTTAAGGATGATAGAAGAACATCTGGTGCAGGAATTAAAGTAAAAATATTAGATTTTGAATCAATATTTATAGCTGGATATCCTACAGCTTGTACTTGGACATTAAAACTCGTGCAATCAAGCACAAATGCTTAAAGAAATGAAATGGTTAGTTATACTAAATACATTGGAACTGCTGGAACAGCAACTTTACTTCTCTTAATAGCTTGGTTTGTGGGTTCGACCCACTTCCTCGTCGAATACGAAGGCGACAAGACTTGTGCAGGAACTTATTTAGACCCTTGTGAATGGAAATACAATATTACTTTAACTACAGTCCAGACTTATTATATTCAAAACAAAGAAGCAATTGATTTGGTTTTCTTGCCTAATGTCAAAGAAGTATATCATTGCAAAAAGGATGGAAGGATGACAGCAAGCTGGAGAGCAGACAGAGATTTAGCTCCTTGTGGAATTGGTTGGAGGGAATTTGACTGGAAGACTCCTCTTACTTCAAGATACAAATACATAAACAAGTTTTACAAAAACAAAAAACAAGAGTTTAAGATAGTAGTCTTTAAGTTCAATCCTTCTGATGTAATTAAGTTTGGTGGAGAAATAACCAAAGAAGAATTTGACCCTTATTTTCTTTCAGTAGAAGACTATACTTTAATCAAAGACTGTGAAGAAGCAACCAAAACAGAATATGGTACTTGTACTAAAAAAGTAGTAAGCCATATTCATTACGATAACAAGAGTATGACAGAAAAAACAATATATAGAAATGAATCTTATAGGTGCAATCCTCATCCAGTTACTTATCAAGTGAATTGTAAAACTATTGGAATCAAAACTGATAAAGTTAAAATTAATTGTCCAGAAGACCATAGGTGTGATTTAATAGAAGAAGAGTTTTGCATACTTGACTGCAATGATGGAGACTGCAATTACAATGCCAAGCAAAACAAAGGAAAAGGTTGGTCGTCTATTTGTGTGGATATAAATAATTTAAGGGAAGAAACCATCAAAATATCCAATTTTAAAAACACATTTGCAAGAGTTGAAAAAATATGAACAAGTTTTTTATTATAATAATGTTTTCTTTAATTTTATTATCTCCTAATATATTTGCAGAAACAGTAGATATTCAGATAAATTCAACCGGCAATGCTTGGAGTGATAGTTACATAAAAGATGAAGGTTCAGCAGATACTATACATGACAGCACTAACCCTACATTTTTAGAAATCAGAGCTTTGAATAATGTAAACACTTTTCTTATGCCTAATCTTACACAACCCCAGCAAATACCAACTGGTTGCACTGTTACTTTTGCAAAAGTATGCTTGTATAATACTAATGCAGAATCGGATAATGTTCACATTCATGAAATAAATGTATCTGAAACAGGAAGTTGGGAAGAGGAATCATTAACCTTTAACAATAACCCTGCTGGAACTTCATTCAATATTTTTGAAGTTTATAACGCAACACAGGAAGACATACAAAGTACAGGAGCAGGATGGACTTGCTGGGAAAACACCGGAATGATAGCAAAGGCAGTTGTTTTAGTACAGAATAACGCAAGTATGATTCTTAGACCAACTGCTGGTGTGAGTGAAATGCAATTTGCATCAAAGGAACATGGAACACCATCACAACATTGGTTTCAAAATGTAACTTGTATCCTATTAGGAGAAGATATCCAACCACCTTTTATTAATCAAACTAATATAACTTCAGAGGGAGGGTTAGGACAATTAGTTAATTTATCAGATCCATTCTGTCATGGTATTGGATGTGTATTGCCTAAAATAAATGATACAACTCCTCAAGTTAGAGTAACAACTAACGAAACAGCAACTTGTGCGTTTATTAACGACAATAGAAACTTAAATTATACAGACATGATTGAATACAATCCTAGTTCTAAATGCAGCACAACAGGATCAACTGAACATACTTGTACTCTTACAGAGGATAATGCAACAACAACAGGACTTCATAATTATAGTACAGGATGTAAAGATTCAAATGGAAATGAAAATTTAACTGGGTTTATGTTTACAATTAATATATCAAATCCTACTGAAGGGGTACCAAGAGCAAATATAACTCTGTTATTAAATGGGCAAAATAATACAAGAAGATATGAGAATCCAGTAAGAATAGATATTGGAGGTACAATTAATGTAATAGCCAGAGTTGTTAATATTACTATACAGATAAATGAAGAAGCCCGGACATGTATAACTATAGATAATCAGATTAATATCAGCTGTAGTACAGGAAATTGGAGTTATTATTTAAATGTAACCGAATTAAGGCAAGATAAAATATTAAATAAATCTTTATCAGTAAATATGTCTGGAGGAATAAGTAATATTTCAATAGAATCAGATAAATATAGTGATGTGTTGTTTTTTACTATTAATCTCACTGGTTATGAATTGGAATCAGAATATCCGGTAGGAATAGAAATTGATATTGATCAAGATAATAAAAGTGATGTAGTATTGCCCGGAAAATTAAGGGGAAATGTAGTAGAAACAAATACTTTCTTGGCAGATAATATTAATAGAAGTGGATATAATATAACTTTTCAAACTGGAGGATCAATTACTATATTAATAAATGTAACATCTGAGTCAAATATATTAAATTTTTCATTAGAAGTAAGTGGAAATGATTTGGATGTAGATAATGAGGTAAGTCTTATAGAGCATTTTAATGGAACTGATGGAACCTTTGGATTTAATGATACTTTAACTTATCATGCAGATGCTCCTCTTGGAGTTTTTGATGAATTTGCTGCAGACAATTCCAAATGGAGTTTAACTAAAAGTGGAAGTTGTGAACCTTCTTTTGATTACCAATCTAGTTCACTTCTTATTAGTTTAAATGCATCTGGTGCTTTTAGTTGTACAGCAGATATAGATTATAATGATTTAGTTGCAGATATGAGAAATACATCTTTGATAACATTAATTTTTAGAGATGCTGTAACTTGCAGTGATTCAGGAGATGGAAAAATTACAATATATGCAACAGACGGAACTTCTAAAGTTGAACTTGATGTTGAGAGTAGAGGAGTTTGCCCACCAGAAGAAGATGAGGTTAGAAATTTAACTTTAATTAAACAATCAGATGATTATAAAACTTGGATAGTTACTGGAAATGTATCTGAAACTGGAAATAAAGATTTATCTTCTCTTGATTTTGATAAACAAATTAAATTAAGTTTTCATCTAACAGCATCAGGGGGAAACCCCGGAATTGGGAAAGCAATACTTGAATTGCTTGAATTAAATTGGGGTGGTGTTTGGCTTAATCGAAGCAAAAATAACGGAACCTATAAATCAGGGGGAAATATAACATCTAATGTTATAAATGTAACTAAGACCAATATAAGCAGAGCCATCATAACTTCAGTAGCAGAATATAAACCAACTGGTACAGATATTATTTATTATCTTAGTAACACTTGTAACTATACAAAACCTATTTTTGAATCTGTAACACCCGGAGTAATTCATACTTTTGATACTGTAGGAAATGAATTATGTTGGAGAGCAAATCTTAATTCGAGTGTAAATATCAGTTCCCCGGTTGTTAGAAAATTAACTATAGAAATTATAAAAGGATCATTAGAAAATGTTAGTGCAGATCTTGGAAGTAATGGAATCATTGATTGGATATTTCCAGATATATTAAATTCAACAACATCTCCCAGAGTAGTTAATGGCAGTTTAAGTGGATTTGTTAATTACAGGGCAGAAAATTGTTTAAATAGTTTGGTTTGTGAATATCCAATAACATTCTCTTCTTTAACTGGGGGGACACTTGGAATAACAAAAGCAAATACAACAGTATCAATATCTGATATAAATTTTAATATTTCTAAGGTACAGAATAAATCTATAATAAATATAAGTTTTTCATTTAAGAAAGGATTATTAGAATTATTAGGAATAAATCTTAATTTTAGGGGACAAAAAAACTTTACTATAAATGCCACACATTCTGACAATATTACTTTTTTGAAGAACAAAGAATCTCAAATTGTTTGGTTTAGATTCTCTAAATTTAATTGGTCATTACCTTATACATTTACAAGAACAATAGTGCCTTATGGAATAAGGACAGTAAACTCAACAAATGTGACACCATTTGGCCAGACAGAAACTATTCCTATAATTAATTTAACTAATCAAGCGCAGAATGAATTTAATATAGGATTGAAAATGAACCAGACATTTGATTGTCTTGAAGTAAAAGTATTGAATAGTAGCAATACAAGTAAGATAGGTATATATGGAATAAATCTGACAACTTCAACACAAAATTTTGGTGGGAATTTAACTATGATTAAGGGTATGGGTCTTTGGTTGTTTTATGATTTATATGATTGTGATCCATCTGCTATGAGATTTTTACAACCTCGACTGGAATATGAATCATGTTGTGAACAATGTGTAAGGTGCTGGTAAATGATAGATACAACTGATTTTTTTATACCTATTCCAAAGGTAAGAAATACCCAAGTAAAAGTAGAGATAAATGGAGTTGATGAGACTAGCAAAATATTAGACAGCGGATGGGTAAAACCTGTAACAGTAGGTATAGGAACATTTAATATACAATTAAAAAATGCATTTGGAAGGATATCAGATAAATATCAAAAAGGACAAACAGTAAAATTTTATTTTGATAATACCAATAAAACAAGACTACAATTCGAAGGCAGGATAGATTTTATTGGAGAAAGTATGGGGGCAAATGGGCAGTTTCTTGAAATTAAAGGAAGACATAAATCATGGTTACTTACAGAAACTAAAGTAAATTATTCTGCTGTGAATGCGGATCCGGCAAATATTCTTAAAGCAATTATTGATAAATTACCTTCTTCTTATGGGTTTACTTATAACAATGTAAATAATGTAGGAATAAATATAAGCAAGGAATGGAACTATGTAGACTTTTGGGATTGTGTAAAAGAACTTTGTGCAATATCAAGATTTGATTGTAGAGTAGATAATGATCTGGATTTTCATTTTCATAAAAGAGATACTATAGTAAATTATGATGAATTTATAATTGAAGGGATGAATCATAGGACTACTAATAAATTTGGGACAGATGACTATCAGGAGAAAACAAGGGTTACAGGAATCGGGCAAGATGATGCAGGAATACCTATTCTTTATACTGCAAAATCTGCTACTGAAGGGGAAGAAAAAAGAGAAGGAGGACCAGCTAAAGATACATCCGCAAATACTGTTGAAAAAGTTCAAGCATTAGCAGAGGGAAAACTTGCAGAATTGACTAATAGACCTCCCCAAGCTACATTTAGAAGTTATGGATTGGAAACTTTGGAACCTGGGGAAAATATGTGGATAATTATCATGAGGCAGAAAATAAATATTTTACCAAGAGTATTAATTCATACATTTAGATTTGGAAGTAAAAGAGGAGGAGTGAGATCTGAAGTGATTATAGAGAAAGAAGTAGTCGGAATTAATCAAGTAATAGAAAATATAATCACAACAGTGAATAAAACAAGCAAAGCAATAAATGTAAATCAGCTTGAATTTTCTCATAACTTTGATTTTAATAATGATAACTTGACTGAAAGCCATGGTCAGACAGAAGTAAAAGAAGGTTTATTAGTTTTATCTAATGCAGGATTTGATGATGGAACATGGACAAGCATAGCTAAAACAGCAACAAATAATATAACTAAGTTAGAATTAAGATATGAAGGGAAAGATTTAACAAGCAGTATATTTTCTTTTTCATTAGACAATGGAGTTAATTTTCAGAAATTTATAGGGAAAGAGGCATTGACAACTCCGGATCCTGGACAATCTGGGAAGAATTTAAAGGTAAAGATAAAATTAGTAAAAAATGATCTTAATGCAAATCCACAGTTGAATTCTGCTGCTGTGTTTTTTACTTGATAAAAAGAGAAGTTTTTTAAATAGTAAAAGTTAATAATAATCAAAATGGCACTAAAAGGACATATCCCCTGGAATAAAGGTACTAAGGGATTATGTAAATTAAACAAAACTTCATTTAAGAAAGGTCATAAATTAAATATAGGAATAACACGTTCTGATAATTATAAGAAAAATTTAGCATTACAGAAATTTAAGATAATTATTTCAAAGGAAAAACTTGACGAACTTTATTTTAATAAAAGATTATCTCAGTTAAAAATAGCTAAATTATATAATATTAAAATGACAACTATAAGTAGATTAATGAAATTCTATGGAATGAAACCAAGATCTCTTTCAGAAGCTGTAAGGATAAGGTATGAAGATAGTGGGGCCAGAGAAAAAGAAAGAATTAAAATGAAGTTAAATAATCCCATGGATAATATTATTTATAGAGAAAAGGTTTCTATTTCTAAAAGAGGAGAAAAAAATCCTTCATGGTTAGGTGGAATTTCTTTTGAGCCTTATACTCCAGAATTTAATAATGAACTTAAAGAACAAATAAGAAAAAGAGATGATTATACCTGCCAAGAATGTAGTTATACTGAAGAACAATTAAAATATAAATTAATAATTCATCATATAAATTATAATAAAAAGAATAATAAACCTAATAATCTTATATCTTTATGTAGGAATTGTCATTCACAAACTAATTTTGAAAGGGAAAATTGGATAGATTATTTTATGGAAAAAATTAAGATTGGAGGTGAAAAATGTCAATAGGAGATATATTTAATTGGGTAGCAGTAAATTGGGATAATATCATAGGTATATATCTTGCTGCAGTAGGACTTGCTTCAGTTGTTGTAAAACTGACACCTACATTGAAGGATGATAATATATTAAAAGGAATAATTAGATTCATGGGTAAGGTTATTGCATTGAATAGGAAATAGATATCAGAAGCAAGACCAGACAGATTCTAAGGGGTTATAAGGCATTATAATAGGCTATAGGG
>SDBU01005927.1_pt1 | contig 14477 bp, 14 predicted proteins | sample 2277071 | NCBI WGS metagenome assembly SDBU01 (sample SAMN10397929, study PRJNA504765) | marine sediment metagenome | isolation source: marine sediment core GS08_GC12, 126 cmbsf | place: Arctic Ocean: Gakkel Ridge, Loki's castle | collected 2008
CGCTTGTATCCCCCCGGTCTTTCTCAGCACGTATTCTCCGTTCTTATCTCGAAGAGGCAGACCGGTATCCTCATCCGCCTCGCCAACCCAGATAGTATGGGGTATCGGGGACTTCAGTCCCGGTATTGGCTTGTGGGGGACGGCGTATTTCCACCGCACCTTTCCCGGCTCCTCGCTGACATTCGCCTCCATAGGATAGAGACCAATGCCCAGATTCTTTATCGCATTGGTGAGCAATTCCACGTTGTGTATCTTCAGCTTGGACACATTTATCAACACACACCCCGGCCAGTCTTTCCGGTCCTGAGGATCACTGGAGTCGCCACCAACGAAAACCTTGTGCAGAGTAATATCTTGATAATTGACGCCACCAGCCACTGGCACGTCACGACCGTTGGAGCGGTCATCGTCTATCTTATTTATGTCGTAGACCATCAGCTTATCTCTGGCTCTGCCTGGTGGCAAACAGATACCGGCTACACTTTCCTCGTAGCCCTTCATCGGGTCATCCGTGTGGTCAGGGTCATGGCTATCAGCCAGGTATTTCCTGGCAAAGTAGAAGCCCCACCCCCCGTAAAAATCCCCTGACCTTCCCTCCAGCAGCGCCTGAGTCGTTACTACACCCTTACCAGCCAGCGCTCGCGTGTGGCCGGCGGCAGCTGCTGTCATACTGGTGCCTGCCTCACCAACCGACATCTGGTAATAGGAAATGTCCAACCTATCATGAAACCATCGCATCAAGGCCGCGACAAACGACCAGGGCGTACAGACACCAATGTTCCCCGGGCCATGGGTCATGCTGTCAATGCTTCCCGGGTTTACGATATTCGGCTTGAAAAACACCTTCTGACCTCGCTCTACCCTCGCCTTCACCTCCCTGGCAAAGGCAATCTCGCCTTCCAATGCGTCGAGAGCGTGACTCAGACAGGCGTAGACGTAGTCTATTCTGGTCTTGATATCAGCCCAGGCTTTCTCGCTCCCCTCGTCAATCACCTCCTTAAGCAATGTCGGGATTTCAGTATAGGTCAGTTCCGGATTCACTCTAACCGCTCCAATGGCTGAGCCACTGCAATCCAGCCGCGCCTCTCCAACAGGACTATTCACGCTTATACCCTGTTTCTCCATCTTTGTGAGTCTCCTTATCTTTTGTCAATACGTATCTTATAACACGGTTACGTGCTTTCGTCAAAGGCTTTGACCAGTTTGAATCCCTTGAAGAGAGACTACTGGGCACTAATCAGTTGCACATCCGTTGACATTTCTCACAGCTTGCACTATAATCCACCTCAATTATGGGAATACTTAAAGGTCTGGCCCTCTGGCTTTTCAGCTCTCTTCTTTTCCTGTCTCTCACCATTTTCGGTCTACTGTTTACAGTAAACGGTACCGTCCTCAACCCGGACTTCATTAGTGATGAAATAGAGAACCTCGATGTGTCCTCTTTAGCAGAAGGAGTCATTAACGAACAAATGGCCGAAGAAGACTTCCCCGAAGAACTCAAAGCTGCTCTCATTGATACTATCGACAAACTTGAAGGCCCGGTAAAAGAACAAATAGGTGCCGCCATCCACGATACCTATGATTACCTTCTTGGTAAGAAAGAAAAACCTGACTTTACAGCTACACTGGGCAATACCTTCTTCAATTCCAGTTTTATTGACTCACTGTTGGCTGACCTCGATTTGTCCTTATTAGCTGAAGAATTTCTCAGCGAGCAAATGGGCGAGGGTGAGTTCCAGGAAGAGTTTGGCACTGTCCTGGTCGACACCATCACTGAAAACGAGCCCGAGATAAAGGCACAAATAAGTGCCGCCGCTGGCCCCATCTTTGACTACCTGCTGGGGGAAACGCAAAGCATAGACCTGGCACATACGCTAAGGAATACTATTCTTACTCCAGACTTTGTCGAGTCCCTGATAGATACACTCGACCTGTCCTCCCTGGCGGGAGACTTTCTCAGCGAGCAGCTTGAGCAGCTTACCGAGCAAATCCCCGAAGAGATAGAATTTCTGGTCGGACACCTGGATGATGTCATCGCTGATGTCATCACTGAACTTGAACCCACGCTAAAAGCCGAACTAATTGCTGCCACTGATGACATACTCGACTACCTGCTGAGGGAAAGCCCGACTTTAAGCGTAGTAATCTCCCTGGAATCGGTAAAAGCAAGCGTGGAAGAGCCTCTGAGAGAAGCCTTCATGGAATACTTACCATCAGGGCTTGCTGCCCTATTTCAGAGTGAACTCGACCAGCTGTTTGATGACTTTTTCGGAGAACTGGTTGAAATGATACCACCAACCTTCGAGCTTACCGAAGAACTGATTCCGGCTGATATACCGACTCAAGTTGCCGAGGCACTGGAAGGGGCCGAGGATGGGCTTGCCGACGCAAGGCAAAGTCTTGCTGATGGAATAGCAGAAGCCGAGTCAACGCTTGAGGAGGATTTACCTGGGATTGGCATCAGCTTAAAACAGATTATTGGCTACTTCCAAGCTGCCTACTGGGGCCTGCTGGGCTTCATGGCGTTGCTAATCCTCGGCATTGTTCTGATACATCGTGAGGTAAAAGGGGCTACTCGCAGGATAGGCATTACCGCTCTAACTTATGGGGCCATTCAATTCGCCGGTATTCTCATAGGCAAGTACTTTATCGAACCAATGCTAACCGAGAAATTGCTGGCCGATAGAATGCAGGATATCCCTGTGTCACTCCAGGATTTGCCGACACAGCTCCTCAACAGCTCTACGTCTCCTATGCAAACGCTCAGCCTTGGCATCTTGATTGGCGGGGTAATTCTAATCGCGGTCTCTTTTGTCTACCCCAGATGGCGCCAGGCTTCAGAGCAAGTTGACGAGTAAAAACAGCCGATGTCGTCTCTGAATTTCTCAGCGGGGCTTTATTTCGTATAAGCTAAAGATAAAGTCCAGGTCATCTTGTAAGGCAGAGACCTTTTCCTGAGCAAAGAGCTTTTCATCGATATCCAGTATCAGCTTCGTTTCACCCTTAGCCGAACCCACGATATGTGCCCTGAGGCATTCTTTTCCAGCCTTGCCCGACCCGCCCTCAATCTTAAAAGTTAGCGTGCCGCGAGAAATAAATGACGAAGAGTCACTGGCCAAGGAGTAAGTTTCCAGCTTCGCCTCGTCTATCACTGCTCCCTGCTTCTGCACAAAATCTTTTATCTCGTCATATAGCAGTCCCGGATTTACTTCTGTATACGTCTTCTTAATCTGCATCCCTGGTTCCTCACCTCTTTCCCTATTGATAATCCTATAATAAGGTTTTACCAGTTTTTAGTCAAGTGAAGACAATCGTTAGGGTAGACCCCTTCTCTTCGGTAACAATCATTATCACGCAATTCAAGGGCTTGACAAAGCCTCGGAGGAAGACTAAACTCAAGTCCACACACCCCAGACCCTTTCGAAAGGACATTGCAAAATGGCAGTGGAATTCGCTGAACAATGGCTGTGGCTGATATTCGTAATAGCGGGCTTCTTGTTTGTCTTAGTTGGTGTGGGGGCTGGCTTTGACCTGGTATTCATCGGCTCCATCTTCATCGTCGGAGGTCTGGTGACCTGGCCGTTTAGTTCTTGGGTAGTGACGCTCATCGTTACCAGCCTGATCTGTGTCGCCTATGTGGTTATCGGGAGAAGATATATCCACCGGTGGACTCTAGTAAAAGCAGAAAAAACGAACATCGATGCCATCATTGGCAGAACGGGCATTGTGCTGAGGAGTATCGCTAAAAATGTTGATGGCCGGGTCAGGGTTGGCAATGAGCGGTGGCGAGCCAGGGCCGAAGAGGACATCAAGGAAGGAGAGGAAATAGTCGTCACCAGCGTTAGTGGCGCTACCTTAATCGTTAATAAAACTGAAGGAGGTAATTGAAAATGGGTGCAGGTATTGTAGTGCTGATAGTGGTCCTGGTGATAGCAGTAATCGCGGTCGCCAAGTCGGTGGTCATCATTCACCAGGCTGAGAAGGGTCTCGTGGAGAGGCTTGGCAAGTTCAAGGAGACCCTGGACCCGGGGCTCAAGTTTCTGGTTCCTTTCATAGATTCATTGAGAGCCAGAGTGGACATGCGGGAAACTGTCCTCGATATACAGCCGCAGCCGGTCATCACCAAGGACAATGTCACCGTAACCGTGGACGCCGTGGTCTACTACTTTGTGACCGAAGCCAAGGACGTCCAGTATGAAGTCGCCAACTTCTACGCTGCCGTCAGCAAGCTGGCACAGACAAACATGAGAAATGTCATCGGTGAGATGACCCTTGATGAGACATTGACATCAAGGGAACGCATCAATACTGCGTTGCAGAACACCCTTGATGAAGCTACCGATAAGTGGGGAGTAAAGGTAACCCGGGTCGAAGTGAAGGAGATTGAGCCACCCAGGGACATCTCTGACGCTATGAGCAAGCAGATGAAAGCGGAAAGAGAGAAGCGAGCCGTCATCCTCGAGGCTGAGGCCTACCGCGATAAACAGATTCTGGAGGCTGAGGGAGACAAGCAGAACGCGATACTGGTGGCTGAGGGTGATAGGCAGAAGGAAATACTTACCGCCGAGGGTGATAGACAGGCAGCGATATTGAGAGCAGAAGGGGAGGCCCAGGCAATAGAGAGCGTATCGAAGGCTGCCGACACGTTCTTCATCGGCAATGCTCAGTTACTGAAACAGCTTGAGGTGACCCAGGCATCCCTGGAAGATAACACCAAGCTCGTTGTGTCTGACCAGTCACGGCTGGTTAACGTTCTGGGACTTGGAGAAGCGTTATCCGGGTCGCAATCTGACTCGAAATCGAAGTAATTATTACCTTCGGATACCGCAAACTGCTGCTTGTGCAGGAACAAGGGGATGAAAGAAGGGCGCCGGAACTGCCAGCGTACTGAATAAGTTCCACAAAACGCAGAGGCTTGTGATTTCGGATGGGAATCACCTAAAATCTTCAAAATGGTGAGTATCTTCCGCTCCACATCTTGCGTTTCAGAACCTATCATCGTTGAATTTTAAAATAGGCAACCGTTTTCCTGCACACTATAAACCTGCTGACATGCTCTTCAACCCCCTTTGTAGACTATTGCACATTTTCTATCACCCCATAAGGTCAGCACAGTATAGTGAACCTATCTGGGCCCTGTGCTATTGCTGTGGGTTAAAGGGTGTGCTATACTGTTAAATAACCTAGAAAGGGGGTTCAAGTTTGCCGGATAGCGTAACAATTAAGGAACTCCTGGAAGCCGGGGCCCATTTTGGGCACCAGACCAGTCGCTGGCATCCGCGTATGAAGGAATACATCTTCACCAAGCGCGATGGTATCCATATTATTAACCTAGAGCAAACTGCCAGTATGTTAGACAAGGCCTGCGAGTTTATTCAGCAGGTGGCAGCCGAAGGCGGTAACATCCTCTTCGTGGGCACCAAGAAACAGGCCCATGAGTCAATAGAAGAAGAAGCCAAACGTTGTGGGATGTATTATACCAATCAGCGCTGGATAGGGGGAACCCTGACTAATTTCAGCACTATTCAAGACCGTATTGACCATCTGGTTCGTTTGGAAGACCAGCAAGCCAAGGGAGGCTTCAGCCAATTGCCTAAAAAGGAAGTCCTGAAGATTGAAGAGGAAATCTTGCGCCTCAATCGACAGATGTCTGGTTTCAAAGAGATGACCAGCCTGCCGGACGCCCTGTTTATTGTTGACACCTCCAAAGAAGGTATCGCTATCGCTGAAGCCAAACGGTCAGGAATACCAGTTGTAGCTATAGTGGATACCAATTCTAACCCCGACGACATAGATTACCCCATCCCAGCTAACGATGATGCCATCAGAGCTATCAGGCTGGTATGCAGTAAAATTGCCGATGCAGTTATTGAAGGCAAGGCTGGTCAGGCAATGGAGACAACGGAGGAAGAAGAGGGGGAGAGTCCTGAGGAAATGGAACCCGTGCCAGACACCGAACCTCTTGTTTTCACCCCCGATGACGAATAGAGAAGATGAAAATTCCAACAGCTACGATAAAGGAACTGAGAGACCAGTCGGGAGCTGGCATTATGGAGTGCCGCAATGCCCTGCTCGAAGCAGAGGGGAATCCAGAAAAGGCACTCGGAATTCTAAAACAACAAAGCCTTCTTAAGGCCGAGAAAAAGAGCCAGCGCTCAGCTTCTCAAGGGCTGATTGAAACCTACGTCCACATCGGGGGCCGCATTGGAGCCATGGTTGAATTGAACTGTGAAACTGACTTTGTCGCCCGTACTGACGAATTTAAGGAACTGGCTCGCAACCTGGCAATGCAAATAGCGGCTCAGGACCCCCAGTTTATCTCCAAGGAGCAGGTACCCGAAGGAGCCGACATAGAACATCAGATAGCCTGTTTACTTCTTCAGCCTTACATTAAGAACCTGGAGCAAACTGTGCAAGACATTATTAACGAGACTGTGGCCAGAGTGGGAGAGAATATTAAGGTAGGCAGGTTTGCCAGATTTGAACTGGGGCAAGCGGAGACCAGGATAGCTGAGTTAAAGGCAGTCAGCGCTGCGAGTGAATAACGTACCATATTGAAGGTTAGTTATAGAGAAGGGACATGACGACACCCAAATACAGGCGTGTTCTACTCAAACTTAGTGGCGAGGCCTTTAGCGGTGGAGCAGATTATGGCATCGACCCCTCCATCTCAACCAGGATAGCCCGGCAAATCAAGCGGGTGACAGAAATGGGGGTAAGTGTAGCCATTGTTGTTGGTGGCGGCAACATCTGGCGCGGGGCCAAGGCTGAGCAGGACGGAATGGACAGGGCTACTGCTGACTACGCCGGGATGCTGGCCACAATAATAAACGCCCTCTCTCTTCAGGATGCACTGGAAAGGGAAGGGGTAACCACTCGGACCCAGTCAGCGATCAACGTTGCACAGGTGGCCGAACCTTACATTAGACGCCGTGCTATCCGTCACCTGGAAAAGGGTAGAGTGGTCGTCTTCGCTGCCGGCACTGGTAACCCATTCATGACCACCGATACCGCAGCCGCTCTACGAGCGATAGAGATCGATGCCGATGCACTGCTGATGACCAAAAACAATGTTGATGGCATCTATGATGCTGACCCCCTGAAGAATCCCGATGCCAAGAAGTTTGACCGGCTCACTTATCTTGAAGCCTTGAATCTGCGTCTGGAAGTAATGGATGCCACGGCTCTTTCCCTATGCCTGGAAAATAAGCTGCCGATAGTTGTTTTCGATTTTCTTGCCCCCCGTAGTATAGAACGGGTTGTAATGGGTGAACCTATTGGCACTATAGTATCTGGTGAGAAGTAAAATGGCTAGCCAGACTTTACCCAATATTGAGCCAAAGATGCAGAAATCCGTTGAGGTTTTGGGGAAGGAATTAGCCACTATCCGCACCGGGCACGCCACACCCAGCCTGATAGAACATGTTAAGGTAGAATATGCCGGCGTTTTTACCCCACTTAATCAACTGGCTGGTATTTCTGCACCTGAAGCCAGACTCCTCGTTATCCAACCCTGGGACAGAGGGAGCACAGCCAGTATCGAGAAGGCTATCCTGAAGTCCGACCTCGGACTGAACCCAACTGCTGATGGGCGTGTAATTCGGATAAACATTCCACAACTCACTGAAGAGCGGCGACAGGAACTGGTTAAGGTAGTGCGAAGAAGGGTTGAAGAAGGCAGGATAGCCATACGTAACCTCAGGCGTGAAGCCATGGACGAATTAAAAGGCCTGGAAAGAAATAAGGATATCTCACAGGATGAACATAAGCGTATCCTGAACCGGCTACAAGAGCTTACCGATAGCTTCATAGCCGATATTGAGCAAATCGGGCGGGATAAAGAAGTAGAGGTTGTTGAGGTCTAGCCTGATTTAGAAAAGAGCCTCAAATCTTACCATCTGAGGCAGGAGGCAGAACATTTTGACAATTCAGAAAAAGGGCAGACCCATCACAGTCCATTCATCACAGTGCACCGGCTGTCTGATATGTGAACTGCGATGTTCCTTCAGATTTGAGCAAGCGTTTAACCCTTCTAAGGCTCGTATCAAAATACTCAGGGCAAACAATGGGGGGGATGGATTCAATATCTTGTTCACTGACGAATGTGATAACTGTGGTCTCTGCGTTAGATTCTGCCCATACGGTGCCCTAATTCAGGAAAGCAAGGCTTAGGTGAAGAAAATGGATATCTGTGGCTATGCCGGTAATATCTTGCATGTTGACCTGACGAGCGGTGAAGTAAGAAAAGAAGAACTCAATCCCGAACTGATGAGGTCCCTTATTGGTGGCTATGGTATTGCCAATAAATTGGCTTATGACCTCGTTCCACCGGATGTTGACCCCTTTGCTCCAGAAAACCTGATCATTTTTGGCACCGGACCCTTCGCTGGTACTCTCGTTCCTGCGGCAGCCAAGATTCTTGTCACCACCAAGTTTCCCATAAATAATGCCTTTGCCACCGCTGCCGGCGGTGGGAACTTTGCCTGGCTACTCAAATCAAACGGATATGACTTTGCTGTAATTGGCGGACAGGCCAGTCACCCTGTCTACCTCAACATCACCGAAGACGGTGCTGAAATCTGTGATGCCGGTCAACTCTGGGGCAAAGACACCTACAGTACAGTTGATGAGCTAATAAAGAAGTACCCGCAAAGCAGCATTATCCCTATTGGCCCAGCCGGAGAAAAGCTGGTCAAGATTTCCATTACCTCCGTGGACAAGGCAGGCACCATCGGTAGCGGGGGGTTGCCGGCTGTCATGGGCTCAAAGAAGCTCAAGGCAGTTGTTGTCCAGCAGGGCAACAGAGAGGTAAGAGTTGCCGACCCGGTTCGATTCATGAGACTTTTTACCAATCTACACCAGCGGATAATGAAATGGCCCGGGCGTGAGAGGATATTGAAATATAGCGGCGTAGGTCCTATGCCTGAAGATAGACCTGAAATAGCTGAGCTACATGCGCATACCAGGAAACCCATTGCCTGCATCAGTTGCCCTCTGGCTGACAAGGAAATAGTTAAGATAAAAGATAGCCAGGGTAAAGACCTGGTAACCTCAATGACACACTTCAGCGCCTACAATGCCAGAGACGATAACTTTGATGCCGAGTATGTCAAAGAAACCGAATATCAAGATGCCATCAACAGATACGGACTCTGTCACCACCAGTTCTTAAACGCGGTGAACTTCATTACCCATCTCTACCAGAGTGGGGTTATTTCCAAGGAAGATACCGGCGGGTTAGAACTGAACGACGACTTCGATACTGTTATGAAACTGATGAAACTCACCGCCTACAGAGAAGGTGTCGGCGACCTCTTGGCTGACGGCGCACTGGGAGCAGCTCGAAGAATCGGTAAGGAAACCGAGTCTGCGGCGGTGCACATCAAAGGGCGTGCTATCATTCGCGACCCAAGAATGGGTAGTCTGGGGACAATGGAATTTGAGCAGATGACCACCCCAAGAGGTTCTCATGTGGGAGCAGCGGGTTCCCCTTCCTATGACTCCGGTCGAAGTTTAAGAGACTTCGAGAGGCACTCTGAGAGAATGGGCGCTCCTCCCGACGCCGTGAAGCGAATTGTTGGAGAGACCGACTGGAATCCAGCAAGACTTAGCCGATATAGCGAGGACTGGTTTTCGCTCTTCTGTTGTCTGAGCCTGTGCAACCGCGCCTGGGTCAACCGGTTCTATCACATCAATACCATCACTGATTTCTACACGGCCGTCACCGGCATTGAAACTACCCCGGCTGAGCTGATGCGATGTGCTGAAAGAGCCTGGACCCTGCATAAGCTCCTCAATGTCAGGGCAGGGTTCAGTCGCAAGGACGATAAACCTCCAGATGCCTGGTTTCACCCAGTCGAAATCAGAGGCACAGAGCAGGTAATGACCGATTACTACAAGACTAAAACTCTGAACAGGCAGGATATAGAGAACTTGCTTGATGACTACTATGATGAACGCGGATGGGATACAAAGACCGGCATACCCACTCCACAAAAACTAAGGGAGCTGGAGCTACATGACGAGGCCTCACACCTCGAACAAGATTAAGGCCAGAATTCAGCGGCGAATAATTAAGCAGGTTAGATTTTCCAAATAGGAAACTTTCTTTAATATCAGAGTGCGAGTATTAAGTGACGAGTACGAAACCAACCTCAAAGAGATTAAGTCTGCTCCCCACCCATGTAGCCATCGTGCCTGATGGTAATGGCAGGTGGGCAGAAAAACGGGGATTGTCCAGGCTCGAAGGCCACCGGGCAGGGGTAGAAAGCATACGCCGCATGCTTGACTACCTCAATGAATACCCAATAGAATTTGTAACCCTCTACGTTTTCTCTACAGAGAACTGGAACCGTCCCAAGACTGAGGTTAGAGGTCTATTTCGGCTACTGCGGGAGTTCATAAAAACCTACCTCCAGGACATTGATAAGAGGGGTATCAAACTCCGTCACCTTGGGCGACTCCACGAACTCCCCAGAGGTGTGCAGATAGCAATTAACGAGGCGGTAGCACAAACCAGAAACAATACTGGAATGACACTTAATGTCGCCTTCAATTATGGTGGGCGGGCTGAGATTATAGATGCAGTACACCGCCTTCTGGTTGACGGTAATAAGCCTGAGGATGTAGACGAAGAGTCGTTTAACGACTACCTCTACACCGCCGGTTTACCTCATGTTGACCTGTTAATTCGCACCGGCGACGAAACCCGGCTCAGCAACTTCCTCCTCTGGCAAACAGCTTATAGCGAATACTACTTCACCAAGGTTCTCTGGCCCGACTTCAGTAAACAGGATATTGACAAAGCCCTGCTCTCATATAGTCGGCGGAAGAGGCGCTTTGGTGGATTATTATAGCTGGTATGCTCAAACAAAGGGTCATAACTGCGCTATGGGGCATTCCTCTCCTCGTCATTATTGTCTGGTATGGTGAGCCCTGGTTCACCATACTGGTGGCTATCTGGGGAGTGCTGGCTGTCTTTGAGTTCTACCGGCTGGTCGCTGCCTCAAAGGTATCACCACTCACCTACTTTGGACTGGTCTGGACCCTGCTCTTCATTCTCAGTCGCAACCCGGACTTACTCGCTCGCCTTGAACCTCACTTTGACCTTATCTTACTCACACCGCTTTTACTAACCTCGGCCGTGGTGTTCTCCCTGGTCTGGCTTCTGGCGCGCCAGCAAAAAGAGGGAGCCTTTGCCGGCTGGGCATGGACAGTGGCCGGAATCCTCTATGTGGGCTGGCTGCTGGGCTACCTGGTATCACTCAGAGGTCTGGAAGACGGGAGGAACTGGATATTCTTGGCCCTGTTTGTCACCTTTGCTTCGGACACGGCTGCTTTCTTCACCGGCAGGGCACTGGGTAGACACCCCCTTGCCCCCCAGATTAGCCCCGGCAAGACCCGTGAAGGAGCCATTGGCGGGGTCCTGGGCGCTATCCTGGTTTGCTTATTTTTCACCTTGCCCAGGCTATTTGCTGTAGACAATCCTTTCTATCTTCAGGACTTCGCTTACTGGCAGGCAATACTCCTCGGTATGCTGGTTAGCGTTTTTGGTCAGCTTGGCGACCTCGTGGAATCTCTATTCAAGCGCAACATGGGAGTAAAAGACTCCGGCAAACTGCTTCCGGGGCACGGCGGCCTCCTCGACCGCATGGACAGCATTGTCTTCGCTGGCGTGGTGGTCTACTACTTCGCACTGTGGGCAACATAGATGTCACTACTCACCTTAAGTGCGGAATGTAGTTACGAGCTTAGAGAAGTGGGGTACTAAGGGAAATTATGACTAGTCTCGTATCTGAGAATATGTGAGCTCCCTTACAGTCAGACACCAACGAACTGTTAGGTAGTTCCATTACTAGCGACCATTGCCAGTCATACCTATGCGTCCTAGAAATTTATTACAGGGCTGACCAATGTGGATGACTATCTCCTCCCCAAGCATCTCCTTTAACCTAAACACTGTAGCTTCGTCAATCCCCACACCTGTTCCGTAGAAACGCTTTTTATCTAACCTAGTCTTTATCTTTGCCAACAGCATAGAAAGCGTTGTTTCATTGTAACCAAATCCAAGGAAGACAATGTTGTCAGCTTTAGAGATGATTTCTTGTGCCTTCTGAAAATCCGGGGAGTCGTCCAGTCGGTCAGATACAATCTTAATGCTATCTACGGCCTTCCTAAGAGTATCTTTCTCAACTCTCCCACCATAACCTACTTCTGGGTATTCCCCAAGGCTGCCATGGGCATGAATTACTTCAATCTTTCTCCTTTTCTCGTGAGCGAACTCAACCCGTTGGTGCTGGCAGTTGTACTCAATATTCAAGTTCAGGAAGTGTTCAAACGAACGATCATAGTTTAAAGTTACAACAGAAAGGAGACTTGCATCAGGTTCTTCGCTTTCAAAATTCAGTGCCTCGAACAGGTCACCATACCAGTCTTTCTGAGGAAACAGATTATCATGAGTTTCAAGGGGCATTAGTGTGCTGGCAATCAAATGTGACCCAAGTTCGCGGAAGTTAGTTTTTTTCTCAAGGAATATATCAATCGTGGGATGCGCACCATATCGCAGTGCATTGGAGAAATCGCTTATCATAGTCTCATTAAAACCTAGGGACAACAGGTTGCTTCTAGTCCTATTATTACCTGTCACTTGGCTCAGAATTTGCGACTTCAAGTCAGAGCCCAACGGAAATCCGTAGGGCGCATTTGCACCCGCACCTAACACAAGTACCGTTGGGGATTTTATGATGCTGCCGTGAACTGACGTCATCCTATTCAAATTCCATTACTACTTAAACACCCAAGAGCACTGAATGAGGGGACTTGACTTTACTCCTCTCCTGAGAGTTTGTCAATATCCGCCCTCAATGGTCTGAACTTACCATTTGTTGTATACTATTTTGTGTTATGGGCAATACCGTAAAGCAGATAGCCATCCTGGGTTCCACCGGCTCCATAGGCCGGCAAACACTCCAGGTAGTCCGTGCCCTGCCTCAGCAGTTTCGCGTAGTCGGCCTGGCCGCCGGGAAGAACCTTGATCTACTGGCAGAGCAAATCAAGGAGTTCCAGCCGAGGTTCGTCTATCACCAGGCTAAGAATGCACCAGCCCGTCTGGCCGGTGCCGAATACCAATTCCTGCCATTAGAGGACATTGCCTGTCATCCCCAAGTAGATACCGTTGTCATCGCTACCTCTGGGAAATCAGGGCTATTAGCCACACTGGCGGCGGTCAGGGGTGGCAAGAATGTTGCCCTCGCCAACAAGGAATCATTAGTTATGGCTGGCGAAATCATCACCAGTGAGGCAAAGTCAAACGCCGCCCGGATTCTACCCATCGACAGCGAGCACAGCGCCATATGGCAGTGCCTCGAAGGGGAAGCACAGCCACCAGCCCAGATTATTCTGACTGCTTCCGGAGGGCCTTTCCGCAACTATTCGTCGGCACAGCTGGATGGAGTTACCGCTGAGCAAGCCCTGAATCATCCCTCATGGCAGATGGGAGAAAAGGTCACTATTGATTCAGCAACGCTGATGAACAAGGGGCTTGAGATAATTGAAGCTCACTGGCTATTCAACATGCCCTTTGACAACATCAGGGTCGTCATTCACCCCCAGAGTATTATCCACTCAATGGTAGAATTCATAGATGGCTCAACCAAAGCTCAGCTGAGTCACCCCGACATGCGTTTGCCTATTCAATACGCCCTATCTTACCCTGAACGCCTGCCTAACCCTGAGCTTCCCCGGCTCGACTGGACTAATCTCAAAGAGCTGACCTTTGAGCAACCCGACTTTGACACATTCCCCTGCCTGCGGTTGGCTATTGAAGCGGGAAAGATGGCAGGCACCTTCCCGGCAGTGCTTTGCGCCGCCGATGAGGTGGCTATTGAACTCTTCCTGTCTAAAACCATTAGATTCACTGATATTGCCAGTCTTGTGGGGAAGGTGCTGGCAGAGCACCAGGTTATCACCCACCCCACTCTGGAGCAGATTACAGCGGCCGATGCCTGGGCTAGAGAAAGAGTCCTTAAACTCGCCGGAGAGGATAACCCATGATAGTTACCATCGTATCTTTCGTCGGTGTTCTGGTAGTTCTTATGCTTGCCCACGAGCTGGGACATTTTATCACCGCCAAGATGTCAGGGGTGAAAGTGGAGGAGTTTGGCTTTGGCTTCCCCCCGCGGCTCTTATCGATAAAACGAGGTGAGACCCGATATTCACTCAATGCGCTACCCCTGGGAGCATTTGTCAAAATGGCCGGTGAGGAAGACCCTGATGTGCCAGGGAGCCTGGCCAGCAAAAGCATTCCCACCAGGTTGTTGGTTCTCAGTGCCGGCTCACTAATGAACCTGCTGTTGCCCTTCCTGTTGTTCTCCATTGCTTTTATGGTTCCCCATACCACGGTAACCGAGCCGGTGGTAGTAGCAGTAGTAGTCCCCGGTTCGCCGGCAGCCGTGGCTGGTATTCAGTCTGGTGATATC
>SDBU01005928.1_pt1 | contig 14477 bp, 13 predicted proteins | sample 2277071 | NCBI WGS metagenome assembly SDBU01 (sample SAMN10397929, study PRJNA504765) | marine sediment metagenome | isolation source: marine sediment core GS08_GC12, 126 cmbsf | place: Arctic Ocean: Gakkel Ridge, Loki's castle | collected 2008
CGGTGAAGCAAAAAGTGGAGTAGTCAAAGATCTAACGTATTTAGTTACAAACTCAGATGAACCAACTGCCAAGTACAAAAAAGCTCAAAGTCAAGAAACAAAGATTATTACCGAAACCGAATTTTTAGAAATGGTTTAATTGTAATTCTAATTAATTTTTTTTATTTTTATTTTAATGACCTTTATCAATCACATTTCTTCTAAATATAAAAAATTAAATTTTTAATTAATTTATAATTTAACGGCTCATAGTGATTTGTTAAGTTATTTATAAAACAATTCATTTACAATTTTTTAAAAAAGAATAACGTAAAAACTCTTCTTAGAAGGGAAAGTAGTCTAGCTTGGTATGATTCTTGGTCCGGAACCAAGATTTTGCTTTAATGAAAAGTAAATTGGTAGAGGTCGGGGGTTCAAATCCCCTCTTTCCCATTAATCCTCATCTCGTATAATATGGCATTTTGTCAGTTCCAAATAAAAATGCTAAATAAAAATTATCTAATTATTTAAAAATTTGAAAGACTATATTATAGTAGTTATTATTTCTTTGAAATTATTAGAGAAATTGGGGTTATTCAAATATGGCATTAGAATTTGATGGCTGGATTGATGGGATCACTGCTACTGGAGTCGTGGTGTTTGGTGTAATTTTTGGTTTGTTCTTTATCTTTAAAGCGAGAAAATCAGGGGCTAAACTTCTTATAGCTTTAGGTTTAGCAAATATGTTCGCCGGTCTTATGTTTTTAGGTGTTTTTAGTGATTTCTTAACCATACTCATCACTACTAAAAATATTGCTAATAATGGTTTCGTTGGTATTTTTAGTTATATATGGTTTGCTCCCGTCATTATTACAGCTATGTATCTTGGCACTGAACTTTTAGTACCCAAATATAAATGGTATGTTGTGGGATTTTTCGTTGTTTTATCAGTGATTTTTGAAATAGTAATGCTGATTGATCCTCTCGGTTCTTTCAATTTTATTCCAGATCCCCCACTCGCACCGACACAGAACCTAATTGATTACAATATTAATTTAACAACCCTTGCTGGAATGTTGATGGGAGGATTATTATTACCAGTATTAATATTCTTGGGTTTTGGATTTTTATATAAAGGATTTCAATCATCTGGGGTAATTAGGAGAAACTTTTTCTATTTGTCAGTAGGGTCAATATGTTTTTGTGTATTTGGATTATTAGAAGGATTAACTGCTCCAGGAGTCATGGGAATATTTGTAAGAATTGGGTATCTTGCTAGTTTTTGGTTCATGTACTATGGCTTAAAAGGATAAGATCTCAAATTAAATATATAATCTTTTTTTTCTTATATTAGCATATTCGACGATTAATTCAATTAAATTATAAATCAGTCAAAACTATTAAAAACATACAATTTATTAAATCCTATAATTCCACTAAATTAGACAGAAATACAAATGTCGCAACAGATAATAACAGGGATTATATACTTTGAAATGAATGATGAGCTTGGTCCAAACCCAAAAGCTTGGCTCCCAACGAAATTTTCCCAAATGGAAATGATTAATATAAGCATCAAAACATTGACTGTTCTGTCTGGAGAGCATGGTCTTGTCCCAGAATCTTTAGTTATTCTACCATTCACTTCACTAAACTCAAAAGGTTTGATTAAATTTATCAGATGGGAGGATTCGACTAGGCGAGGCGGTATAGGTGTGTCTGCCTTAGCTATTATGTTTCAGGAAATGGAAGATGTAATATTTTACAAATATATCACTCAATTTTCAATTCCTTTTGAAGAAATTCTACAAATAATTATAGATTTAGAATTATCAAAAGCACCTAGAGAAAAATTTATTGAAGTGTTAAAGAGCTTTGAAACCAATATCTTAAATCTTTTAGAAGAGCTCAAATTTCAAGAAAGAGATCAACTCCAGAGTAAAGAATTTCCTGAGCAACAGTATAAAGATAGGAGCTTAATAGATTATCAATTTAAAATCATAATCCTCGGAGATCCCTCAGTCGGGAAAACATCATTAATTTTAAGATATACAGATAATGCTTTTCGAAGATCATATGTCCCTACACTAGGTGTCCATGTAAGTAAAAAAATCTTTAAGATTGAAGATTCTGTTGTCCAATTGACTCTATGGGATATTGGAGGCCAACTAAAGTTTCAAACAATGAGACAACAGTTCTATCGTGGTTCTGATGCTGCCTTTTTAGTCTTTGATTTAACAAGACCTGATACATTTAAAACTATTCCAAATTGGTATACAGATGTTCTTGAACAATTATCTAATCGCTCAGAAGATCTGATAGGATATATTGTAGGAAATAAAAATGATTTGAAGGAGCAAAGAAAGATAACAAAAAAAAGAGCAACAACTCTGGCAAATCAATTAAACCTAGCTTTTATTGAAACATCAGCATTGCTAGGAGAAAATGTGGATTATGCTTTTTCTGAGGTAGCTAGGTTACTTTACAAATCTCTTACATAAAGAATCTTTAAAGAAATGATGATCTTAGATTTTTCGTGAAAGGCTTGTTTCACGAACAAAAGATTTATTGCCTATTTTTAAATTATATATTCCAACATTACTTAATTTTTATAAACTCTAAAACTAAGATATTATAAAAGAATAATACATAATCAAGCATTCACACTTTTTTCATAGAATTTTCTTTCTAATAATGTCTGAAACGATAATTAAAGCATTCGTATATACTTCATTAGATGAAATAGTCGGTCCAAAACCGTTTTTGTGGTTTCCACTCGATTTGGATGAGGCTATACGCATGGGAGTGAGTATTAAGTCGATTACTATGCTTACAACCGATCAAGGAGTTATACCTAAATCATTAGTAATAATGCCCTTTCCTTCTTATAATCTAAAAGGAATCGTAAAATATATTGAAAGTCCCGATGACTCTCTACGAGGAGGAATAGCATTGTCATCGATTACACTATTATTTGATGAAGCTGATGATCTTATTTTCTATAAATATATGAATTATCTTGACTCTGCTTTTTCTGAGAGTGCACAAAAGCTAATTGATTTAGAGACTAAGAGTGCAGAAAGGGTTGAGATCTTTGCTGAAATGGATGGGCTTCGAAAAAGAATCACAATAATTTTAGATGATTTACGGAAGAAGGAAAAATCAGATTCTGAGAAAGTAGCGTTTCCTGAAGATGGAGTTAAGCAAGAATTAGTCGGTTATAATTTCAAAGTAGTTGTTTGTGGAGATCCAAATGTAGGTAAAACCAGTACAATACTTCGATTTACTGATAACGCGTTTATGCGTACATATATTCCAACTCTTGGTGTGTCAGTTTCAGAAAAAAATATCAAACTTGAAGAAGAATATGTTAATTTAATTTTGTGGGATATTGCTGGTCAAAGCAAATTCGAAATAATGAGAAGACATTTCTATCAGGGAGCTGAGGCTGTGATTTTAATATTTGATCTAACAAATCGGAAATCATTTGAGAGCGTTTACAATTGGTATAAGGATATTAAGAAAAACTTAGATATCCACAAAACAAAGTTAATTGGTTTTATTTTAGGGAACAAAGAAGATTTAATTGGGGAAAGAAAAGTTTCATCAGAAGAAGCAAAAAAAATTGCTCAACAATTCACACTTGAATATATTGAAACTTCCGCACTCACTGGGAAAAATGTGGAAGAAAGTTTTTATAAGTTAGCCGAAACTTTAGTAAAATCAAGAAATAGTTAAAAAATTGAAAGAAGATGGATTTTGAAGAAATTATTTATAAAAGAAGAACGATCAGACGTTTTAAACAAGACCCGATCTCTTTGGATACCTTAAAAAAGCTAGTTGACTTTGGTCGGGTTGCTCCGATGGCAAGTAACATTCAAGGTATTGAGTTTATTATTGTTGAAAGTGCTGAAACCAGAGAGAAAGTGTTCCAGCTAGTAAATTTTGCTAGTTCTCTTCCCCCAGATCAAAGAACTCCTGAAAGCGGAAGAGAACCTACAGCTTATATAATAATTCTTGTGAACAGAAACATTAAGAAATCATTTATGGATTTTGATGTTGGAGCTGCGGTTGAAAACATACTGCTTGGTGCTGTACACTTTGGAATTGGGACGTGTTGGATGGCAAACATCAGAATGAGGAAAATCAGAGCATTATTTGAAATTCCTGAATATTACGATATAAAACAAGTTATAAGTTTAGGATATCCTGATGAAGAATCAGTTATGGAACCATATAAGGATACGTTTAAATATTGGAAAGACTCAGATGGAAAGATGCACATTCCTAAAAGAGACTTGGAAGATGTTATTTATAAGATAACTTAAAAATATTATAGAAAAGTTACTTAATTGTCCATTTATCAATAGTTATTTATTTAAATGGGTATAACAATATGAGTTCTCGTCCTGTCCACACCGTCGATCTTATGTAATTTTGCCAAAATTGTTTTTGCGATTATTTCAATATCTGTTCCTTCTACTTTAGTGATTATGTCAATTCCCCCTGTTACTGCGTAAGTTTCTTTTACCTCCGGTATTTGATTCAATTCTTTAACAACAGACTCCACAAAACCCGCTTTAATATTCATCAAGACAAAACATAACGTCAATTTTTAATCTCGTCTCCTACTTATTTTTTTGTTATTTTTAATGTCATTAATATTCTTTAAAAATTTTCTAGTTTTAACTATATTTGAGCGAAACGAGAAAAAGATTAAAAAAGAAGTCCCTATATTTTATTTACAAATTAAAAAACTATATTATAAAAATAGAGGAATGCAATGCATGAAGATTATAGAAATTGAGGGTATTGGTGAAAAATATGCTAAAATTTTAGAGAAAGCAGGTATTGCAAATGTAGAGGACTTAATACCATTAAAATGGAAGGAAATTAAGGATCTCGCTGCTAAAACTGAAATATCTTTAAAATTGGTAGAGAAATGGCAAGATCAGGCAGAATTGATGATAATCAAAGGTGTCGGTCCTGAATATTCTGAAGTTTTAAATAGAATTGGAATCGATTCAACTCGAGAGCTGGCTTATCGAAATCCCAAAAATACACTTGAAAAAATTGTCGAATTTGACAAGGAACAACCCGATGTTATTAGAAAAATTCCAGGTGTTAAAGAAATAGAAAAGTGGATTAATGAAGCCAAAAGTATGATCGGTGAGAAAAAGGCTAAGATAACTGTAAAAACAACTCCTGTAATTGACATTGAAGGAATTGGTGACAAATATAGCAAAACTTTAGTGGATATGGGTTTTTCCCTGGTGGAAAATTTGGTAGGTTTAGATAAAGGCGGTATAAAAGATTTAGCTGCGAAAAGTAAAATTTCAGAAAAATTAATAGATAAGTGGGCAGAACACGCTGATTTGATGAGAATTGGTGGTGTGGGACCGGAATATGCGGAGGTTCTAAATGAAATTGGAATAGACTCAGTTAAAGAATTTGCGCAACGTAATCCTAAAAATACTTTAGACCGAATAATGAAGTTAGATGAAGAAAAACCAGATATTTTCAGAAGAGCTCCATCTTTGGGAATGGTAGAAGAATGGATTGAAGAAGCCAAGAAAATTAAATAATTTTTTTTTATCCTTATTTTTTATTAGAGATAATACATTCTCAAGTGAAAATTCTTTAAATTTTACAAGTGTTATTTTAAATTAAGGAATAACAACTTAATCAATTAAAAATATAAAAATAATATAATTTTTTTTCAATTTAGAAAATGACTTCTTAAGAATTTTGGAGAGAATTTCCCTGTGTTGCGTGAACAAATCAAAAAAATTATACAAGAATTCATCACTGATTTTCAAGTAAAACATAATGTAAGATCGCATTGGAGAGAACCAATAGTAAAGTTTGCTAATGCTGATAATCCAACCTTTCTACAATTAAAACAATTAATTGATAAAGATCATAAACTCCCAAATGAATTACTAAAAAATGCCGAAACAGTTATTAGCTTTTTTATCCCATTCAAGGAAGAAATAGTTTCTAGTAACTCAAATGGATTAATTGCTTCAAGAAAATGGGCTGAGGCTTACATAATCACTAATAAATTAATTATTGGATTGACCAAACACTTAACTGAAATGTTAGGAGATTATGATTGTTTCGAGATACCCCCAACTCACAATTTTGATAAAATTAAGTTGAAGAGTTATTGGTCCCATAAACACGCAGCATACATCGCGGGTTTAGGAAAATTTGGCGTACATAAAATGCTTATTACTGAAAAAGGATGTTGTGGAAGATTAGGGAGTTTAATAACATCAGCAAAAATACAACCTTCAGAAAGAATTCTTGATGAGTATTGCCTTTATTTTCTTAACGAAAGTTGTAGTATGTGTATTGATCATTGTGTTTTCAATGCATTAAGTGGTGAATCATTTGATCGTCATAAATGTTATCAGATCTGTTTAGGAAATGGTAAATTATATTCAAAATTGGGCTTATCAGACATATGCGGGAAATGTGCTTGTGGAGTCCCGTGTTCAATAAAGAATCCTTGCATATAAAAAATTAAATTTTAATTATTTCTAGACTTTCAACTGTTCTAAAGAATACTCAGTTTTTAGTCCAATTTTCCCTTTTTAGAAAAAACTTAAATAAGGCTTTTCACTTAAACACCTTATGACCAATATTACTTTTAGCGTTGATGGTGATCTACATAAAAAAATGAAGGAACATCCTGAAATTAAATGGACTGAAATTTTACGTCAATCTATTGTAAATTATCTTAAAAAAGTAGAAGAAATTGATGTTTTATCTATTAAGGATTTCAAAAAACGATTGGATCAAGAAACACTAAGGAAAATTGATGAATTAAATGATCAAGATGAAATAATGTTTTACGAAAAATCAAAAAAATTGGAAGAAGAGAGATTAAAGCATTTACAAGAATTAAAAAGAAGTAAGGATGAATAATGTGGTTATTAGATACAACTATGTTAATAGAATGTGATAAATTAAAAACAAGACCATTTAAAGAAGGTCTTACATTTACAACGATTTTATCACTTATAGAATTTCCCATCGCTTCAAAATATGATGAAATTTCGGTAATATACCCTTCATCAATGCATTATGAGCAAAGTTTTAAAAATGCAGTATTGTTGAGAGAAAAAGGGACTCCCATACCCACGATTGATATTTTGATTGGAACAATTACTGTGGAAAAAAATCTTATATTAGTCTCTAATGATACTCACTTTAAATCTCTTCAAATAATAGAGCCCCGCCTAAAGATAATAAATTCAGAAACCTTCATTAAAAATATTCGATAATATCCTTAAAGATTTTTAATGAACCACCAATTTATTTCAACCCTCAACAGAACCAACGGAATTTACTCCTTCTGTTGCAAACTAGATAATTTGGGAAGGATAAGTACTATTCTGATGCCTAGCCTTGATTATCCACATTATCGTTTGGTATGATATTGCTGGATGAGAATTAGGAGGAGACAATTTTATGGAGTTAATTTTAATTAAATTGTAATTAAAGATATTTTGATTTTTGAATATTTAAAAGTATATCATTATAGTTATTAAAAATACTATCTTCTCTTTATCAAATAATAGTATTAATGATACAATTGTATCCTAAAATAAAAAAAAAGATATAAAAAAAAGTGATCAAGTATGACAGATTTAAATTTAGAAGTGATGTATTTTGAAAAAGGAGGTTCTCATAATACAAATAAAGCTTTAGAAATTGCTAAAAAATACGCAGAACAGTTTAAAGTTAAGGATATTGTTATAGCAAGTACCACCGGCACAACTGCTAGAAAATCAGTGGAATTTTTTGATCCAAACGTTTATAACCTAATAATTGTAACTCATTCATATTATTTCGCAGGAGTTACTAAAAGACAAGAGTTTCCAGAAGAAGAAATCATTTCTCTAAAAAATCAGGGAGTGAAGTTTCATATAGGAATTCATGCATTTGCTGGTGTGGAGAGAAGTATGAGAATTTCCCTGAAGCAATGGGGGCCCGTAGAAACTATTGCAAAGTATTTACGTACTCAATTTAGTCAAGGAACAAAAGTTTGTATAGAAATCGCTGCGATGGTCACAGATGCTGGCTTAATTGATGATATTGAACGAGATATTATTTGCATCGGTGGCACAGGACGTGGAGCGGATACAGTTTGTCTTATCAGGCCAGCCCCTACCAGTTTGTTTGATAGATTACGAGTTAAAGCGATACTGGCTAAACCCTTATGAGAACAAACTAAAATCAGCCTTTAAAACCTGATATACTACTTACTCTTTCAATTAAAGCAGTTAAGCCATAATAATTTCTAACCTAAATAAAGAAATATTATATAATAGCTAATTTTTTTCCCACTTTTTCTATAGCCCTTAATGCCATGTTTAAATCTTCCTTGGTAAGTAATGCGTTCATCTGTACTCTTATACGTGAAAGTTCTCTCTTAACCATTGGAAATACAATTGGGGTACCATAAACGTTTTCTTCCTCAAAAAGAACTTTGGCAAGTTCTTGAGCTCTCCCAGGATCACCAATTATCAATGGAATGATGGGTGTTTGAGAATTTCCAGTATTATATCCCATATTTTGAACTTCTTTTTTAAAATAATTTGTATTTTCCCATACTCTTTTTACATGCTCAGGTTCGCTTTCAACAACCTCAATGGAGGCTTTATTTGCTGCTACAACACCCGGAGGATGAGCTGTACTTAAAAGATAAGTTCTACTTTTATTTGTACAGAATTCAATCAGATCTTTTGATCCTGCTACTGTACCCCCAAAAACTCCAAAACCTTTACTCATCGAACCACCTTCTACATGAACTTTTCCCTGCAGATTAAAATGGGCAACAATGCCTCGACCCTCGCCAAGAACTCCTTCCCCATGACAATCGTCTACAAAAATCATAGCTCCAAAATCTTCAGCAACTTTAACGATGTCATCTAGTGGTGCTATATCGCCATCCATGCTGAAAACACCATCTGTAATAACACAAATTCGTCTGGCATCATTTTTTTCCGCTTCTTTTAATTGTCTTTCTAAATCTCCAACATCACAATGCTTATAAATACTTCTTTTAGCACCAGATAATCTAACACCATCAATAATAGAACCATGATTTAATTCGTCTGAGATAACAATATCGGGTTTTCCAACCAACATCGGAATTAATCCCGAATTAACAGCAAAACCAGTTTGACAAAGAATTGACGCCTCTACCTCTTTAAATTCAGCAAATTTTTCTTCAAATTGTCTTGTTAAATCAAATGAACCCGCTATAACTGGAACTGCTCCAGCTCCAGCGCCATATTTCTTTGTGGCGTCAATTGCCGCTTGAATTATTTTCGGATGCGTTGCTAAACCCAAATAATTATTTGTGTTAAGCATTAAGACTTCTTTCCCATCAACTACAGAATGGGGTTTAGATCCCCTTTCAAGATATCTAATAATCCATTCAAGATTATTGCTTCGTAACTCTTTCATTTCTTCTTTGAGAAAAGCTTCTGGGTCTCTTTTCATTATATCACCAATTCATTTTTAAAAAATAAAGAGAAAATTGATATTTTAAAGGTATCTACATAAATATATTAGTTTTTCCCCTAATAGTTGAAGGGGGTAAAAAATGGGAAAACGTTAGATAAACCTTTTTTAATTAAGTAAATTAAGAATTATACTAGACATTCACCAACCTACGAATGATAACAATGAGAAGAATTCTAGTTATTGGCTCAGCGGGGCAACTCGGTTCAGAAATTGTACCAGAGCTTAGAAAAAAATACGGTAAAGAGAATGTAGTGGCATCTGACATAAAATTACCCTCAAAAGAAAGTGCTAATAACTCTACACCCTTTATACAACTAGATATTTTAAATAAAGAATCTCTATCTAAAAGCATTAGTGATTTTAAAATAGACACAATTTTCAACTTGGCTTCTATACTCTCTGCTAGCGGAGAAAAATCACCCTTAAAAGCATGGGATGTGAATCTGAACGGCTTGTTGAATGTATTAGAAAGCAGTAAGGAACATAATATTGAGAGAATTATCTGGCCAAGTTCTATTGCTGCTTTCGGACCCACTACACCCCATCTAAATACGCCAAATGAAACAATTTTATCCCCTACCACTATGTATGGTGTAACAAAAGTAACAGGTGAGCTCTTAGCAAAATATTATTATTATAATTATACTCTTGATACTCGGTCAATGAGACTTCCCGGAATAATTAGCAGTAAAACATTTCCAGAAGGTGGGACTACAGATTATGCTGTAGAAATGTTCTACAGCGCAATTAGGAAAAAAAAATACATTTCTTATCTTAAAGAAGATACTGTTTTACCGATGATGTATATCAATGATTGTATTAAGTGTATGATTGACTTATTAGAAACGGACAACTCACAACTAAAACGACGTGTATACAACGTCACCAGTATGAGTTTTTCTGTTGGAGAATTAGCTGCCGAAATTAAAACGCATATACCGGAATTTACCATAGAATATAAGCCAGATTTTCGACAAGAAATAGCAAATTCTTGGCCTAAAACTATTGATGATTCTTTAGCAAGACAAGAATGGGGTTGGAATCCAGAGTATGATCTAACATCTATGACTAAAGATATGATTGAATTGTTAGAGAAGAAATTGAAAAAATAGGTTTTGCTTATGCAAATAGTTTTTCATAAAAAGTTTCATAACTCAAATTATGCATTAGATCCTGCAGCTTCTCCAGGTCGTTTAGAGGGAATAATTAATGCAATAAAAGTAAATGAAACATATGAAATTATTACACCCGAGCCTGCTATAGATATAGATATTATAAAAGCTCACACAGAAAGACATTTAAGTCAAATAAAAAATGATTCTTTATTATATGAGTTAGCCTCGTTAGCAGCTGGTGGATCGATCTTAGCTGCTGAAGAAGGATATAACAAAAATCCAACCTTTGCTGTAATTCGACCTCCAGGGCATCACGCTTCAGCTGATTCCTGTTGGGGGTTTTGTTATTTTAATAATATGAGTATTGCTTTGTTAAGATTGTTTACTGAAAGAAAAATTAAGTCAGCATTTATATTAGATTTCGATTTGCATTTTGGAGACGGGAACGTAAATATTTTAACAAATAGAGATGACAATTTCAACGTCAAAATTTTAAACCCCAACTCAAATAATCGAGTTAATTACATTAAAGAAGTTACAGACAACATGGAACAATTAGATAATATCGATATTATTGCTGCAAGCGCAGGATTCGACCAAGGAATTGAAGATTGGGGTAACCTTTTGTATCCAGAAGATTATTATGAGTTGGGAAAGCTGATGAAAAAATATTCTGAGCAATTATGTAATGGGAGACGTTTTGCGTTATTGGAAGGTGGATACAACCATGATGTATTACCGAGAAATGTTGATTCACTTTGTCAAGGATTTAGATAGAACAGTTTTTGTTAAATTATTTAGGGGTGAATTTTGGTAAATTAATGAATTAATTAACGTAAATAATTCACTTTGTTTGAAGGAAGATATAGTCATATTTATATTACAAATTCATGAGCAAAAGTAGTTTAACAAAATCAAATAGTAATGGTGGTCTTATTTCAATCCACCCAGTAATGGATGTGAATCGCCTTTTTTATAGTGAATAGGAACAATAATATTCCTACCAATTAAATTAAGTAAACTACCATAAATTAAATCGATATTTTTTTCATTAGTTTCTTCAACTATCTTGTTTAAAGTAAATTCCTTCTCAAATTTAGTTCTTGCAATAATAACATTAAGGATACGGACATCAATTGATTGTAATTCTCTACTCTTTTTGAGGTATTGCATATAGGAAGCACTATCAACTAATTTGAAAGGCTCTGAATAATATAGGGATAAGAATTTATCCAACAGAATATTAATTTTGGTTTCAAAACCAGTCAAATCCCCACTAAATTTTTCTATTTTATCTCCTAATTTAGCATCAATTTCAACTGATAACAAATAAAACTGCCTTTTTAGTCTATCAGAGGAGTGTTCCTTGAGAATTAACAATGATCTAACAGATTGATAATCACAAATAAGTAAATGGAAATATTTGAAATTCAATTCTATGATATGTTTAGAATATATAGCTTTATGTTTTCTTTTCTGATCAGATGTTTCACCATTAATCATCTTTTCACCAAATATTGTAATTGCTTGAATAAAACCAGAAAGGAGGGAATTATCTCCACTGTCAAAAGTAGTGTAATCTTTATTGAAGAATGGTACTCCGCTAAGTTTTTGGATAAACATTACAGCTTGAATATTTTTTACATCTTTAAAAACTTGGATTGTATTTTGAAAAATCTGTTCGTTCTTTCTTTTACGTGGTATAATAACGTAACTTCTCAAGCTCAAAGTGGCTAAAACTCCAACTACTGATAGTAATGCGATTACTATTCCTATAAATAGAAAATTGGTAGGAGTTCCCCGTAAAACATAAATATTCAATGGAAAATTTCGGTTCTTGAGTTCAGGATCATCAGTTATAATTATGATATTTAATGTATAGGCTCCTTCAGCACTTTCAGGAATATTTAATATTAATTCATAAATCCCATTTCCTACATATTCAAGTTCTCCGAATAGCCGAAATCTCCATGAAAAGGTCACATTAGCATTATCAATAGTGTTTCCAGAACTTTCTTCAGTTAGGAGAATGCGTATAACAGATGATCCTCCAGCAAATACATCCAGTGTTCCGTTAAGTGCAATCGTTTCAACATCTATTTCAAGAGGTAAAACATTAACATAAACATTTGCGAATGCGGTTTCATATCCAGGATGACTTAATTGAAAAAACAAGGTGTAACTACCTAAAGACAGGTCAAAAGTCGAAAAATTTATTATATAATTATTGTCGTTTGAAAGAATATTATATGATGATCCCCATGACACGTTTAGTATCGCCTCACTGATAATTTGATCCGTTTCATCGTCACTATAATTTAATTTTAAAATGAAATTTGTATTCAATTTGACATCAATAGTGGACGCGTTTACATTAATATCAGTAGAAAGAGGGTGCACAGTTATCGATATAAAAGCAGAAGTACTACCGAAATTGGTCTTGTTAGCAAAAACAGTTACGGTAAAGGTTTCTATAATACCTCCATCAGGTACGTGATTAGTTGAAAAATTGAGAGTGGCAGTACCGTTAAGATGATCTGTAACCCAATATTCTTTATGCCAATCAGTAGTTATATTAGCACCACCGGGTAATAATGTGCCAGAACTTGCTCCCTTAACTTTTAAAAGAAGAATTGCATAACTGTAAGCATCAACATTAATTACTGTTTGAGGAATTTCTAATGCTAAAGTTTGATTTATAATTTTTAATTGAATCAAATTCCTTATTGACTGATTCTCGTAGTGAATTTTCGAAGCGTTAAATGAAAAATAATGATTTCCTAATGGTAATCCACTAATATCCATATCAATTACGTAAACTCCTGAACCAAAATAAACCATAGTTCCAGAAGTCCCAAAAGTTGAATTATAGGTAACCGTTGCAAAATCAATGAAGATATTTGAATCATCATCAAAAAATTCTACTTTCATTAAAAATGGTTCTCCAGACACCTTCTCTTCATAAGACTTTACAGCTGTGAGATTTGTGTGATGCCACACATCAAATCCAAATTGTAAAAAGCCTACTTTATCCCTACTTGAGTATGATTGATTATTTGTCCATAGTAGTATTACTTGATATGTCCCTATAGTCATATTTTTTCCAACATCATAAGTTCCAAAATTCATCTCGATCGAATAGGGTATACTAGTATTTTGATAGAATATTGTACCATTAGGATATTCAATTGTAAAATTAATTTGTGTATCTGTCAATTCGCCAATAAGAGAATCATTTAAACCCACATTTATTCGATAAGAGCTTCCCATGGTTATGCTAGATTCCTCAATATAAGCTGTCTCATTCCAAACAAATAGGCTCCCATTAGCTATATAGTTTGAGCTTGTAACTTCAATCTCCCATAATCCTTGGTCAAAAATTCCATTTGGTATTGAAAATTTAACAGATCCCGGATTTGTACCAGTACAGTCTTGTATGCGGTTTACATCATACCCATCAAGAATTTGAGTAATATTCCAATCAGGAGGTTTAGTTATTTCTGCTCTATTATTTTTATAATCGTTAGGTATGGTAATGACAAGATTTGTGCGCCAAGTTATAGGTGTACCGGGTGTAAATAAGCTTCCATCTAGCCCGTTCATTGATGAATTAATTCTTTTCATTAGATTGGCGGTAATAGTTATAATTGCAATATCAAAATCATCTATACCTATGATATTTTGTGAGATAGTAAATTCAATATTTCCTGTTCCAGGTAGAGTTCTTTCAGTGGCATTATAATAGTAACCCTTACCATAAGTAGTATTAATATAAGTATAGTTAGAGTTAAATTCAACGTCTTTAATTCTAACTATATTCATTTGATTTGGTTTCGTCCA
>SDBU01005929.1_pt1 | contig 14474 bp, 24 predicted proteins | sample 2277071 | NCBI WGS metagenome assembly SDBU01 (sample SAMN10397929, study PRJNA504765) | marine sediment metagenome | isolation source: marine sediment core GS08_GC12, 126 cmbsf | place: Arctic Ocean: Gakkel Ridge, Loki's castle | collected 2008
AACGAGGCAATGTATCTCATTTACCGACCTACAGATGATAGGTATTCAGGGTTTGAGGGAGGGTACGCGGCGTCTAGTGCAAAGGATTGTTTCAGGGTAATGTGGCACACTCCAAAAGAAGTATCCGCCGATAGCGGCATGATTATTCGGTTACTAAATACAGGAGACGACCTTGACGCAGAATTCGACGTTAACGCTCTCTATACTTTGTAAATAAAAAAAGAGGGTGAAAGTTTTGCTATACGTACTTGTACTTGATGCGTACTCCAAGAAGAAGTATATCAGAATTCTCCGTGGGGAGTGCAGCCACCCTCGCGGCCTGTATGCCTATGTAATCACCAGCCTCTAGAGCCCTATAATCTACTGTGTCTATGATGTTGAGTTCCTGTAGACGATCCTCTACCGTGTTTATGGCGAGGTCTCCGTTATCGGCCTGCTCAAAGTAGGCTTCCCCCGCCTTCGCATAGTCCGTGAGTATCCTTATGTACATGGGCGTCGCGGTTGCCCTAGCGATAAAAACTAGAACGATTTCCTCTAGTGAGTCATAGTCTTTGGGTATGTAGCAGTTAACGTAGCCAGCCTCGTTGGTGCCGTCAATGTCTGGACCTGAGAAGCTGCCCATGGTATTCACGGTGCCAGATGCGACATGTGTTGCTGGGTAGAACTCTTCCTTTGTTGGGCGGTGTTTAGTGTGACTACGATGATTGCCCATTTATGTTCTACCTCGTAGGCTCGGGGACTTTGATTACTCCCCACCATGTTATGCCGTATCTTGATCCTGTGAAGTTTCCTGCTGCGGCTGCCGCTGCTGCGCCTGGCCATAGGGCTAGTATGTTGAAGTCTATGCTTCCCTCTAGGACATGTACTGGTTCTATCAGGCTTCCTGTCAGTATTTCTGCGCCGGCTGCTTCAAGCATAGGGTAGTCTCTGGCTGTCGGCGTGTCGGTTACTGATGCGCCTGGGGGTACGCTTCCAACTACTGGGTAAGCTTCCGTGGTTCCTGTCAGACCCGTTGTCGAAGGGTTCTCCTGTATGATTGCGAACCTTGCACCAGAGGACTCCTGTGTCCAGACCCGTAAGAACAGTATCTTCAACTGTTGACCCGCTGGCACAACATAGGTGAGAGGCGTGTAGTAGAGATCGTCGTACATTGGCTGAGCGTCAAAGCTGCCCTCCCATGCTCCACCGACGACGGCGTATGGAAGAGCTTCCTCAACCTCTCGTTGAAGCCCTATATCCTTGATCAGGTTTTTATTGATTTGTGGCATGTATTATCACTCCCCTACCGGGGCCTCCGCTGGGGCTCTCACCGGTAGAATCGTCAATGGCCTATGAGGTATGACGCGCCTGTACAGCTTGTCCAGGGTCTCCCTCCACCGGTCGGCGGTGGGTGACTGGACTCCCATCTGGATAGTGCCTATGCGTTCTGTCGCAAGCTTGGCCAGGAATATGTTCAGCCTCAAGTCTGTATCGTCTATGGGATCAGGGTTGTATGCTGAGAGTGCTATCTGCTGGTTCCACGGTCTTATCATGAAGTGTTCTGTTATGAATGTGGGTGCTAGGAAGGGACTCATGTATTCCTCGAAGTGGCTTGTATACCGCATAGCTGAGCTTGGTTTGGGGACCTTGGGTATTCCGTGCCTGTGGAGGTCGGTGGGAAGCTCCACGTAGATCAGGGATTGCCCCTTGATGCCGAAAATCATCTGCCACAGCCGGTTAGTATTGGTTTTTTCGTCGAAGCCCCTAGTTATTTCTAGGTCGTCTGGTACGAAGGGACCCGATTCGCTTTCTGCGCTTACCGTCTCCGGCCAATCGTACTCCCAGTGCCCTAGGTCTCTCTGGATTATGTGCTCATAGTACCTTGTACCCTCTACTAGATAGCTGATGAAGTAGCCCTCTCTTAGCCAGTCGCTCCACTCCTCGTATTTTACCATCGCATTCATCCCATTTTATTTTCTTTACAGGTTTCCTGCAATGGTTACTCGCCGAGTGCCTCGAAGTCTAGCCAGACTGATCCTTCATCAGGTCCGTTTCCAGTAACGATCTCAGCGCCATCCATGTCGAAGATGTCTACGCTGGCATAGTTGTCGTACTCGCCTTTGTGGTAGATGTACTTCTGTGGGTTGTAGCCCGTGTGAGTACCCGTCTCAGCCGTGAGGGTGAGTGTCTGGATAGTGTTGAGCATCAGTTCCCTAGCATAGACGGCTTCCTTTGCGGCGATCCTCATCTCTCCGTAGATATGGATGGCTATGCCACTACCGAAGACGTTCCTCTCAATATGGTGTATGTGGATGAGAGGACTCCATCCTGGGTAGCCGATGTCTCCACTTGCTCTTGCTACTTTTATTACTTTTACCATTCAATCACCTACAGTGTTGCTCCCGCGTTTGTCACCTGCAGTCTGTTGGGAACTCTGTTCATCTGCAGTCCAAGCAGCTTGATCCTCTGAGGCCCCCTAGTTGTAACGTAGGCATAGAGATCAAAACCTGTCTCCTCGTCTAGGATGTAGCCGTTCTCAAAGATTATGGCTGGCTTGTTGTAGGCGAGAGCCTCCTCGATGTTGATGCGTGGCAGTTTCTTGTCGCTGATCTGCATCTTGATCTCGCTGATCCTGATGGCCTTATCTAGGAACGCGATTCCGGCGAGGCCGATCTTGTAATCCTCAAGGATTATACCTCCCGAACCGCTCCCAGACATGATCGTCCGGTGTCCTGTGGTTGGTAGCCACTGATCCCAGGTATCCATGTTGCCCGTGTTTGCTGCTGTCATTACGTCGTCCCTGAACAGCGCCGGTAGGATAGTTGTCTCACCGAACTGGCTAGCTGTTGGCGCTAGCCCGCCGAACTTCTTGGGAGACCAGTCAGCAACGCATTTAGCCCTCAACGTAGTTGCAAGATTATCCATAGTTCGTTTGAACTCTGGGAAATCCTGCTTCACTTTTTCGTATTCGCAGATTACGTAGCTCATATCGCTGCCCCCGTGTTTCCTAAGGCTCTGTCAACCACCTTGTAGTTGGCCATGCCAAGCATCACGATCCTCTGGTATTGGACGTATGTGTCTACGCTTTCTATCGAAAGCAGTGGACTAAATGGACTCTCAGGTATGGGTCCCTCGAAGTAGCCATAGAGGTGGAAGGCTGTTTCCTCATCGATGATGAAAGGCTCCTCGAAGATGATAGCCGGTTTGTTGTAGATGTTCATTTCCTCAAGATTTATCCTACCATATTTGCGGTCGCCTATCTGGAACCTGATCTCCGTGATGTGCTGGTTCTTGTTCGGGAACGCCAATCCCAGCCAACCTACTTTCCAATCTTCAGGCAGCGTCTCTCCGGTACCATTACCCTGTATGAGTGTCTGATGCCCAGTCTGGCTGAACGCCTGCCTCCAGTAAGCTGGAGGTGTCGCGAACGTGCCAGTTGCCGCTGTTGCTCCGAAAGCCCCTCCCCCATATGTGTTCGGGTTAGGGTCAAAGAGTGCTGGAAGAATCGATGTCCTGCCATACTGCCCTGCAGCCGGTGTCAAATATCCGAACGTCTTCGGTGCCCACTCAGCGTTGCTCTTGGCGATTAGATTATTCTCAAGTTTAGCGAAAACTTGTTGGTACTTTGAATCCTGTTTCTGCACTGAATCCCATTCACAGAAAATATATCCGCCTTGTCCCATGAAATATCTCCTTTTACAATATTTTAGAAACCAATCAGTTAAAAAAGTGAATCCGTATCTAAATGTACGGACAGATACGGTATGGTACGCAGATCACAGCTTGGAAAATATGAGCAGACTGAAGGATTAATAGCTGTCAGCACGCTCTTCCAACGCTACAAGACCCAGGTTCCTAAAGAGGTGCGTGAGAAACTTGAACTAAAAGATGGCGATAAAATGATCTGGGTTAACGAGGGCGGCAGAATCTACGTAGGCTCTGCCCGCCAAATCTCGTTATAGCCTAAGCAACTACAGCGTACCTACCCACGGCAATACTCGCTGGTCTTACTATGGTTGCAGGAGGTGTGAATACCATTGGAGGTGTGAATATCCTTGGAGGTACTGCTATTCTTTCGATTGGTTGATACATCCGGATACCATGCTTGATTAGTTCTGTTGCTAGGTAGCTACCTATCATGGCCGAGACCAAGTTCATTGGTGCTTGCAGTTTAACTGCGCCTATGAAACCTAATATTGCTCCGCCAAGATCTCCCCAGAAGCTAACAGGCTGACCCCATATACCTTCTGGCCTCAGAGCATCAAGGTAATTCAAGCCGTATTCAGCTGTGAAGCCGATACCGTTGAGGACGTATATTATGCCTACGTCTTTCACATTCAAGTCTTCTAGACCGATTGTTCTTGCTGGTCCGACCATCTTTCTTTCATTATGAGAAGAGCTATGAAACGCATATAAGCCTTTTTGAGGCGGAGACGCAAATAGCGTTATGGCGAATTTCTCCGCCTCACCCTCGTCCATATGCATTCCATTCCGGGCTTGGACATGGTGCCAGAACTCATGAGCCAAGACATGCAGATTTATCCCTGTTTTACAGACCATTATTCGATCAGGTGTGTATAATCCAATCTCTGGCTCGTGGCATTCATCGCTTATGACGAGTTCGGGAGGATTTACTCCATATTTCTCAGATAATATAGCTATTACCTGCTCTGCCATTTCCTTTTCCATGACGAGAAAATCTTCCATGTCAGTTTCATGGGCTGCTATGGGCTGGGAATTATTCCTGAGTTTTGTGAGAATCTTTGTTATATCTCTCATGATCTCTTCTGAATCACCACCTGTCTCAAGTCTCTTCCACTCGCCCGACCAGTTCTTGACCTCAAGTCTGTGCCTCGCCTCCCTGGCCCAGTTCTTCATGGTGTTCATATCCCCTTGGGTCCTATATTCGCCGCTCTTGATCTTGGCCTTGAAGACCCGGGCCTGACTCATTAGACACTCCATAAAGTGGCGTTCGTCATCGGTCTCGGCGAACCCAAAGCCCTCGGACGCGAGACCGGCAACGACTGGGAGGTGTTTCTCGGGATTGCAGCTACATAGTTTCCAGGATCCGTCTCTGATATGGAGTTCCATCAAGGCCAACTGCTCCACTAGGGCATGGAATGTGTATCCCATGTCGTTGGGGAAATTTTCCTTCAGGAGTTTCTTGGGGCAGAGCATAACCATTTACCTTTAGGAACTCGATATTTATAAGAAAACATCGTTCTCGTATTTATAAGAAAACATCGTTCTCGTATTTATAAGAAAACATCGTTCTTTCTAATATAATGATGGCTTGCCGAATAAAATGTCCTTGAGACCCGTCAAACTAGCGGAAAACCAATCCATACCTCCAGGTGTTTCGGTTATGGTGCTCGCTAGCGAGGGTCTTATCTCCTTCATGACCTCAAGCAGCACCTCCGTTTTCTTTTTTATCCATTTGTCTGACATATCCCCAAGCGGCTTTGCTATTGTGGCTATTACCTGTATTTCTGGTTGATTCATCAACTCTGCTAATGCCTCAGGGTTGTTTTTTGCTATCATATCGAATGTAGTTCCCTCTTCGATCAGTAAACGTAAACCCTCCTCTGGGCTTACACTCCATACCTTGCATATTCCATCTATGTATGGTGCAAAGATGCTCTCTAGGAATAATCGGGCTTGCATCCGGGCTAACGCCGTAGCCTTTTTAGACGCTTTATCCTTGATTTCCTTCTCAAGTGTCTCTATATCAGATTCAAGATTCTTTATGTCTTTACTCAGGTTTTCCAGGCTGTGTTCCTCCTATGATGAGTTTTCCTCCACATTGTGGGCAGTTGATTAAACTCGGTGGGGGTCCTGTGAAGGTCATAGGGCCTTCGTATCCACAGGAGCATTGGAGTAGTATGGTTGTGTCAGTGGAAACGTTGGGTACAGTGACTGGAGGTATGTGGGCTGCGCCTTGCTTTTCTCCAAGTTGCTGCATTCTCTGAGATACCGGACCTGCAACGATGGCAGTTAAGGGAGCTAACATCGTCATTATGTTATTACTTCTCCGCTCCTTTGCCTCAAGTTCGAGAATGGTTTTTTTCACATCCAAGTTTAGTTTTGTTATTTCGAGTTGTCTTTCCCCTCTCAGCTTTTCTATCTCCAGATCGATGTTAGTACTTCCCGTCCTAGATTCACCGCTGCCGAACAATCCCATGGTTTTCATCCGGGTGAACATCTCTGGGTTTGTCAGTATCTGCTCAAAGACGCCTTGAGTTGGTTGCGAATCTTTGAGGGCCTGCAGAATGGGATTCCGTACACCTTCAATGATGACATCCTTCATCACCTTCATGAACTCCATGGCGTTTGAGGGTTTTTCTTTCGAGGTGAAAGCTTTCGCAAGGTCTATGCCTGTCTTGAGCTGGTCGCCCATGGCCTTGGCGTAATCGAGCATATTGATTTGTGGTGTTCCTGGGTTTGACTTGGAAAAGCCGATTAAGAGGGGGAGCATGGAGTCTCCTTTTCCTTTAGATCGGTCTATGCTGCTGAACATGGCGTAGGTTTCGATTACCTTATTCCGTTCCTCTGGGGGTAGATTCGCTATTTGCTGTGCCATTGCAACGCTGATCCTAGGATTATCCGATTTATCTGAGTCAATGCTCTCGTTTTCCTTCTCTAGTTTGTCTATTTCCTTCTGTAGCTTGGCCACTCGTAACTTACGTTTCTGGTTCATCTCTTCCACCCGCATTTCCTTTATTTCTCGTGCCATCATGTTGTCTTCTGATTCAAGTTCAACATCCAATGGGGTTCTGCCAAACCGTCTCAACCCGCCTATGAGGGCAGGATCTATGCTCATGCGACTTTCTCTATAGACTGGTACAGGTATTTTTGGTTCCGTTTTCTTTTTACGTGGCGGCATTATGCGTACCTCCTCATCATGAGACCTATATCCGCGTTAAAGTTACGGATAAAGTACTCATCCACTATTATATTAAAGAAATCACTCAGATTACCGTTGAACTTGGTGAAGGGACTCAGATCCCTTGTACCAGCATAATTAGAAAACACTCCCTGTCGGGCCATATCAAAGTACATCTGAGTCTTGGGTTTCAGGTATATGCTGGTTCTAGTCAGGCTGGGGTCAACAATAATCACTTCTTCTGGTGTATTAACCTCGACACTAACCTCTTTCTCGTCTTCAACAGGGTTCTCTCCACCAATGACGGCTGCTAAATAGTTGATGGAGTTTTTGAGAGTTTCAAACTCTTCTTTTGTTACATACTCCGATGATAGTGGTTGAGGGTTTTGAGTGGCTTGATGTGAAGTTTCTTGAGGGAGTTCAAGGTTTGATGTATGATTTGATGTATCTGAAGTTTTTTGAGGAGGATATAGACCCATTTTTATCAACTTTGTAAACACACCCTCAAGAGTTTTCTCGGCAATTGGGATATCTTTAATGAGTGTCTTCCTTTCCTCCGTGGTAATTTCGCGGTTCTGTTGGATTATGTATATGGCGGCTTTACATCGTTTTGATCCTTCCTTAAACGCACCCTCAATAATTTGAACTCCTTTATCAATATCCAACAATTTAAGCTCTCATCTCTAAGGGTATTATTTGAGGCATAAAAATATTTATCAGATGGGCGTGAACTACCTCCCTACTTGTAGGAAAACTCAAAGGGATAAAAAACGTTAAAAAGTGAAAATATGACAAAGCATTGGTGTGTATGGTGAGTACAGCATTTGTTCTGATAAACATGGATTTAGGTAAAGGAGCAGCCCTTGCTGAAGAGCTTAAGGGTATCCCAGAAGTCAAGGAATTCTACAATGTATATGGCGTATACGATTATGTTGTCAAGATTGAGGCCGAGACGATGGAGCAGATTAAGGATATTATCACGACAAAGATCAAACCATTGAACCACGTTAAATCAACCTTGACCATTCTCGTGGTCGAGTAAATTTTTAGAGATGTCCACACGTATTAAAAGTGTGGACGATATACGGCTTCAGATAATGCGGCTTCTGCTTGATACCGGTGAAGATTTAGCCGTGAGGGAGATAGCTAGGAGGCTCGATAGACCTATAGGTCATGTATTCTACCACTTGAAAAGACTTTATGAGATGGGGATTCTGAAACGGGAAAAGGTTGAGGATAGGGTCTATTATACCCCACAGGCGATATTCACGGAGAAAATAGAGGATGTCCTTGATACCCTCATGGAGTTATCTGATTTGATAGATGACCCAAATGAAACGAAAATTTCTAACTGCGTCACGATGTTCCTAAAATGTTACAATTCCCTATAGTGTCTAAAAATACTTTAACACTTTCTTATATAATTCGATGGCATCCATTAATTTGATCAAGAATGGTTAAAAGATGCAAGTACGGAAAACTCAAATCACCCTACAGGGACGCCAAGGGCAGAAAGCACACCTGCCGTAAGAAGAGAAGGAAGTAAAAATGGCTAGCGCAAAGCAAAGAAAGGCTGGCAGGAAAGCTGGCAGAGCCTCAAAGGCCTGCAAGGGCAAGAAAGGTCGCGCATTCCACGCATGCCGAAGAGCATATTTCCGAAAACACTAGCAGAGGACTCTGAATGGCTAAAAGAAAAGCCTCTGCAATCGGCTATCGATGCCAAGAGGCCCTCTTAACTACTATGACTTCTAATGTACTTTACAGGATCAAAGATCACGAATGCAAAGTTCATAAAAACAAGACAGCATGCAAACAGAGGAAAAAATACGCAGACCAGCAAGATCGAGCCAGCTATAACGCACTCAAATACTGTGTCGAAAACCCTAGATGATTTATACTAAAGGAGAAAATAGATGGCTAAAATGTACAAGTTTGATCGGACTGGGAGTCGTTGCCGAGACCTGAGTACTGGTAAATATGCTAAATCCGTTCTATGCAAAGTAAAGGAGAAAAATAGATGAAACTGAGAGTTGGAGAGTGTGCATGTGCGAAGAACCGGAGAACCTACTGCAATACAAAGGCTGGGTACCGGTTCACAGGTAAGCGCTGTACCACGCCTGGACGCAAGGTGAAGAGGTAAAGCCTTTTATCGTTTCCCCCATTTTTTCAATGTAGCATGGCTAAGACGCTTCGTTATTACTGGTCTCCCGATTGCGGTGGCTGTGAGGAATTAAGACCCGCCTTCAAGGAGTTAGCAAAGCTAAAGGGATGGAAGTACAGAGAGATCAACGTGGATACCTGCAAATCGAAGATATGCGATGATATCGAATACGTGCCAACGATCTTTGTGGGAAGTAAAAAGCTGGATCTTAAAGAAATGGAAAAAATATTGAACGAATAGCCTATTTTGGTTTGCGTTCCCAGAGTATTTTTACTGCGTTTTTGAAAAAATCTGTGCTTGAGCCTTCTTTTAGGTGCCCACCGACTCCGAACATGATATCACAGCCTTCCTCTTTGCATGCGTCTTTTTCCTCTTGGGGAATCATGCCTAGGTAGTAGGGTCCGCCTTTGGCGAGTATGTCGGGTCGGTATGTTTTGATGGATTTGGCGCAGTGTTGGGTGCCATCATCAATCTGTACAACAACCTCGTCTACGAACGGTAGGGCTTCGAGGACGGCTTTTCTGTGTTCATAGGGTAAAAAGCAGTACTTTTTTTTTCTGATGAGCCATTCATCGGTGCAGAGCCATACTTGAAGATGATCCCCAAGAGTCTTAGCTTCTTCGAGATGGTTAAGATGCCCAATATGAATGGGGTCAAATCCACCTCCAGTAGCCACAACAATAACTAGTCTAGGCTTTACCATGGTCATCCATTCATTTTAGTGCTGCGCGACATACGGCCACCGGGTTTGCAGTGCATTTTTTGTAGTCAAATGTCCCGTCTTTTCTCAGGGCTCGTTTGGGACATTGTGTTTTTTCGACCTTTTTGATGCATCTGGCGAGTTTTCTACGTAGTTTGGGGGATCTTTTCTCCCTTTTCGTTAGGGCATAGGGCAGGTATCGCCTTCGTCTGGGCATGCTATTCACTTACCTCTTCTTCTAGGTCGCTTATATCTTCCTCTTCAAGTTCAGCTAATAGAATTTCTTTATCAACCTCGCTTAAAGACTCATATTCTTCCTCATCATCCTCGTCCTCATCGTCAACATCCTCATACAGTAAATTGTAGATAACAGCCACTCGATCCCTGATCAGGTCCAGGAGGTCTGGGTCACTACCATCCAGCAAACTATATCTATCCACTACCTCAAAACCCATTCCCCGACCAAGACCACGCTTTAGAATTATGGAGATATCATCCTCAAAGTCTGTGGGGTCATAGTGTCGTATGCTGACCTGTTTTCCGCAAATAGGACATATCCAAAGCGACATTCTGTCGTAATCTCCTAAGAATATCTTAAGAATATCAGTAAATAAGCCTTTAGAGTACTCTATTACGAAGGTTAATTTCCTCAGAAAAACCCCTCAAACCCTTAAAATATACCTTAAATACCCTCAAACCCTTAAGCCCCCTCAAACTAATTACACCTTTTTCAAGAATAGTGCCTTGCATTGCTCCAAGTTGGGATAGGCTTCAACTTCAATATATGCTGGACCATCGATCCCGATTGCTTTTCGCAAATATTCTGGAATTACAAACCTGCCTCGATCATCGATATATACCGTCTTTCTCGGTAGTTGCGGAATCTTCCTTGGACTCATCTCATATTCCCATCAATGGGATTATCGGTATAAGGTTTGTCATGTTTCTAGACAGGGACTATCCCCGAATTTTCTTTCTCGACACTGTTCAAGCCCACGACATATGTGAAGTCTTTCCTCTGGTGTTCTGGGTTTTCTTAAAAGCCCATATTTGCCTTTTATTCTGCTACGGATTATGGCTGGGATTATTATTATTTCATGTTCCTTGTTTGCGTATTCAATCGCTGCCTGGATAATTGGTGTAGCATCTGTGTTGGGTTCATAGTAAAAATATCGTTCTTCATCGATACGGTTTTTATCGGTGCCAATTAACACAACAGGACTCATTTTTGAAATTACCTCAGCTCGTCCATGGATATAACGCCGGCTTCTATGTAGCTTCGGATTATGGTGATGAGTCTGTCTCTTACCTGCCCTGCGATATCCGAGAACTGGGGATCCGCTAGGGCTTCTGTGATGTTCAGACGGTCAATAGTCCTAAGTCCTTCACCTCTCTCACCTACATGACCCCTTCCAGGACCCGGACCTACCTCTCGAATCGATATAACCCCATATTGATCAGGCGGTATCGTCATCTCACCGAGCCTAAAACCACTCCTCAGGGGCCTGTTACGGCCACAGAAAATACACGCCAATTGATGAATCTCGCCAGACATATCAAACTAATTCATCTTATCTCTATATATCGTTATTACGTTTCCTCATATCATTCACCAGTTCAAATGTTGCTTGCTTGCCAAAGAGATCCGTATACTGCTCTAGGAACACAGGGTGTAAATACACCTTCCATGGGCCTTTAGGCTTATCCGGGTGAAGAGGAGGATTCTTGACATGCCTGCATCCCATGCAGCCGAAGCAGTTAATCCGGAAGGGTAGAGGAAAACATACGGGGTCATAGTCTTTGAGGTAGAGGCGTTGAATCAGCTCCTCGTCTCTATCTGGCCCCATATATCCATAGTATTTATACGGGGGAACACTGCTACCGTGTTTATAGTAAAAGCCCCACCATGGATCCCATATCTTACCCCAGACGGCTCCAAGGGTCTTCCTGACATTATTCGGGATCATCGCCTTCAGAACCATATGGTTTCCATTGTTTTAAAAAAACTTATCCATGGACATCCATGTGTTCATTGGCTATTGTCCTAGAACTCCATACGCGATAGTCATCATCAACCCCGATAGGGCGAGACCGATGAACCCAGCGTAGACGATAAGAACTCCTTTATCTTCATGGTTCCTGAGTTCCTCTACTCCACCTATGATAATTACAGCACCTGAAACAAGGAACGCGACCCAGGACGCAATAACAAGCTCAGGTATCATTTAACTTCGCTTACATACAAATTGTAGGTTCTACAATATTAAACATGTCCTCGTAACCATGGTTATCCATGGCTGGGAATCATTATGAAGCATTACCCTAGTCTATCATTTATTATTTTGAGGGTGTCCCTCAACTACCTTAACCCCTGAAACTGTTTCATGGAATCCTCCTCCAGGGTACTTAGCCCCCGAGGCTCTAAAACACATAATGAGTTTTACGCCTATGATGGGGGTTAATCGGGGTTAATCTACGTTAAACCCGATGGGGAAAGGGGGTGTTTTAGGGGTTATTTTACCCGTGGGCAAGGTCTTTACGGGGAATTATCCCGGAGATTTTGGCTGTAGGCTCGGCATGGACGCTTCTTTAAGGGCTGTTCAAGGTTCGTAGACTCGGGGAAGCGTTAAACAAGGCTTATCGTTTACCGAGGACTACTAATATGGCTCCTGCCTATTTCTACCATTTACCCTAGCCTAGGTAACCAAATTTGTTAGCGTGCGCATACGGGCTTCACAGTGACTGCGGAAGGGGATATGAAGTGGGTGGGTACATCTCCTCATATTCCCATTGATGGGCATATAGATTCGGGTACTTCCTGCCCTATCGAATTGCTTAAATTTCTTATAGATTATGAATAAATAGGCGTCCAAAATGGCAAAGAAAAAACCCATATTGATTAAAGGAAGCCTGGCGCGCGCGCGGATTGTTTATTATTTGTAGGTGTATTGGTTGCAGCCGTTTATTGGGTATCGGGGCGGGAAGACGCGGTTAGCGAAGCGGATCGTGGCCGAGCTTCCGCCTCATAAAACCTATGTGGAGCCCATGGTCGGCGGGGGTAGCGTCTACTTCGCTAAACCTGTGTCTGACCGGGAGGTTATCAGTGACACTGACGGCGACCTGATGAATTTCTATAAAGCCCTGAAGAAGAAAGGGATATCGCGTTACGATAGTACTCCTAATAGGGACAAGTTCAACCGGATCGTGAATAAGCGGAAGGCTGGTAAAAAGCTGTCCGCGTGTGAGTATCTTTACACTAAAAAAAACAGTTTTGGTGCCACAGGAATACACTGGAATCCTGAGACCAAGAAAAGTTGTCGTGGTGAAAACGCAAGAACCTGTGGCTATACGAGCAAGAATCAAGGTAAGTACGCGGAGCGTCTGAAGAAAACCCGGATCGAGCAGGGGGACTTCAAAAAGATCATATCGAAGTATGACTCTAAAGATACGGTGTTTTATATTGATCCTCCTTATGTTGGCACCAATGTTGGTGGATATCTGGGTGGCGATCTAACTGCGGAGGAAGTTAAGAAAGCCGTGGACAAGATAAAGGGAAAACTTCTTCTCAGCTATAATAACACGCCCCAGAACCGAAAGCTGTTCTGTGGTAAAAAATCAAAATACGTCTGTAAAAAAGTGAAAACTAAGTATCGTATGAACACTCAAGGTAAAGACACACCGAAGACGGAGTTGTTAATCAAAAACTATGTCTGCAAGATAACCAAAGGCGGGAAAGTCTGCAAGAAGATATAGATTTTAGCTCCATAATCCTCTTTACTGTCTGATCAGACACCTCATCATGTCGTATAGCGAGAAAATATCGGTGTTGGAGCTACTGATCGAGATACTTCGTGAACACGAGAAAACATTCGATAGCCTATTAGATCGCCTCGAAAAAGCCGTGGCCATGGCAGAGAAGCAGACGATACAATGATAGATTTATATGGTTAAAACACCCACATTCTCCCACATAATGGGAGAAAGTAGAAATGAAAGTGAGAATCAAAGGACTAGAGATAGATGCAAAAGGACGCGTCCTAATCCCCGCCTATTTCCGAGGTCGCTTAGACTTGAAGATTGGGGATAAAGTGAACATCGAGCTAGAGATGGAAAAGGTGAATTAGATGGTACAATTAGCAGAAATATCATGGACAGAAGCCAAAAAAATGTTCAAGGAACATAATGTAGCCTTAATCCCAGTAGGATCAACGGAACAACATGGTCCACACAATCCCCTTGGCACAGATCACCTGCTCGCAGAGGCGGTGGCAAAACACATAGGAGAAAAAACAGGCGTACCAGTAACGCCTATTATTCCCGTAGGGATATCTGAACATCACCGCCATTTCAACGGCTCCCTCTGGACTACTCCAAACATCTTCAGGGACTATATGGAGTCCATAGCTCAATCCATGATCACCTATGGAACAACGAAGATCGTGTTCGTAAACGGCCACGGCGGAAACACCTCGGCTCTTCTAGAGGTATGTGAGAGATTACGACGAAAACACGATGTCTTCGGATGTATAATCACAAGTTATCCCGCAGGAATAGGAGGAGGAGGCCACGCAGGCGCAGGTGAGACTAGCCAGAACTTGTTCTTTCACCCTCACCTAGTCAAAATGGATAAAGCCATCTCCACGGAACAAAATACGATGTTAGGACCCTTCAAGATGAGTGGAATTAACAAGATTGGACCCGCCCTGTTCCCGTGGGATACTATTGATCTCACCGACACAGGTTTACTGGGT
>SDBU01005930.1_pt1 | contig 14474 bp, 14 predicted proteins | sample 2277071 | NCBI WGS metagenome assembly SDBU01 (sample SAMN10397929, study PRJNA504765) | marine sediment metagenome | isolation source: marine sediment core GS08_GC12, 126 cmbsf | place: Arctic Ocean: Gakkel Ridge, Loki's castle | collected 2008
GGTAGACTGACGACAACTCCCAGCAAAATAATCTTAGTGATGCGCATGCCCACTTTGTCCCCTTTCTGACTTAGAACGGTTGCCCAAAAATGAAATGCATTTCCCAGCCACGTGGGCCGGGCTCAGGATCGGTGTCGACGGAATCGAAACCGTAACCCATATCAAGGCCTAACATCCCCAGCATGGGCATGAACATTCGGACCCCGACCCCTGCAGAGCGCTTCAGTTTGAAGGGGTCCACATAGCCGAAGTCCAGCCAACTATTCCCAAGATCCATGAACACGAGCCCATAAATGGTTGGGTTCTCTGATATCGACAAACGCAACTCCGCCGAATATTTGAACATGGCGGTAGCTCCCAATGGCCGGCCCTTGTAGGGTCCCACCGTATTGTCCCGGTAGCCTCGCAGCATTTCGCCATACGGGATACCAGTGCCACCCAGATAAAACCTCTCCTCCGGAGGCAATATGGACCGGGTGTCAGGGTCACGTATTTGCTTAATCAAGCCCAGCTTGGAAGTCTGGAAGAATACCAGTTTTGATGACACCAGGGGCACATACCAACGCACCGTAAAAACGTGTTTGTGAAAGTCCTCGTGGCCTCCCAAGAACATTCCTGATAGTGTCGACACCAGGCTCATTTCGGAACCAGTAGTAGGGAATTCCGGTCGATTGCGGCTGTCTCTGGATATGGCCTGAGTAAGGGAAATTCCCACCGTTGACACGTAACTCTGCCCATCGCTGTTTATCCGGAGATATTCATCGGGAACGCCCAGGTAGTCTTGCAGGCTTGCTTGGTCTCCGACATAGCGTTTTTCCGATCCCCGAAAAATCCATGAGCCGCGGAAGTAAGAATCCGGCCAACGGAACCGGCGCCCCCAGCGTGCCGAACCGCCCCACTGGATGATATCAAACGGCAAGTACAGACTGCTGGATGCGCCGCGTTCTGAAAAGAACAGTGAGAGTCCTACCAGGTTTGGAGTGTTTAACAGCCAAGGATTCACCAGGCCCAAGGAGAGAGATTGATACGCCCCGCGATTAGTCTGGGCGCCCGAGCCGAATAGGGTGTTATCGGCGCCACGGTTATAGCTCAGGTTTAGCTGCTGACCGGTGCCCGCCAGATTCATGAACTCCAGGCCGCCCCCACCTATCATGCCGTATTGCTCGGTATAGCCGATGGATAGGTTGGCCCGTTCGGTGGAACGCTCGGTTACCTCGATACTCAGGTCCACCTCATCTTCATCCACGGGCAGGACATTGGGCTCCACGTTATCGAAAAAGTTCAAGATCCAGATATCCCGCTGGCTGCGACCCAGTTTTTCATAGCTGAAGATGTCACCGGGATGGATGCGCAGTTCCCGCCTCACCACGTAGTCCCGGGTCTTGTCATTGCCCGTGATGTTGATATAACGAACAGCTACTTTCTGATTCTCGACAATAGAAAATACAACATCGATTGAATCCTCACCCACCGGATATTCCACCGGATCCACCCGGGAGTACAAATAACCTTCATCCATGTATACCGGGTGCACCCGCTGGGCCACCGCAATTTCGAACCGCTCCTGATTATACAGGTCGCCCTTCTTAAAACCCAGCGCCTGTTCCAGCTCCTCGTCAGAGTGTAGGATGTTGCCCTCCCAGCTGAAATTTCGATAGTAATACTCTACGCCCTCGTAGATATCGATTACCAGCTCCAGTCCCTTTCCGTTCGGGGTAGCAATCACTGTATCTCTCAGCACCCGGCCATCTCGATAACCCCGGTTGTGATAGAAGGCTTCAATATTGAAAAGATCATCCTGGAATTTGTCCCGGTCGAAAGGACTGCGCCAGAAGGTATACCAGTGCCAGCTTTTAGTCTCCTTCAACTGCCGCCGCAGGCGAAAATCTGAAAAGGCCTCGTTGTCATTAAAATGGATCCGCTTCAATTTGACCTTTTTATTCTCAGTGATTGATATCACCAAAACCCGTCCATATGTCCGCAGGCCGGGTTCCTGATCTGTTGCTATCTCAACATTGAGATAACCGTCATCGTGGTATAATCGTTTGATTCTACGAACTGCCTCGGAAACGGCATAATCGGTCAGAATTTGGGGCGGCCGCAACTCAATCTCGTCCTCGATTTTGTTCTCACTGATTTTTTTATTGCCCTTGAATTCTATTTTTTCCAGGGACGGGTATTCTTTCACTGCAATACGCATAACTACCCCGGAATCGGTCACCGCGTCCTGGTAAACCTGGATATCCCCGAAGAATCCCAGATCCCAAAGCCTTTGAATGCCACGCTGGACATCGAGGGCTGTCACCGACCGGCCAGGATACAGTTTGCTGGTATTGCGGATCACTTTTGCCGAGGCCCGCTGATTGCCTTCCACCACTACCTGGGCCAACTCCAGGGTAGGCAGTGCTTGAGCCCCAGTTACCACCGGAAGCAACAGGACCGGGAAGAGCAAATATATCCGCGGTAGTTTCACCCGGTATTAAGTGTTGAATGAACCTGTTCGCTGATTCGTCCAAAACGACGTTCACGCTGTTGATAAAGTTCGATGGTATGGTAGAGTTCCCGGCGGCGGAAATCGGGCCACATGGCATCAGTGATGATCAGTTCGGAGTAGGCGGATTGCCAGATCAAGAAATTGCTCAGCCGCGTTTCGCCACCGGTGCGGACGATCAGATCGGGATCAGGCAGTCCGGTGGTATACAGATAATCGGAGAACAGCTCCTCCGTAACCTGCTCGGGCGTCAGGTGGCCGGCCAGCCCAGCTTCCAGCAACCGCTGGACGGCCGTCAATATTTCCTGGCGGCCACCGTAGCTTAAGGCCAGGTTGAGATTTAATCCTGTATTGCCGGCGGTAAGTTCCATGGCACTGTGAAATTCCTGTGTGGCCATTTCAGGTAGATCGTCCAGCTGCCCGATGGCTGTCAAACGGACATTGTTGTCCATAAGTTCCTGTACTTCCACTCGGATGGTGGAGACCAATAAGCGCATTAACGCATTCACCTCTGAGCGTGGTCTTTTCCAGTTCTCAAAGCTGAAAGTGTACAGGGTAAGTACCTTGATTCCCAGTTCACCGCAGGCCCGGGTAATCTCCCGGACCGATACCACCCCCTCCTTGTGTCCCGCCACCCGAGGCAAACCTTTGTTCTGAGCCCAACGGCCATTGCCATCCATAATGATCGCCATGTGGGTGGGCAGATCACCATTGGCGATGATACACTCCTGAAGTTCTATAAGAGCTTTAGTATCCATCGGAGATATCCAGGTTAATTTACCTTTCGCCCTGACCCGAGGCAACCTAAGCCTCTCGACCAGACAAACCGTTGGTTATTCTCTTACGGGGGGTATACGGACATCCGCTGCTGTTTCCCAAAGTCCCTCCATTACAGCTGCGGCGATCTGCTTGAATTCGTGACTCACTGGTGCGTCCGGATAGCCCAGCACGTATGGCTGCCCGGAGTCCGATGCAATGACCAGCTCTGGAGACAGCGGTATCCGGCCCAACAAGGGAACCTGTAGTCGCTCACTTTCTTCCCGTCCTCCACCGCTGCGAAAAATCGGCACATCGGCTTGGAATAGGCCCTGGCCATCGGCCACCAGTTGGGTAATCTCACCCAGTCCGGAGAGCTCTATTTTAGCTCCCGGCACTAGCTCTCCGGCGGCATTGCGCACCACCCCTCTCAGCGGCAGACCAGACATATTCTCAATCACTCCCAGTACCCGGGTGTTGACAGTTGAGAACATGTCGGCCCCTTTGCGCACATCCAATAGTGCCAGCTGCTGTGGCGTAGTGACGATTACGGCGCCGCTGAGGGCCACCTGTTGCACCAAGGTCAGTTGGACGTCACCGGTGCCGGGGGGTAAATCGAGAACCAGGTAGTCCAACTCACCCCAGTCCACATCTTCGAAGAACTGCTGGGTCATTTTCGCCACCAATGGACCACGCCAAATAGTAGGGGCCTGATTTCCGCTGATCAGGCCGAACGACATGACCTTCATTCCGTATCGTTGCAACGGGACGATTTTCTGTCTATCATTTAGATGTGGCCGCTCAGAAATGCCCATGATCAGGGGCAGGCTCGGCCCGTAGATGTCCAGATCCAGGATTCCCACGCTGGCGCCGGTGAGTGACATGGCAGCGGCCATATTCACCGCCACGGTGGATTTACCCACCCCGCCTTTACCGCTGGCGACCGCGATGGTGAATTTCACCCCCGGGATACCGGCGGCTGGCCGCACCGTACCCGGTGTTGCCCGTCCGCGACTGCCGGCCTCCGGAGAATTAATAGTAACCTCGACCTCGCCAGCCTCCCCCTGCGCATGCAAGGCAGTCTTTACCGCCTTGGACAGCTTGGCTTTTTGGTCTTCGTTACTGGTGGCCGCTTCGAGAGTCACCTGAATTCTATTCCCGGTCACAGCGACTTCGGAAACCATCCCAAAAGAGACAATATCTCGGCTGAAACCGGGGTAGTTCACGGTCTTCAATATGGCCATGATTTCATCCCGGTTCATGCTTTGCCGTGCTCCTTATAGATTGGCTGGTTAAAGATGGCAATTAGGGGGGACTGTCAACAGCAGGATCGAGTGCAAGAAGCGGCTGTCCAGGACATAACAGCCGCTTCATCAGCAATGCTTGATATTCTGGTTAGCCTGAATACTCCCGGCCGAAGAATTCATAGTTGATCTTAATGTACTTGTTCCATTCCTCGGGCACAGCGTCTTCCTCGAAGATCGCCTCTACCGGACATTCGGGCTCACAGGCCCCACAGTCAATGCACTCCTCCGGATCGATATACAGCATGTGTCCGGTGGGATCATCGCCCTTCTCCCAGCCTTCATCGGGGTGGATACAATCGACCGGGCATACTTCTACACAGGCGTAATCGCAGGTGTCGACGCAGGGCTCCGCGATAATATAGGTCATCAGAACTCTCCTCCTTAGAAATTGTTACCCAACGTAAAATGGGATTAAATTGAATCCCGGGCCCTCAAATTTACTTTTGCCGCTTCATCCCGATCAATCAAAATCGGCTTTTATCCTGTGGTATTACAGGACGGTTATGCGGAAATTTACTGCCGTTATGATCCCCCGAATATTTAAGAATCGTAACCTGGTGCTGCTCTGGACAGGTCACATAATCTCCCATGGGGGCGATGCGATTTACCAGATTGCCCTGCCCTGGCTGGTCCTGGAGCTGACCGGCTCTAAAACTACTACCTCATTGGTAGCGCTAAGTGCTTACCTGCCGGCAGTGTTGTTCAGTCTGCTGGCGGGGGTACTGGTAGACCGGTTTAACCTGCGCCGGGTGATGATGTTTTCCGATGCGGTACGCATGTTACTGGTAGCGCTCCTGGCAGGTTATCTTCTTACCGGAGGAACATCACCAGCTGTTTTGGGTTTTACGGCCTTCCTGGTGGCCACTTTTGCCACCTTGTTTTATCCAGCCCGCGACGCCCTGATTCCGGACCTGGTGACCCCGGAGCGCTTAACCACGGCCAACGCCTTTATTTCCACTTCCGGCCAGTTCGCCCAGCTGGCCGGTCCGGTCCTGGCGGGGGCGTTGGTTGCCCTGGTCGGGATCAATCACCTGTTTACCTTGGATGCCCTAACATTTGCCGCCAGCTTGATCTGCCTGGCGATGATCACTCTCCGGCAGACTATCCCCCGCAAAGTCCGGATCGGAACCGAGAGCCACCTGTCGGATATGATGGCCGGGCTACGGTTCGTCCGGCGGGCACAGGCCTTGGGATTACTGATACTGCTCACCGCTCTGAATAACCTGCTCATTATGGGGCCGGCGATCGTGGGTACCCCTATTTTCGTCCGTGAGGTGCTGCTCCTGGACTTCAGGGCTTTCGCTGTGATCGAAGCCTTTATGGCCGGTGGGATGCTGATCGGTTCCTTTGTGGTGTGGCGACTGGGCCGGGAAGTAAACCCTTCGACCGTGCTCTTCACCGGCATGATCCTGGACGGGATCACCTACAGTCTGCTTTTTCTGGTCACCACTTATACCCAGACCCGTATTTTGCTCTTCATACACGGTATCGGTATCCCTATGATCACTATCGCCCGCACCACCATCATCCAGCGGGCGGTCCCGCGGCATTACCGCGGCCGGGTGTTTTCCATGGTCAACCTATCAGTGATGGGACTCACGGCCATCTCTGCTGGTCTGATTGGGCCTCTGGCAGAGGTCTTCCCGATCGGCACCATTTTCCTGGCAATTGGTATCGGGGCTGCTCTATGCGGCCTCATCGGTTTAGGCCATCGCGGCATGATGAAGTTGGCTCCGGCGGTTTCTACTGAGTAAACTAGCATATGCGATTAGCCCTAGCGCAAAATAATCCCACCTTGGGCCGGGTTTCAGAGAACCTGGCAGCGCTGCGGGCACTGGTGGGAGAGACACCCTTCGATCTGCTGGTATTGCCGGAATTGTTTGCCACCGGCTATTATTTCAGCAATCGAGATCAGGCGGAAGGACTGAGCGAGGAAGTTCCAGGCGGCCCGACGACTACCTTCTTACAGGAATTAGCGGCCAGCCGGGGCGGTTTCGTCTGCGGCGGACTGGTGGAGCGCTCCGGCGGCCAACTATACAATTCGGCGCTGCTGGTGGGGCCGGAAGGGGTAATAACCAATTACCGCAAATTGCATCTGTTTTTTGAGGAGCAGCTATGGTTCACTGCGGGTGACCAGCCCCCGGTAGTACACGACCTGGGTTTCGCGCGGGTAGGCTTGATTATCTGCTATGACTGGCGTTTCCCGGAAGTGGCCCGCGGCCTGGCCCTGCAGGGGGCCCAACTACTACTGCACCCGGCCAACCTGGTGCAGCCCTATTGCCAGGAGGCCATGATCACCCGCTGCCTGGAGAACGGCCTGTTCGCCGCCACCGCCAACCGGGTAGGCATCGATACTAAAATAAACGGTGAACGGTTGCATTTCACCGGCCGCAGCCAGGTGATTGCCCCGGACGGCCAACGGTTGTGTTCCGCGGGGGTCGATGCGCCTCAGATACTTTCGCTTGATATTGACCCGGCCAAGGCGGACAACAAGCAGGTTACGCCTTACAACCACCTGCTGGCCGACCGCCGTCCGGAGCATTATCAGGCCCTGCTCGATAACCGCTAACCGACTTTTAGCACGGAGGAAACGCCCATGTCCTGGATAGACCGCCTGCAGCATCGCCTGGACTCCCTGCCGCCTTTTCCCGGCTGGACGCGTTGGCCGGTTCTGGCCGGCAGGCTCTTGCTGGGGATAATGTTTATTTTCTCGGGCCTGGCAAAGGTAATCGACGCCCAGACCTTCCTTAACACCCTGCCCCTGTACCACGTGCCGGGCTGGACCAGCGTACCGGCGGCGCTGATGCCGGCGGTTGAGGTGGCATTGGGAGTGGCGCTCCTGGCCGGCATGGCCCCGGCCCTGATGGCAGCGAGTACTGTAGCTCTGCTGGCGGCATTTTCGGTCTTACTGGTGGCAGGTATATCAGGTGGCGAGTTGGAAGCCTGCGGTTGTTTCGGCGCTTACCTCGAGACCAGCCCCCAACTGGCCCTGGCACGGAACTTCATACTGGCATTGGTGGCCCTGGCGGTGTGGTATTACCACCGGCGGGAAGAAAGCAACTGGCGGGCCTGGCAGGTGGGGCTGCTGATGGCTCTGTTGCTGCTGGGCGGGACCCACACCGGCTATACCATCCAAGCCCCGGCCAAGGACGACTCGTTGGCGCAGGTGGGGGAGATATTCCCAATTGATGGCCTGTTGGACGAACAATTCCCCCTGGAGGGAGAGAGCCTGGTGTTTGTCTTCGCCGTCAATTGCGAACACTGCTGGAACGCAGTAAACAACGTCAAGGAGTTGGCGGCCCGCTCCGGGCTGCCCATGCTGGGTGTGACCCACAGCCGGAAGTATGAGATCGACCGCTTTCGGCGGGAATTCGGCATTGACTTCCCTATTTACCGCTACGAGCAGAAAGCCTTCATCGACGCCTTCCATACCTGGCCGGCGCTGTACTACCTTCAGGAAGGCAATATCGTGGGGCGAGTGGATGACGACGTACCTTCGCTGAAGACGTTGCGGGAAGTGCATTTGCTGGAATGGGAGTAACCAACTTGGCAATTACTATTGGGGATGTCCTAGATTAAGATAGTGGTAAAGGCAGTGAAACCAATTAAAGCTGTTTCGTTAAATCTACGATTAAAGATTGACTCTAGCTAACCGATAAGCTAAGTTAGAATAGATTTCAACTACTCGCGAGCATGACTCGTGGGCGCGTGGTCGCTGCTTCTAGGGCGGCCATTGTGTTTTATAGGGTAGAGTATGATTGCAAACGTGTACGTTGATGGCTTTGGCTTGTATTATGGGTCACTTAAAGATACCGTCTACAAGTGGCTTGATATTGGCAAATTATGCAACGAGATTTACCCAGAGCTGTCTATCAAGCGCATCAGGTACTTTACCGCAAAGGTCGATCCGCGAAAGAATGATCCCGGCATTCAAGAGAGGCAAAAGGCAATCCTAAGGGCGTTAAAGACAATCCCGAATCTTTCAATCGTTTATGGGATGTACAGAAGTCATTATGTGAGATTGCCAAGTGGAGGCGACTACAGAAAGGGGATAGTAAATTTTGTGGAAGTTTTTAAAACGGAGGAAAAAGGATCGGACGTAAACCTAGCTACATATATGATGAATGATGCTTTTAGAAAAGAAATTGAAGTCGCCGTGTTAATATCGAATGATACTGATTTTTTAGCCCCCATAAAATTCTTGAAAGGGCGACAGATTAAGATTTGGATACTAAGCCCCACCATACGCCCCAATAGACGGCCTGCGCCACTTCTGATAAATCGCGCTGATCGCGCCGATGAGATATCCGTTGATAAACTGCGGGATTGTCAGTTTCCAACCACCCTAAGGGATAAAGACGGCACTTTCTCCAAGCCGCCTAACTGGTAAAGAGAGTCTTTCTCTTCGGGGAAACCCAGCAGCAGAGTATCCCCCTGGTTTGGTTTCGCTCTCTCAAGCAATCGTTTTAAAATCACTCCATCTCGTACACCCCCTCATTAAAAATATCACATTAGAAATATACTCCCTTAATGCGGGATACCCGAGGTCTCTCGTAGAATATTGATGGTGCCGTCGCTGAAGACACTAAGGGAAGTGCATTTGCTGGAATGGGAGTAACCAGCTTGGCAGCCACTATTTTCCAAGTCGAGGTCTTCACGGAAAGACCCTTGGTCGGCAACCTTGCTGGGGTATGCCTCCTGGAGGGATCCGCCAAAGTGCCCTGGATGCAATCAGTTGCCACTGAGATGAATCTCTCGGAAACTGTTTTCCTTTATCCGCGGGACTAACATTATCACCCGCGGTGGTTCACCCCAACGGCCGAGGCGCTCCAAGTTTGCAGGACATTTTCCTTGCATCCTCCACTGGTATGATATAATATCATACCCGGAGGCGCTAATGGGTGTATCGAAAATCGCTATTACCATCGACCGGGTCTTGCTGGAGGCCTTGGACCGCCTTGTAAACGAGCGGGTATTCCCCAACCGCAGCCGGGCCATTCAAGCCGCTGTGGCCGAGAAACTGCAACGTCTCGAAGGTACCCGCCTGGCACGAGAATGTGCCAAGCTCGATCCGGCCTTCGAAAGGGCGTTGGCTGACGAAGGGCTGGGTGATGATCTGGAAGCATGGTCAGAATATTAAGAGGGGACATCCGCTGGGCTGACCTGGAGCCGGCCAGAGGTCGCGAGCAGTCCGGTCGCAGACCGGTTTTAATTCTAAGCCACGATGTTTTTAATGAAAGGTCCGGGACAGTCATCGCAGTGGCATTGACCAGTCAGCCTCAGCGAGCCGGATTTCCATTAACACTCGAGATAGAATCCAAGAATCTACCCAAGAAATCCTGGGTAAAGATCAGCCAGGTTCGGACCCTCTCTGTTCAAAGGATAGGAAAGAAACTCGGTCGAGCAGCTCCCGAAGAACTGTCAAAGATTATCGATGGCCTGAATGAGGTCCTGGGGGCTTGACGGAGCTGAATGTCTATCCTTCCAACGGCGGGGTTAGATACTCGATACTGGATGTCTATCGCGCTATAGGCGGTGCTGAATGCAGAAACCAAGAACTAGAAACTCGTAACTTGAAACTAGATACTAGAAACTAGATACGTATGGAAAACATTACCCTGGCGATAATCAAGCCGGACGCCGTTGGGGCGGGGCTTCAGGGCCGGATCATCGATCGCATCCTGGGGGCGGGGTTCGTAATCCGGGCCGCCCGGATCATCCATATGACCAGGGCCCAGGCGGAAGCTTTCTACGCCGTCCACCGGGGGCGGCCATTCTACGATGAACTCACTGCCTTCATGTCCTCCGCCCCGGCCATGCCGCTGGTACTGGAAAAAGCCGGAGCGGTGGAAGAATTCCGTAGATTGATCGGTGCCACCGACCCCGCGGAGGCGGAAAAGGGCACAATCCGTAAGGATTTCGCTAAAAATAAGGGCGAAAATGCGGTGCACGGCTCCGATTCGGACGAAAACGCTCAGAAAGAGGTTGCATTCTTTTTCGCACAGGCGGATATTTTAGGTAACTTCTAGTATCCTAGAGGACCTATAACCTATGCGCCACACCAAGAATCAACTCGTTTTGTTGTTGCTGATTTGGTCGGGCTGTCAGTACCTGCCCTGGGGCAAGGACGACGCCAAGCCCATTTTTGTCGGTGAGCCGGAGACCATCATCGTTCAGCCGCCGGAGGACGCTTTCGACGTCACCTACCGCTGGTCGATCATCGATCTGCCCGACGAGAGCCTCCTGGTACCGGACTTTTCCTCTTCATCCAACGTGTTCACTTTTACCGCCGACGTGGAAGGTGAATTCGCTTTTGCGGTGTCAGTGGAATCGTATGGTGAGGATGTGGCCGAGCACATCATGCAGTTCCGCGCCATGGAGGACACTTCCCTGGTGCCGCGGCAGGGGGCCGAGGAACTCACCGAGGCTGCCACCCCCTCAGCGGTCGCAATAACGCCGGTACCGACTCCACCGGTGACCTGGCAACCAGTGCCGGCTGTGAAAATCGCGCCGGTGCCCACTCCACGGCCGCCGGCTGCCAAGCCCCGGGCAACCCGTGTCAAACCCAAACCCCGGCGTAAAGTAGCTAAAGACGCCGTTGCGGGTCATTACACCGTCCAGGTGAGCAGTTGGAAAACCGCCAAGCAGGCCCAATCCATTCGCCAGGCCCTGGTGACTCAGGACTACGACGCCTATATCCAGCGGGTTTGGCTGGAAGACCGCCAGGAGGTCTGGTGGCGGGTACGCGTGGGTGATTTCGAATCTATCCAGGCCGCCAAGAAAATGCGTGACGAACTCTTACCCACCCACACCGCCGCCTGGGTGGATAACGTACGCAGGGAGCACCTGGAGCAAGGCCAGTAGGAAGCGGCCACAGGCCTGCTGGACGGCCACCCGACCGATTCTGGGGGCCGCGCGACGGCGGCCAGCCACCCAGGATAGGGGCCATAGGGCCTGAACGAAGTTACCGCAGTTCTACCCACCGCTGAAAAGTGATCACCCAACCGCCGTGGTGGACCGCCGGGTCTAAATGGCTATTGTTCCAGCTCGAGCGCAGTTTTAATTTTAGTGCTCATGAAAATTCTCCCGGGTGATTTGCTGGACGAGGGCGGGTCCAGGTGCTATCAGGAGACGCTCTCGGACCTCGGCCTGGAGGCCTTGGGGGATTCCCGCACACCGGTCGTTATCAATCTGGATCGGCGAGAGCAGGGTGAAGACCTTTTCCTGAGCGGAAAGGTGTGTACCACGCTTACCTTATCCTGTGACCGGTGTTTGGCGGAGGTCCGGCTGCCGGTAGAAGGCGGTCTCGCCCTTTGGCTGCTGACAGCGGAGCGGCCGGAACTGGACCCTGGGGAGCAGGATCTGATCATATTGGCGCCCGGACAGCGTGAAGTGGATTTGTCCGACCTCCTGATCGAGAGTATCAAGCTGGCAATACCGCCCAAAGTGCTCTGTCGAACCGATTGCCGGGGCATGTGCCCCACCTGTGGCGCCGATTTGAATCACGGACAGTGCGGTTGTGAGAATACGGAGATGGACGATCGCTGGTCGGCGCTCGCGGAAATCAGGCAAAAATTGGAAGGTAATTAGACTGTTATGGCTCACCCCAAAAGGAAACAATCCCGCAGCCGCTCTCGCAAGCGGCGCACTCATTGGAAACTGACCGCAGCCCAGACCGTCAACTGTGCCCAGTGTGGCCAGCCCAAACTGTCACACCGCGTCTGCCCCAACTGCGGGTACTATCGGGGACGTCCGGTCATCTCACCACAGCAAACCTAAACCTGCCGTCTCCGATGCGCATAGCCCTGGACGCGATGGGCGGAGACCACGGCCCGGAGGAAACCGTCAAAGGGGCGGTGGAATTCCTACGGGAGGTGGCCGATCCCGACGTGGGCGTCATCCTGGTGGGCGACCGGGCGGTCCTGGAAACGGAGGCCGCTCGCCACCGCTACGATCCCGGCCGGCTGGAGATCAATCACGCCAGCCAATTGGTTGGCATGGAAGACAGGCCCTCGCGGATCGTCAAAACCAAACCGGACTCATCCCTGGTCCGGGCGGTGCAGCTGGTCAAGGAAGGCACTGCCCAGGGGATAGTCAGTGCCGGGAGCACCGGCGCCTTGCTGTCCGCTTCACTGTTCCTGCTGGAACGCATCCCCGGTGTGCGGCGGCCGGCCATCAGCCCCTGGTTCCCATCGGCCAAAGGGGGCTTTTTACTGTGCGACGTGGGCGCCAATGTCAATGTACGGGCCTCGGACTTGGTCGAATTCGCCATCATGGCCCGGGCCTACTGCCAACACCAGTTCGACCATCCTAACCCGCGCATAGGGCTGGTGAATATCGGCACAGAGGCGAGCAAGGGGAATGAGGTAACAGTCAGGGCCTACGAGCTGCTTTCGGCCCAGGTGGACAATTTTGTAGGTAACATCGAGGCCCGGGACCTGTTTGAAGGCCACGCCGATGTAGTCGTCTGTGACGGCTTCGTGGGCAACATCCTGCTCAAGTTCGCCGAAGGGCTGATCCAACACCTATACGGCTGGGCCCGGCATACGATCCGGCGGCATCGGGTCTCGCAATTAGCTCTTCCCCTGCTACGGCCGGCGCTGGTAGATTTGGCCCAACAGTTAGACTATGAAGAAACCGGTGGCTCGCCTTTGTTAGGGCTCAACGGTGTCTCCATAGTCAGCCACGGTTCATCCAGCGCTAAAGCCATTAAGAACGCCTTGAAAACCGCACACCGCTGTGTGACAGAGGAGCTGATCAGCAGTATTGCCCAGGGGATTATCGACCATCATGACCGTTTTGAGGACCGAAATGCCGTCACAGAAACATAGGACCGCCCGGATCAGCGCCGTGGGCAGCTACCTGCCCGAAAAACTGCTGACCAACTCCGACTTGGAGCAGATGATGGAAACCAGCGACGAGTGGATCCGCAGCCGCACCGGGGTTATCGAGCGCCATATCGTCGCCGACGGGGAGGCCAGTTCCGACATGGCCACCCGGGCGGCGCAGCAAGTCATGGCCAACCGCGGTCTGGATCCGGCGGAGATCGACTGCATCATCGTGGCCACCGTGACTCCGGACATGTTGTTCCCGGCTACCGCTTGCCTGGTACAACGTAATCTCGGCGCCGGCCACGCCTGGGGCTTCGACCTGGCGGCAGCTTGTTCCGGGTTCCTCTATGCTCTGGATACCGGCGCCCGGCTGGTGGAATCGGGCAAGTATCGATACATACTGGTCATCGGGGTGGACGCCATGAGCACCATCATGGATTATCAAGACCGTACCACATCCATCCTGTTCGGGGACGGCGCCGGAGCGGTGCTGCTGGAGCCCTGTGAAGACGGCAGCGAGGGCGTCATTGATTCCGTCCTGCGCTGTGACGGCTCCGGCGGTAAGTTCCTGTACATGAAAGCCGGCGGCAGCCTGCACCCCGCCAGCGCCGAGACCGTGGCTAACCGCGAGCACTTCCTACGCCAGGACGGCCGGACCGTATTCAAGCAAGCGGTGAAATGGATGGCCGAGGTTAGTTCCGAAGTGGCTCAACGTAACAGACTTTCCGGCCCAGATATCAAGCTGTTCATTCCCCATCAGGCCAATAAGCGCATTGTCGATGCCTGCGCCCAGCGCTTGGGACTCACCGACGAGCAGGTGCTGATGAACATCGACCGCTACGGTAACACCACTGCCGCCACTATCCCCCTGGGCATGGCCGATGCGGTCCGTGATGGCAAACTGGCTCCAGGCGACAACGTGATCATCTCGGCCTTCGGGGCCGGCTTCACCTGGGGCAGCATGTATATCAAGTGGGGCCAGGTCCACTGAGCAGGGCTATATTCCTGTTTCCCGGCCAGGGAAGCCAGACAGTCGGTATGGGCCGGGATCTCTACGAGACATTTCCAATTGCGCGGGAACTCTATGAC
>SDBU01005931.1_pt1 | contig 14474 bp, 7 predicted proteins | sample 2277071 | NCBI WGS metagenome assembly SDBU01 (sample SAMN10397929, study PRJNA504765) | marine sediment metagenome | isolation source: marine sediment core GS08_GC12, 126 cmbsf | place: Arctic Ocean: Gakkel Ridge, Loki's castle | collected 2008
CAAAGTAAAAACGGCACACGGACGCTTATTGTCACCACCACAACGTACATAGCTGTCGGGTAGTGTAGCCTGGTTGGTTGAAGCAGTGGCGGCTTTGCATATCTGAACAAACTGCCCTTTTCGAGTAGAAAGAAAAACAATGTCGCAATTTGAATGAGCGGCACGCCGAGGTTCACTCGGCAGGTATCTCGCATCGAAATCGTCATATCGGCCATGCGTTAGCTGCCTGAGGTCTGTCCCATCGATACCCATCTGGAAAATATGATAAAAGGCATCCTCGGGAAGCTTATTCTTATCCACCTTCTCCATCCCGGCCACATGGGGATAGTACCGGCAATAGGCAAACAGGACCTTGGTGCCATCATACGAAAGCTCCGGCCGCAGAAAGTTTCCTTCGGGCCAGTTTTTCGTCAGGCAGCGCAGTCGCGGCCTGTCGCTTTTGTAATCCTCAAGCAGATAAATACCCCCGCCCGGGCGTGACCACCAGCCGTAGTACTGGTCTGACATATGCGGTAGAGTGCCGGGGGCACGCTTGACGAACAAAATCGTGTCAAAATCCAGCAAAGGATTGGCAAACACCATTTCGCGCACCACTCGGCGGGCTTGTAGATAGAGAGCGCGTCGAATATTTTCCTGTGCGTCCCATGGAAGCTCTCCGGCCTTGAGAGCAATAGACTCTAATGTTCTTACCTGGGTTCCAATATCAGCACCGAGCTGCCTTAAGCTCTCGGCAAGCTTAAAACCTCGTTGCACAACTTCATCGATTCCGTCACAGGCGCCAATTGCGTCCTGTTCGGGTTTTACCTTTCCATCTTTTGAGATTTTGCCGGCGTTATGAAGCTCCTCCTGGCGCAGCCAATCGGCTTCAACCTGCTCGCGTGTTATGAGCGGTTTGGACCCAGTAGATATTGCCGATCCCGGTGAGATGATGACAATTAAAGAGGCCAATGATAAAGCTGCCAATAACTTTCTGTCGTATAGACCCACAGAACCATATCCTCCCGTAGCTTTGCCGTATATGCGATTCAATAGCCTGCCAAAACTTTTACCTTCATTAGATTAGAAAATCCATCGCGAATTGTCAACTAATTTCAGTCTTTTTTGGCAGGGAGGGCAGAGCTGTTTATATTTGTTAGGCAGATTCGGGCGTTTCTTTTCAGTTGGTCGAGGCCTGAACGTCTAATCGTGGAATTGGTGAACTCGGTGTCGAAATCCTGCTGTGTTAAATTCAAAATCCAGCCCAGGTCAAGTTTTGCCCTGTTGTTATAGAATTTGAACTGTTTATTTTTGTATGCGGGCGCATCTATCTGATAAGGACAGGCAAGGACACAATCGTCACAGCCGAAGAGTCGGTCGGCTAATTTTCCAGCTAAGTCTGGAAGTATCCGGCCTTTGTATTCTATTGTCAGATAGTTTATACACTTGTTGGCGTCGAATTGGCCGTCAGACATCAAGGCACGTGTCGGACAGGCGCTGATGCACTTATCGCAGTTTGAACAATTGTTTGTAATTAGTTCATCAGTTGGAATTTTTAGAGTCGTTATGATTTCACCTAAGAATATTTGCGGGCCGAGTGTGGGATTGATTAGCATGCGATTTTTTCCGATGAAGCCCAGTCCGGCCCTTACGGCCAATGCTCGCTCAGCTAATGGTGCTGAATCAACGCAGATTTTGAATTTATGGTCCCGTCCGGCGGCAGAACTAATAAATTCAGTTAGTTTGCGCAATCGTTCCTTTATGAACGGATGATAATCTTCATATTGGGCGTAGTTTGCTATTTTGCCCATTGATGTAGTTGCGTCTGGCGGTTTCGGTTTTTGTTTTGGCGGTTTATAATTCAGGCCGACACAGATTACTGATTGTGCGTTTTCCAAAAGTTTGGTGGGCTGAGTACGTTTTTCAAAATTGCTGTGCAGGTAGCTCATCTGCCCGGCATAGCCGGACTTTAGCCACTCAGTAAACATTTCGACCAGCTCAGTATTTAACGGCGAGGCGTTTGTTATGCCGACCAGGTCGAAGCCTAATTCAAGCGCTTTGCGTTTTATGTCTTGAGACAGACTCATAAAAACGATTATACTAAATCCAGTTGTGAGTTTTTAGTTTCATTGTCGCAATCAGGGGATAAAATGTAAGGTGCAATGTCTATTGAAACTTGCCAATTGATAAGCTATATCGCGCCGGCGGCACCTGCCACTCGGCAGCCAGCAACGGGTGACGAACCGTTTCTCCGTCCGGAAATCGGCTTCACGCCGAATTGGTACCGAAACGCGATTGGGGCTGACTTCGGCCGGCGGTGGCATACCGACCCGGCATATCGGCGCCAAACGCTCCTGGTTATGCGTAATGAATTACAACGCCGATTCCCCGAGACAAGAATCGGCGGCATCGACCGTCCTGATAAACCTCTGGATATGTTGACCGGCACCTATGGCTGCATGAGTGTGGCTGCAATCTATGGGGTTCCGATTATATATGCTGAGGACAACTGGCCGAACTGTGAACATTGCTACCTCAGCGATGATGAGACTGACAATCTCGAACCGCCCGACCTTGACGGGAATACTTTCTTTCAGGAGCTTATGGCACAGGTGGACTGGATAACCGCTCGCGAAGGCCGGGTGGAAGGATTCATCAACTTCCAGGGTGTGCTCAATAACGCCTATCGCCTGCGCGGTGAAAAACTTTTCTATGATATGCTTGACTCGCCGCAGCGCTGCCACCATCTTTTCGATTGCATCTGTACTACAATGACTGAGGCGGCGAAGCGGCTTTATGAGCAACAGTTGAAGAGCGGCGTAAAGGTTGATTTCTTCACGGTTAGCAACTGCTTAGTCAATATGGTATCACCAGAGCAGTACCGTGACATTCTCCTTCCTTTCGATTGTCGGATTGCCGAGACCTTTGGCTGCATCGGCATCCACAACTGTGCCTGGAACGCTGACCCATACATTGATGATTATGCCGGCGTTCCTCACCTGAACTATATTGATATGGGGCTGGATTCGGACCTGGCCAGGGCGAGAAAGACATTTACTCATGCGCGGCGTGCGCTGATGTACCCGCCGACGGACCTTGCAAACAAATCGCTTGAGACGATACAAACAGAGATGGAAAGGGTCGCGCGCGAATATGCCCCGTGCGATGTTGTTGTTGCAGATATTGAGGCCGACACGCCGGATGAACGGGTACTGGCGTTTCTTGAGTTGTGCAGTCAAATTAATAGTAGAATGGAGAACTAATAAAGATGGAATCGAACACGAATGTATTACCGAGGCCGCTGCGTGGTATCATTCCGCCTCTGGTTACGCCGCTTCTGGACAGGGACACGCTTGATGCAGCCGGTTTAGAGCGGCTGATAGAGCATATTCTTGCCGGCGGTGTTCACGGTTTGTTTGTCTTAGGGACAACGGGTGAGGCGCCGAGTCTTAGCTACCGGCTGCGGTATGAACTTATTGAACGGGTCTGTGGGCAGGTTAAGGGACGGGTGCCGGTGTTAGTTGGAATAACCGACACATCCTTTGTGGAGTCGGTAAACGTTGCCCGCAAAGCCCGGGACGCCGGTGCGCAAGCGGTTGTACTGGCGCCGCCATATTACTTCCCCGCGGGGCAAGCGGAACTTCTCGAATACCTCAGACACCTAACGCCTGAATTGCCGCTGCCGGTGTTTCTGTACAATATGCCGAGCTACACCAAGCTGGTTTACGAGCCGGAGACCATACGGGCTGCGGCTGACTTTCCGGGCATTGCAGGTATGAAGGACAGCTCCGGCAACATGATTTATTTTCGCCGGCTTCAGTCTCTGCTTAAAGACCACCCGGATTTTTCGCTTCTTATGGGTCGAGAGGAGCTGCTGGCTGAAGTAATATTGTTGGATGGGCACGGCGGTGTCTGTGGAGGGGCCAACCTGATTCCAGAGCTTTATGTCGAGCTTTATAATGCAGCATGTTCAAAAGACCTGCCGAAGGTGGATGTCCTGCATCAAAAGGTAATGCGGCTCAGCAACGCCATCTATAATGTGGGACAGTATGAATCGAGCTTTCTAAAGGGTCTTAAGTGTGCGCTTTTGTGTATCGGTATCTGCAGTGATTTCATGGCTGAACCGTTTCATCGTTTTCGCCGAGCGGAGCATGATAGGATTCAGCAGTACGTAAAAGAGCTGGGAATTACACCAGAAAGATAAAACAGGTTTTGGATAGGTTGAAAGATTATGCAGGGAAATCTTAGTGCAATTGATATCGGCATCCTTATTCTCTATAGCTGTGTGCTGATTGGCATGGGTGTCTATTACACCCGTAAATGTCGGACGGCGGAACAATTCATGGTTGCCGGTCGTTCTATTCCCGCCTGGGCGGCCGGCCTGGCCGTGATGAGCGCTTACACCAGCAGCATTTCATATATTGCCACGCCGGGCAAGGCCTTCGACAGCAACTGGAATCCCATCATTTTCTCGCTTTGTATCTTGCCGGTGACTTGGCTGGTTTGCAAATATGTCGTGCCTTATTATCGAAAAACACAACTGATTAGCGTTTACAGCTTTCTGGAAGAAAGAATCGGGTCCTGGGGACGGATTTATGCAGCACTTGCTTTTGTGCTGTATATGATAGGGCGGGTTGCAGTAATTCTTTACTTGGCCAGCCTGTTGTTAAGTACATTTGTTTCGTGGAACATTGGTGTTGTAATCATAGTCATCGGCCTTATTACTATTGTTTATACACTGCTTGGTGGGATGGAGGCCGTGATTTGGACGGACGTTATGCAATCAGTGATTATGATTGCCGGCATCCTCTTTTGCGCTGTTAGTTTGTCCTTCCATGTTTTTTCGGGGCCGGAACCGTTAATACAAGCGGCTATCGACAATAATAAGTTTAGCTTTGGCAGCTTGAAATTTACTCTGGCTTCCCAGGAGCACCTGTTCGACCGAACGGTATGGGTGATGATTATCTACGGAATCACGGAGGCCCTGCGGAGTTTGTTGGCCGACCAGAATTACGTACAGAAATACTGCTCCGTTTCTACAGAGCGAGAAGCCAAACGCTCAATCTGGATTGCGATGCTGATATATATTCCGCTGACCGCGGTTTTTCTTTATATCGGGACAACGCTTTTTGCTTTCTATTCTGGAGGCGACGAATTAGCACAGGCCGGCATAACCAAGGGCGACCAGGTTTTTCCTTACTATATCGCAACACAGGTTCCGGCAGGTCTCAAAGGATTGATTATCGCTGCTATTTTAGCGGCGGCAATGAGCACGGTGGATTCGGCGTTGAACTGCTCGGCGACGGTTTTGCTGCTGGACTTTCATAAGCGATATTTTAATCCGGATATTGGAGAGCGGGCCAGCATGGTATTTCTGCGGTTAGGAACGGTGGTATGGGGTCTGCTTGGGACAGGTGCCGCCCTTTTGATGATTCGAGCAAAGAGTGTTTTGGATGTTTGGTGGCAGATATCGGGAATCTTTGGCGGCGCGCTTTTGGGCTTGTTTCTTTTAGCTTTTATGCGAGTTCGCCTTCGCCTGTGGCAGGGTCTCGCATCGATCGGGGTAAGTATCGCCGTTATCAGTTGGGGGACTTTCGCCCGCAATTTACCTGTTTCGTGGCAGTGGGCGCAGTGTGACCTTGACAGGATTATCGTAGGCGCGACGGGAACAGGGGCACTGATGGTGGTCGCCTGTCTTTTCGGACTGACGAACCGGAAACGAGATATTCAAATATAAAAGAAAATCGTTGTCACCAAAATACTACTGCCGAAAAATATCCACTTAAATAGAATCTGAAGGAGGTTTTGATGCATATTATTGAACTCACTAAAAGCTCCGGAACGAAATTAAGAGTATTACCAATACTGTTGGCTTTTATGGCGGTTTTGCTACTGCCGATTTCGGCTTACGGAAAAGCGGTGGCCGAATGGGACTTCAGCAAAGGGACACAGGGCTGGACAGGAAACAGCAGGGTGGAAAAGCTAACTTCATCGCCGGAAGGGCTGCTTGTTAAATCCACAGGGCAGGACCCGTGGATAGAAGGGCCGGCAATTGATTTGCCCGGCGAGAAAATGATTAGGGTAAAAATACGGATGAAGTCAGACGTGGATACAGGCGCGGAGCTGTTTTACGGCAGGACGTTTAGAGCGGGACATTCCGTTCGATTCACCACTCGAAATGATGGCCAATGGCACGAATACAGTCTTGTTATTCGTGAGAAATTAGGCAGCGGGACACGCTTTCGTCTTGATCCATGTACGGGCCAGGGAGAAGTTACAGTTGCCTTTATCAAGGTAGAAGCGATTGGGGAAATACTTGTTCGGTCATTAGAGAGACCTAAAAAACCCATCAAAATCAGAGGCAGGGGGGTATCGGTAAAATCGGGAAGTTTAGAATTTGAGCATTACGGAGGCAGATGGGGGAACTTCACTTTTAAAGTGGACGATGCGGAAATGGCTGCGGGGTACGAGTGTGAATTGCTCGGAATGGTTTTTGACGAGAGTCCTGAATGGCTCAATTTGAAAGACGCGAAGGTTACATTTAGGAGTAAGTCAAAAGGCGAATTTAGAAGTAGGGCAGTTATCAGAGACAGCAGGGGGGCAAAGTGGGAGATTCAAAAAATCGTAAGGCCAGCAAAACAGGAAGGGACACTTATAGTAGAAACCGAGCTGAAAGTAAATAAAGACAGGGACATTATCCACATTCCGTGGCTGACGATTTTCCCGGGTCTGGGCACGTTCGGCGAAAGAAAATACCAGGGTTTGCTCGCAGGTGTAGAATATCTTTGTGATGAGCCGAGCAGCAGTGAAGCAGACATAGAGACGCCGGAACATATCCGCCGAGTGCCTGAGCCGGTCAAGATAACTTTTCCTCTTATGGCGATTGCCCATAATGGTAATTATATCGGCGTAATCTGGGAGCCGTGCGATAAGGTGACGGCTACTTTTGATTCGCCGGACAGGATTTACAATTCGGGCGCGCATGTTATGGCACTGTCGGGGCCTGCGGTGGGAGAGCTTCGTTTTGAGAACGACTTTTGCGCCCATACATCCTTTAGACTCGAAGCGAACAAGCCGCTGAAAGTTTCTGTGCTGATAGTCGGTGGCAAAGGAAAAACTGTTGCTCCTGCGATTAGGCGGTATGTAGAGTTGAAGGGATTACCCGCTGTGCCAGAATTCGGGGGCGGATTCGACGCTGCGGTCAATATGCTTGCCCACGGCTGGCTGGATTCGCAAATCAATCACGATGGTCTTTTTAGACATGCGGTTTGGGGCAATAATTTTCCACCGGTTCCGGCGGCGGATGCTGCAATGTTTATTGACTGGCTCAATAACCATACTAAGGACAAAAAACTTTGTGAAAGACTTAATGGTGCGAAAAATCAGGCGCTGAGGAAAATACCTTCAGGACAAGCTTTCTCAAGCAGTGTTGGGCACGCGCACTTGCCGACAGCACCTTTTATTTTCGGGCGCACTTATGAGTTTGTGCAGCGAAAACGTAACGAGGCGTTGGGCCTGCTTCGGAATTTCGATGAAGAGGGTGTAAAACTCTACAAGCCGGGCAAAGCAGACTATTCGAGGACTCATTTTGCAAAACATGCTAATGGTTTATCAGGTCGGGACATGGTCAGGATTCTTGAAGGTGCAGCTTTGTCTGGGGATAAAGAACTTATCAATAATGCACTTATACTACTCGATAAACAAACGGCCCTTTACGCAGATACTGTGCCGCGTGGAGCGCAAACTTGGGAGGTGCCGCTGCACACGCCGGACATATTGGCCTCGGCACATATAGTTAAAGCTTACACCCTCGGCTATATTATTTCAGGCAAAGAGAAATATCTTGAGCAGGCGCGGTACTGGGCGTGGACGGGTGTTCCTTTTGTTTATCTTTATCCGCCGACTTCCGGTAAAGTAGGAGCATACTCAACGATTGCTGTATTAGGCGCGACCAACTGGCGGGCGCCGCTGTGGTTAGGCCAGCCTGTCCAGTGGTGCGGGCTTGTTTATTGCTCGGCCTTGCGCTTGCTAAGTGAATTCGATACGAAGGGGCCGTGGGAGAAAATCGCCAAAGGAATCACAAGTGCGGGACTTCAAATGTCCTGGCCTGTGACGGACAAGGAGCGTCAGGGATTGCTGCCGGATTTTTTCGATTTGAAAGCACAAATAGGTGCCGGCCCCGCAATAAATCCGGGTACGGTACAGGCTCATATAGCGGAGCTTTACGATAAAGGTAAAATATATGATGTGAAGAAGCTGGCCAATATCGGCTGGTTCATTCATGCGCCCTGTACGATAAGTGATGTTCGGGAAGATAGGAAGACAGTTGCGTTTGTGGCGGATGGCTGGGGTGATAAACAGTATTATGTGCTGGTTTCGGGGATTGAGCGGGAGCCGAGAGATGTTCTGGCGCGTGGAGTTGTGCAGGAATCGGCAGGTCCGTCTGCTTTTGAGTCTGCTGAAAAGGAATTTCACGCCGAATACGGAAGTCTGGTAATCAGACTCCAGGGTAAATCAGAAATTAGGATCAGGTACTAAGGGTGGGGTGGGGAGGAATGAGTGGATGGGTAAATGTGTGAATGGGTGCGGAGTGACAAATCGGATTTGAAAATGGATGAATAATTTGTGAGATTTTACTTGACGGGAAGGTAGATAATTTGGTATAAACAAAAATATAGTAAACCCAACCTCTGCTGCAGGGGCTGGGTAAAACTTATGCCTGCGCAGCCGGGCATCTGTGGCTTTGAGGTCATCCAGCCTGTCTCGGCTTGGCTCGTCAGGGCCGAGTGAGTCGGAGCGGGGCCGAGCCAAGACGGGCGGCGCAATCCTTGTAGTTTTTGGATTGAGGAGGAGTTATTATGCAAGACACAGAGTTAGTTGTAACGGCGACTTTGTGCTCCGCAAGTGGAGGTTTTCACATTTCAGCGAAAAATTCATATCCCGCCTCTGCGGGAACAGGTGTTTTGGTGTGTGGCCAAAACCTAATTAACTTTAACTTTCTTGAAGGAGGATTATTATGTCTAAGAAATCGAAGATCCGCTGCGGTGGATTGATCTATTTAACTTCTTTTGTTTTGGTACTGGTTCTGGCCGGTACAAATGTGACGCTTGGTGATGTGTGGGAGGGCCGAGTCATCGATGATACTGACGACACCGAAGAGTTGGACCCGAGCGGAACTCCGGAAGCCGGCAGCAGCGACCTGGAGTTCCCCTATGAAGACGCGGGTATGGGCGATAAGCAATTAGTAGCTATCCGCTGGCAGGATGTCGGTGTTCCAAAGGGTGCCACGATCCTGAATGCGTGGCTTGAGTTCACGGTGGATGAGATAGAAGAGGATCTGCACGTTAGTGTCATCATCGAAGGTGAATTGAATCCCAATCCTCCTACGTTTGATGAAAACGCCCCCTCTGAAATTGCCGACAGGCAGCCCAGAACCATAGCGCAGGCGATATATGAGCCGGAACACTGGGCTACGGTAGGTGATAAACATCAGACCTCGGATATCTCCCCTGTCATCCAGGAGATAGTCAACCAGGACGGTTGGGTCGCAGGCAATGCCCTGGTGCTGATAATTCGCGACAACCCGGCTAATCCCTCGAAAGGTAATCGAACTGCCGAAGCTGACAGTGGGGGTACGGATATTGCGACGTTGCTGCATATAGAATACACGCTTGGAAATGCTGGGAGCCCCAGCCCGGCTGATGGAGCGATAGATGTGTCACGAGATGTGGTCCTTGGCTGGAAGCCGGGAATAATCGCCGCGCCAGTTAATGGGCACAAAGTTTACTTTAGTGAGAACTTTGACGACGTCAACGACGGCATTGGCGATATCACCCAGAGTGCCGGCAGCTATACTCCTGGACGCCTTGATTTCGGCACGACTTACTACTGGCGCGTCGATGAGGTCAGTAGCCCACCAGACCAAATGCTGTTCGAAGGTGATGTCTGGAGTTTTACAACCGAGCTACTTGCTTATCCCGTCGAGAACATAACCGCCACAGCTTCCAGCGCACACGAGGAAGATATGGGTCCTGAAAATACCATCAACGGCTCAGGAATGGATGCTAACGACCTTCACTCGACAGACGAGACGGCTATGTGGCTTAGCAGCACTGAACCGCTGGGGGCCTGGATCGAATATGAGTTCGACAAGGTTTACAAACTGCATGAGATGTGGGTATGGAACTCTAATCAAATGGTTGAGCTTTATGTCGGTTTCGGGTTCAAAGATGTTACGGTCGAGTATTCGGCCAATGGCACCGACTATACGACATTGGGTACTACTCACGAGTTTGCCCAGTCGCTTGGCGCGGACGCTTACGCTCACAATACGACTATTGATTTTGGCGGCGCCGCAGCAAGGTACGTCAGGCTCACAGCTAACAGCAACTGGGGAGGCATCATGCCCCAATATGGTCTCAGTGAGGTTCGCTTCTTCTACATACCTGTGAATGCAACAAAGCCCTACCCGGATTCCGGGGCAACAGGTGTGGACCTGGATGTGGTCCTTGGCTGGCGTGCAGGAAGAGAGGCAGCCACGCACGATGTGTATGATAGCGCAGACGAGCAGGCTGTAATAGACGGTACTGCCCCTGTCGCTACCGTGGCTGAGACCAACCATGGTCCCTTGGCCCTCGATTTAGGTACGACTCACTACTGGAAGGTTAATGAAGTCAATGAAGCCGAGACCCCAAGTACCTGGGAAAGTGCCATCTGGAGCTTTACGACAACCGACCATCTTATCGTGGAAGATTTTGAGGCCTACAATGACCTTGACCCCGCTGACCCCGAGAGCAACAGGATATTTAACGCCTGGATAGACGGATACGACGACCCGACAAACGGCTCTCTCGTTGGTTATGAAAATCCTCCTTTTTGCGAGCAAACTATCGTTTACAGCGGTAAGCAGTCGATGCCGGTCTTCTACAGCAACACCGGCGGCGCAGCATCTTCGGAGGCTGAGCTGACGCTGACGCCGGCTCAGAACTGGACTGAAGCTCAAGTTAAGACGTTGGCGGTGCACTTCCACGGCGCTGAGGGCAACACCGGGCAGTTGTATGTGAAGATCAACGGCACCAAGGTTCCCTACGATGGCCAGGCCAGTAATTTAGCGCTAACAGGGTGGCAAGCATGGAATATCGACCTTGCATCGTCAGGCGCGAGCCTGCAGAATGTCACGAAGCTGGCTATTGGGATTGACGGCAATGGTGCCAGTGGTACATTGTACGTTGACGATATCGGGCTGTATGCTCGTAGCCGTGAGTTCATCACACCGTCCGGGCCCGATGACAGTCGTCTGATAGGGCACTGGAAGTTTGACGGCGACACGCAGGACTCTTCCGGTAGGGGTAACCATGGCACCTCTGGTATTATACCTGCGGTTTTCGTAGCCGGTAAGGTTGGCTCGAACGCACTGGACCTCCAGGGCGCCGATTATGTCGTAATTGACGGCGTAGTTGATGACATAACAAGCACCGATATTACGATCAACATATGGATCAAAACCACGCAGAGCGATGAAGGGGAATTGGTTGCAGCTAATACCGCCACCAGCGGTCACCCCTTCATGTTTGGCCTTCAAAGTGGCAATCCTTATGTGAATGATGGTGGCGACACAGTGTTCGCCCCGCCTGTCAATGACGACCAGTGGCATATGTTGACGTATGTCAGGGACGGGTCCACCGGATATGTATACGCCGATGGAGTTCTGCGAGGCACGTATCCAGCGGGCTTTAGTTTAGGCTCGGTAACACGGTGGTCGATAGGACAGGAGTGGGACACTGGTCCAAGCGACTTCTATACGGGCGCGGTGGACGATGTCCGCTTCTATGACTATCCTCTATCGGAAGGTGAGGTTGCCTGGCTTGCCGGCAAGACCCAGCCGTTTGACAAGCCGTTTTGACATGCGTGAAGACGGTGAAGATAATGGCCCCGTTGTTTTGCTTGCCTCGCACCTGCGGTGATGCCAGTGCAGGTGCAAGACGAAGCAACGGGGTGGCCTGGTTTCGGTACGTCGGGACTGTGGCCAAAACATGATTATCTTGATTTTTTTGAAGGAGGACTATTATGTCTAAAAAATTAATTCTTTTAACTTTATTTGTTTTGGTGCTGGGCCTGGTTCTCACAAGAGCAGCGGAAGGTGCTCGGCCTCGTCTTATTGGCTGGTGGAGATTTGACGGCGACACGCGGGACTATTCCGGTTTGGGTAACGACGGCACCGCTGTTGGCAATCCGACTTTCGTGCCCGGTAAGGTTGGCTCGGGAGCCATAGACCTTGATGGGAAGAGCGATTATGTGGTAATAGATGCTGTCGCAGATGACATAAAGGGCAAAAGTATTACGCTTAGCGCATGGCTCAAAACAGATAGCGATAGTAACACAGAATGGTTTTCCTGTAATACCGCAGGTCGCGACGACGTGATTAAGTTTGTTATTCAGGGTACCAAGGCCGCTTTCAGAATAGAAGGCGTATTTGCGCGGTCCACCACGCCGGTCAATGACGGCCAATGGCATTTCCTGACGCTCGTCTTTGACGGGAATACTGGACATGTATACGTCGATGGAGTTGAGGAGAATTCATACGGGGCTGACGTCACTTTTAGCGCCGATGACCTGTGGTCAATAGGACAGGAGTGGGATAGCGGTGGCCCGGGCGCCCATTTAGACGGCACTGTAGACGACGCCCGGATCTATGACGGGGCACTAACCGCCGAAGAAGTTCGGAAGGTCATGATGGGTATACCGCCTGGTGCGGCTTTTGACCCAGGCCCTGCTGATGAGGCGACAGATGTGCCACGAGATGTGACCTTTAGCTGGACGCCGGGAGAATATGCTTCACTGGTGAACGGGCACAAGATTTACCTTAGTGATAACTTCAACGACGTCAACGATGGCATTGGCGATATCACTCAGAGTGCCGCCGGCTATGCTCCCGCCCAACGCCTTGATTTCGGCACGACTTACTACTGGCGCATCGATGAGGTCAATGAGGCGCCAGACTATACGGTGTACGAAGGCAAAGTTTGGAGTTTTACGACCGAGCTATTTGCTTATCCCATCGAGAACGTAGCCACCACAGCTTCCAGCGCAAGCCAGGAAAAAATGGGTCCTGAAAATACCATCAACGGCTCAGGACTGGATGATAATGACCTGCACTCGAACAAAGAGAGGGATATATGGCTTAGCAGCACCGAACCGCTGGGGGCCTGGATCGAATATGAGTTCGACAAGGTTTACAACCTGCATGAGATGTGGGTATGGAACTCTAATCAAACGGTTGAGTCTCTTCTCGGTTTTGGCATCAAGGATGTTACGATCGACTATTCGACCAACGGCACCGACTATACGACATTGGGTACTACTCATGAGTTTGCCCGGGCGCCTGGCAAGTCCGGTTATGCTCACAATACAACTATTGATTTTGCCGGCGTGCGAACAAAGTACGTCAGGCTCACAGCTAACAGCAACTGGGGAGACATCATGCCCCAATATGGTCTCAGTGAGGTTCGCTTCTTCTACATACCTGTGAATGCAAGAAACCCCTACCCGGATTCCGGGGCAACAGGTGTGGACGTGGATGTAGTCCTTGGCTGGACAGCAGGAAGAGAGGCAGCCACGCACGATGTGTACGTTAGCACCGACGAGCAGGCTGTAATAGACGGTACTGCCCCTGTCGCTACCGTGACCGAGACCAGCCATGGTCTCTTGGCCCTCGATTTAGATACGACTCACTACTGGAAGGTTAATGAAGTCAATGAAGCCGAGACCCCAAGTACCTGGGAAAGTTCCATCTGGAGCTTTACGACAACCGACCATCTTATCGTGGAAGATTTTGAATCCTACAATGACCTTGACCCCGCCGACCCCGATAGCAACAGGATATTTAACGCCTGGATAGATGGATACGAGGTGCCGACAAACGGCTCTCTCGTTGGTTATGAAAATCCTCCTTTTTGCGAGCGAACCATCGTTTACGGAGGTAAGCAGTCGATGCCGTTTTTCTACAACAACACTGGTGGTGCAGCATATTCAGAGGCCGAGCTGTCGCTGAGCCCGCCGCAGAATTGGACTGAAGCCGGCGCTGCGACATTCGTGCTGTACTTCCACGGCGCTGAGGGGAACACCGGGCAGTTATATGTGAAGATCGACGGCTCCAAGGTGGTCTATGACGGTGATGCGGGTGACATAGCGAAAGTAGAATGGAAGCAGTGGAATATCGACCTTGCATCGTTAGGTGTGGACCTGCAAAATGTCACGAAGCTGAGTATTGGGATTGACGGCAATGGTGCCAGTGGTACATTGTACTTTGACGACATTGGGCTGTATCGCCCGGCACCGTAAGGACTGGTAAAGAAATTAGGCCTTGACCGCCGGCAGGCGAGTTTCGTTTTGGCTCCAGTGAGGACAAGGCTGGCAAGGAAGCAAAACGCAGGCCTACTGGTTGGTAGTCCGAGTTTTGCTGACACCGCCGGCCGAAGCCGCAGCCAGCCAAAAATGGA
>SDBU01005932.1_pt1 | contig 14473 bp, 12 predicted proteins | sample 2277071 | NCBI WGS metagenome assembly SDBU01 (sample SAMN10397929, study PRJNA504765) | marine sediment metagenome | isolation source: marine sediment core GS08_GC12, 126 cmbsf | place: Arctic Ocean: Gakkel Ridge, Loki's castle | collected 2008
TGCGAGTGCCTTGTAGATCTCGTCGCGGGTCATCAAAGTCCGCGACTCCTTGAGAACGACCGCGATGCGATCGGCGATCGTCGCGGGTTCCTGCAGCTCGACGGCGACGGCGGGCACTTGTTTGAGGGAGCCGTTCGCCACGAAGTATTGTGAACCATCGAGGGAAGGTACATGGCACGCGCCCTCGTCGCCAGCAGCAGCAGCAGCCACCATGGCCATTGGGTGAATGTCCATGCCAAAGGCCGGGATCGTGTGGTGTGTGTCCACTGGGTCCGGGCCGAGTGTGAATCGCACAGGCTCGCAGTCAGACTGCAGCACGTACCGGTCCCCGTTGGGCGCGACGAAGACAAGTTCAGTAGACCGCATCGAGAAAGAAAGAAAAAAAGCACCGCCAAGGAGTCAGTGAATGGCGCGCGCGAAAAAAAAACAAAGGCGAGAAAAATCCGTTAACTGAACGGGTTAAGTTAACGGACCTAAGAATGGCCCCCGGGTTTTCGGCTCAAGGAAAAATCCGTTAACTTAACCAGTTCAGTTAACGTATTTTCTCGCCTTTGTTTTTTTTCCCTTTGCTGGCCCCGCCACTCACTGACTCCTCCTCCTTGGTGGCGCGTGTTCCTTTTTTTCTTTCTTTTCTCGATGGCTTCTCCGGAAATGCAGCGCGCGATGGCGATTGTGGCTCGGGAGAACTGGCGCGACACGGTGGAGAGCACCAATCAGCTCGAGCGCGACGGGGAGATCGACCTCGGTTCTGGTTCTGAGTGGGCGCCCGACCACTCCTCGGACGGCGGCAGCGACAACCCGCGCGAAGGAGACTCCTACATGGGCGAGTGGACCGCGGACGAGGCCGAGGCCAAGTTTACTGACGATGAACGTCGCTACTCTGGTGAAGACGCCTCCGAGATCGAGGTCATCGACCTCACTCCCCCCGCCGTGGGACCGCGTGTCTTTGGGCCGGCGGTGTTCGTCAACCTCGTGAGCGAGAACGAGGAAGATGAACGTCCTCACGAAGAAGTGGTTGCGGAAGACGATGCTGTGTGGCATGGTGACGACGACTATGAATTTGGACCTCCGGCCGAAGAAGACCGCGACGAAGCGATGTCGATGGACAGCGACCCCGACGAGGTCGTGGTCCCGGCCCCGGTGAAACTGAATGTCGCTGATATGGCAGGCGATATCGTGGCTTGGGCCAAGGCAAACCCCGGTGAACTTCGACAACAGGAAGAGGCCCTGCGCCGCGCCTACGCACCCGCGCTTGTGGACGACAAGGACATGACGATCGCCGACCGCATCGAGTTCGTTCTCAAGGAGGCCAAGACTCCGATGACTCGTGGTGAGATTTACAACGCGCTCGCCGCACGCTTCCCGGCATGGTGGCCGACGGCGAAGAAGCCGAGTGTCTCGTGCACGCTCACCACCAACCCGGCGTTCGTGCTCGTGCCGGAGTCGTTCTCCGCGGGCGTGCAGAAGTTCCGTTTGGCCTAAGGGCCTTGGTGTTTTGTTCTCTTTTTTTGGGCGTTGCATTGACTAAAAAAAGCACACTTCTCCCCACATTTCTAAGGAGTTCGCCCATATTCCAAGTTTTTTTCCCTGACAACAAAAGAAACAATGCCCCTGGGCGCGTGGAAGGCCTCTTGGGTCATGGACGGCCGCCCTACCACGACCCAGGACGTGGACGACGCGTCCGACCACAGCAGCAGTTACGACGGCGGTGGAGACAGCACGACGGACGTGGACGATGAGTCAAGCGACTGCGAGAGTGCGGCCAACGAGCCAAGCAGCAGTGAGAGCGAACCAACGATCCCCCTCTGCTGGGATTGTGGCCAATGCGATCCCACCTTCCTAAATGTCTGTTCAAGATGCGAAGACACCTTTTGCGACAAGTGCAAAGACGAGTGTGTTGGGTGCGAGGTGCCGATGTGCACCGCCTGCGAAGCGGTCTGTGTCAAGTGCGACGATCTGTACGAGATGCGCTCTATACACGTGGTGCGACATAGTCACCACATGCTGGAGTACGAAATTAAGTCGCCCTTGGACTTCCAAGAGTTCCTCGACAGGTTGTCCGTGCACAAAGGTGTCGACTTGGAGATGGAGCACCGCGGCGACGACGGCTTGGAGCGCTGGCCTCCACTGGAACCTCTACCCATGTTTGCCGGGGACGGCCAGCACCTCATCGACGACTTCGTGAAGCACGTGCCCGTGCTGGCGTCGCTCAACAGAAAACGTGTTTATTGAAATCACAAGCGGCCAACAAGAAATTGTTCCAAAGAATGGATGAAGACTCAAAGATGGCTTGATGTATTTTAATTGATAACGGCATCCAACCCATAGTAAATCCCACCAGCACTTCCACCACCACCAAGAGAACAAGGCATTGTTCAATGAACGTCTTTCTGTCGCGTGCGCGCTGTTGCGCTTCGGTGTGCGACATACTTTGCAATGTGAGCGCCTGCGCGCTATTGTGCTTGTTTCTGATCCGAGAAATTGAGGAAGACAAAGACTAACTAATGTCGCCGCGGGTGTTCACGGCGGTGTGGATTGCGATCCAGCTCGCCCTGCCGCTGCACTACTATGTCGTACGCGCGTACGACGACTACCTCGACGAGGCATACGCGTGGAGGATGTTCTCAGCTACGCACCACGGAGCGAGCTACGTGAACTGGTACAAGTTTGACGGCAACGATGACAAGGGCGTGCTCATGACGAACAAGGATCTCATTGGCAGGGCGGGCTTGTCCAAGCAGTGGGCGTCCTTTGTGACGGGGAAGAACCGCGGACACACGAAGGCGCCACCGATCTGGGTGATGAGGCGCGCCGCCGTGTTCCTGTGTGGCGCGCTCAAGCACGGTGCGATTGGCGTGCGGAGCTCGGGGATCCCGTGGGTGGGCGACGTGTGGGATCGGGAGTTCGTGTGGGAGTGTAAATGATACAAAAAAAGGGGGACCAGAACCCCCAAAAGCAGCATCTTGCTCTCTGACAAAAAAACACAAACTTACCCCCTCACTCCATACCAGATGGCCATTGCCACGCATTGGCGTGACAGGTTCTCGTCGTTTCTTCTGGAGAAGGTCGATCCGTTCTTAGATGATTTCCAGCAACGGCATTTAACGTCAGAGCAACTCGAAGGTGTTGTCAACTCCATCAAGCTATCGGAGACCGAACCGACTCTCGATGTCGTCTATCAAGACACACCCTTGGCGCTCGACCGTCTGCATCTATTTGTGAAGCACACCAGCGATGCGAACCACCAACATGTCTTGCAACTTGAGTCCGTGAGCGAGGAAATGGAACAGGCCAAATCGGATTTCTTCGATCTCGAAAAGCAACTGCGCGATGAAATGACCGCCATCGAGAAGTTGCAAGGGGACATCGAGGCAGTTACAGCCACTCTTCCAGAAACGGATCTCAACAAAGACATCGTGCAACTACGCGAGTCGACACAGCACGCTTTGTTCGAAACCGAAGACGCAAGTGGTGTTGCTTCTTGGCTCTCGTCCAAACTGAAGACGACAACGCGATGGCTGAGGTCCGGTGGAAGAGGATGGGACAGCGCCGACACTGCGCTTTGGCAAACCGCCATGAACACACTGCTCACCGAAGGATCCCAATTCAAAACCAAGCACAAGCCCAGAGATCCATTCCGAGCACAGAGGTTGAAGACTCTGCCGCTCCAGGTGCTTGTCACATCCGAGAAGCTTGGACACCTTGAACAGCTCTTCGTGCTCGCCGTCGCGCGTGCTGTTCACGCGAGACGACTAGCTCGCATTATCGCGACAACCGCACCGTTGCAAGAAAACCTGTGCAAGGTGTTGCGAGGGTTGTACCATGTGATGGAACGCTTCGCTATGATGGACGTAAACAAGCAGAACGAAGTGCCTATCGATGCGCTCGCTGAATATATCAGGGCCATCCTCTCTGTCGAGTACTTGGTTGAATGGCAGACAAGAGAAAAAAAAGAAGTCGAACCAACGCAATTGAGAGTGTTGCTCAGCGCCGAAGAATTCAACGCGATTATGATCGACAGGAACTGGTATCAAGTCGTTTTTGGTGGAGATTTCCTTGAGCTGAGCACGGTTGTCGAAGACGCGTATGAAGAATCCTTTGCCCATCCCTTGTGAGGGAGGGGCTCCGACACATACAGATGGTCTGCAAAAAAAATAAAAGCCCACGGCTTGTTATTTTTGACACTCGTTCATTTCTTCAAAGACGGAGAGTGTGGGGAGGGGAAAAAATGGATGGACGACCTCTTGTTCCACGGTCGCGCGTTCTTGCACTGGCGGTCTTTTCAGACAACATCGTCAAGTACACGTTCGAGCACGATGAGGATTTGCGCAACCTCATAATCGTTGCTGAGATACGAGCGGCGGAGCCTGTTTTGGCACCTTTACTGACGGATGAGCAAGCGCGCGATGTCTTGGGTAGAATAGCCGAGACAACGGAGACGTACATGGAGACCGTGCGTTCCGGCATGAGCAATCTTGAGAAGGAGATCAACGCTATCCGCACCGAAGCCGGTGAAACACTGCAAGACAAACTTCCACAGGCAAACGTCTCCGACCGCTTGTCTTGGTATGTTGCGCATGTCGCGACGCTTCACGGGGAGTACGAGAGCAAGATGCAAGACACTGCACACGTTACGAAACAAACACGGTTAAAAATAGCCTCCGTTAAGGCCGACTTGGAACAGAACCGAAACACGAGGGAACGCCTCTCTCGGCGCCTCGAGCAACTCACGCTTCGGAAAGATTTGCGTCTGGGACAGATGCAGAAGATTCTCAACGCTGTTTCCGCGGTGGAAGATATCAGACGTAGTGAGGAGCGCGCGCAAGAATCTGTGCTCTCCGCGGACAAGAACACGCAACAGGTTTCCAACATTGTCAACCAGGGATCTGTCGCTACCACAAAATGGGACTCGACATCGACACAAGGCTGGGTAACGCCGGTTAATTCTCTGCTCGAAGATGGCAGCCACTTTAGTGCTGACATCTTTGACATCGATTTTCGCGATGTTATGTTGATCACCAAGAGCATGGACGACGTGGTGGAACACAAAGCGCACGTGCGATTGCTTTACTATAGGTCAGTCGAACGTGCGAAGAAAGCTGCTAGGTTCCTGCCTGTTGCGGTGGCGTGGCGCGCCGTCTACGTCGTTGTTGAAAGGTGGAGCGACTTTGAGCACGCAAAAACCGCACTCGAAACGATGCAACGCGTTTTGAAGTGGATGCTGTCTATCGAGTACCTCACGGAGTGGGAATTCAAGACGACCCGTGACAAACCGGTGGTCAAGGATATGTACGACAAGGACGTACCCGGCAAGGTGCTCTCGCCTGCGAAGCAAAAAAACTGGTACAACCCGTTGTTTTCAGCGAAAAAGTACGAGACACTTCGTGCGGAGGTCGCGCGCGTGTACGCAGAACCCACTCAATTCGACCAAGGCACGACAAGTTGACAAAATACATTCTCTAAGTGCAGCGCACTGCATGTCCGGAGCGCCATCCATGCATCTGACAAGCAACCGAGCAATACGATGCTGTGTGGCAAGCAGAGCACCGACGTGCCGCGTTCTTCGCGCACACAGCACACTTCGCATAAGCAGCCTCTTTCTTCGCAATCGTGGAGCGGATCGCAACATCGCGTGCAGAGTCTCCGAAGGGTTTAATCGCGGTCGGTACTTCGCGCGCGCGCAGTTCCGCCTCCTCGCGTGTGGGCAACAGCGCTCGCGCGATGCTTCGGGCGCTGTTGGAAGCCTTCCTCGTGGCCCATGTCCCCAGAACGCCAAACGTAATGGCACCGTACGTCATGAGTCGGTATGGTATGTCCATAGCCGCCATATTTCGATCGCATGTAGCGGGTTTGGTGAGCCAGTATAATCCGGCGCGCATGCTAAGCCTCCACGTACTGACCTCCATGAAGTAAGAAGCGATGCCTGACGTCGCATCCGTCAGTCCGTATCCCCAGTCGCGCATTATCCCGAAGCCCGTCGAGGGCCTGCACGCTTGCCATGACTGTTCGTGAAGGAAAATCGCAAGAGACACATACGCGCAACAGAATGCCGACCACATCGCGACGGCTAATGCAAACGTGACGACATTTCTGAAAAAGGGGCCCTCGACGCGGTATGCACCGTCGACCTTCCCGGAGCTTGGGAAGAGTTCGTTATAGGCGGCCGCGAGGTGGCCCCGCTTCAGGGGGTCTCCCGTTTTGACCGCTTCCATATAGTCCGCTTCGAGCGCCTCGTACAAGACTTTGAGTGGCTCTTCGAATTCGTCAGCATCAAAGTCAAGCGCAATCAACCCTTCGTGGATGACGGGGAGAACGCTCGAAAGAATTTCCTGTCCAGCGCCCGTGTTCTTGCCAATATGGAGCGAAAGAAGCGGGAACGTCGCGCCAAGAGGCGCCTCAATCGACGCCGCCGCAGCTGCGTTCAGGTCGTCTGTGTCCCCGATGTTCGCCTCGGCGTCAATCGAGGTGGCGAACGAGTACATCTCCGATCGGACGTAGTCGTACGAGATGGCGACGCGCATCGCGTCGACATCCTTGCGCACATCCTCGGGAGCGCCGATACGGAGATCGGTTTGGGGCGACGAGGACCGGATGCTCTGCGGAAGCCATTCTGATTCCCACACAGCCTTTGTCAGGTACGTTATGGGGTACGACATGAAAAGTGTCCAAAACGCGGTGTGTGTCGTTGCGCGGTAAAACTGGTTCGCTGCGCGCACGACGCCGACGCACTGTTCAACGTCCGCGGGAGGCGTTGCAAAATCGATGATCCCGTTTGCGACAGCCGTAAATGCGGCGTTCACCTCGTGATTTTCTGAAAACCCCTCAACGAATCCTTGAGCAGTGTCGCGCATGGCCTCGACTTCGACCTCTGGCGCACAGATCTCGTCCGTGGCGTACTGCGCCACGGCCGCCACCGTGAGAACTGCGGCAAATCCCGCGCACCAAACAGCAAGGCGGCGGCGCGAAGGGTCCGTGGGTTGTCCAATAAATCGCGCATCCGATGCGGTGAACCCGGCGACGTCGTCGAAGTCGGAGATCTCCCCTCTGAAGTAATCGGACCTGATCTTGTCCTTGAACATGACAAGGTCTTTCTCGACGTCGCCGTACCCCGGCATCGAAGACACCATGGCGCGATGAAGATCAGCGGCGCCATTAAGGATCTTGGAGGCATCGGCGTCGTGACTTCCGTACAACAGGTGCAAGCGATCAAGGGACGTTTTCTCGGTTTTGAGGAACGATTCGGATGGCGACGCGAAGTCGGAAAAGTCGCCCGCTTCGCGTTCTGCAATCGAATCAAGCGCAGCCATTGCCATCTGCCTCTTGACGAGATCAAAGTGGCGCTTGAACATGCCCAACTGGCGGGCTTTCGATGAGGCCGTGGACATCTTGGGGTTTAGAACCCTCCTTTGCCTGGATCTGTTCAATTCCCGTCTGTTTATCTTTTGATGGAGTTGTCGCATTTTACATATTTCCGCCCCCCCCTTTTTTTTTTCTTTAATCCGTGCTCAACGGCTTCACGGGATGCAGCGTTTCCGGCTCGGGGACGAAGCCGGCGTCGAACATCCACAGCGACAGGCGCACATTGTAGATGCTGTCGTCCAGGAACTCGACCGCCGTCTCGACGCGGGCGAGGTTGGTGTCCAGATTCTCGATGTCCTTCAGGGCGAGGTCCTGGATCTTCGGCACCAGGAATTGGTCGCGGCGGAAGATGACATTGACGCGCGTCGACGTCGCCGATAACTGTCCCGACTTCTCGACTTGGCGGTGGACAATGCTCGCCGCGGCCTTCTGGAAACTCTCGACAGCCTCACCGAGCCGTGTCAACACGCCTCTCATCGCCTTAGTGCTCCGTCGTGGCTGTTGCCACGGTGCAAGTTGGGCGATGCGCGACATGAACGACCTCATCTCCTCGTTGGTGACGGGTGGAGCCGCCACAAGTGCAACGGAGCGGTGCATGCGCCCCTCCTCCACTGCCAAGTTCGCCGTCATGACCTTGTCGCGCATGTCGACACCCCACGACGGGCTTCTGGCGTCGAGGGCGCCCTCACCCGGGATCGCGTTGATGGAGTTGTGGTTTCCGATAGTGAGGGGGTCGTCGGCCTTTCCCCAGAAGAACAGCATGTCGTCATCTTCAGAGGTATAGTCTGACGTTCCTTCGGAAGTGCCCTCCGAAGTACCCTCGGAGCTGTTGTCATCGTGTGCCGCCACACTTCCGAAGCGCTTCTTCGTCTTCCTTTTTCCCTTCGTCTTGACTATCTCCTCACCGGAGAACACGTCGTCGTCACTCTCAAATGCCAATGCCTGCGCGCCGATGTGCGCGTTCACCCTCCCTTCGCTTTTCTCCTCGCTCACGCGACGACGCTTGCGTGTCCAGATGAAGTCGAAGCGAGGGATCCCGTGTAGGGCCAGGTCGTCTGTCGAGAACTTCGTTGTGCGCCGGTAGAAGTAGTTGACGCGCGCGTCGGCCACGGGAGTCGCACGGTCGGACCAGCGCTCGATCTGGACACGTCCCAAGACCTTCGTCTTGTGTTGGATGCGTCTCAACGCGCTGATCATGTTGGTGTGCTTCTCGAACGCCGCACGCTTGGCTTTGTTGCCGTACACATACTCCACGAGTGGGAGCACGAGCGGGTAGACGGAGCCCGTGCCCTCGCCGATGGTGTGTGGCAGGAACTTGATCCATCCAGGGTAGTGCCCGATGTTGCGCATGTACTCGGGTCGCAGCGCACCCCGGGGTACGCCCGACTTGTTCATGCGCCGCAGGAGCGTCTCGAACTTCGTGACGGGGAGCATCTCCTGCCACATATGTCCGCCCACCGGAAGACTCTCGTCCTCTTCGCTCTCGATGAGGAGTTGTGGCAAGTGTCCCGGCTGGGGCTTGAAGCGCGCCGCCGTCACCGAGCCGAGACCTCCACCACTCACGTACCAGTAGGCGATGCGCTGCATCGCGTCGAGCACGGGGTCGTCCCACCCTCCGTACGCTCGCCAGTAGAAGCGCTTGTCGGAGGATGCGTGCTTCGGGTCTCCGAGTTGAAGCCAGCGGAACACGCGGTGGCTGAGCGAGCCCACATCCTCGCAGTCTCCACCCGTCATGGCGAGGGCGTCTTGGAAGCTTTCGATCTGCGCCTTCTTCACCGTGGGCTGGCGGAACCACTGCTGGTCCACGCGGTACACCTCGTCGTAGCGGTAGAACGTCGACACCGCCATGATTGAGCACGTGTCTGCCAACGCTGCTACCGCGTAGGTGAGCGCGTTGTCGTAGCTCATGTCCTTGGGATCGGTGTGCTTGAACTGGTTGTTGACAACGTCGACGAACGCGCTCCACGCGGGCTTGTCTCCATGTTCCTCCGACCCGAACTCGACTCCGGGGATGCCGCGAGGCCAGTCGTGGCGTACGAGCACCGCCGACGACGCGGTCTTCATGAACTCCGTCATCGCATTGTTGTAGACGGGCACACCGGTCTGTGTCCAGAACGCGAAGCCCGGCACCACGACGTTGTCCATCCATAGAGGCGCGTGGATGGGCTCGATCGCGCTGTGCGACGGACGGAAGTACAGGTCCTGGCCCTTGGCGACGTCCGTGTAGGGGAAGAGTGCCACGTTCACGTACTCGTTGAGCAGCTTGTCGTGATACGGCATCTTCGGCTTCACGAAGTCGAAAGGTCCGACCGTCTTCTCGCACGTCCACCCTCGGACTACGGTGCGCGACGTATCGGAGGCAAAGCCGAGGATCCGCACGCTCATCTTGCGGTAGCGGCCCTCTCCCGGGACACCCGGCTGCGACATGCGCATCTTGAGGAGGATGGGGTCGGGCTTCGCGGAGGCGAGACGATCGCGGAGGTCGGAGAAGCGCACGCCGCCACATCCGGCACGTCCACCGACAAGAGGACCTTCCTCACTCGGAGCATACGTGTGCGCGCCGAACCACAGGGTTGCGTCCGCGGGCCATGGAGAATTACTTCCACCCTTTCCTATGGGAACCACGAGGTCAAGCTCGACCACCCTGCTGTCGTTGTCGTCGTCGAGGGGAAGGGGCACGGTGACCTGTGCGCTCTTCCCGGGATCCGTGCGCCACACAGATGACCACGCCACCAGACGCAGGCCCCTCTCCTGTTCCGCGAGGTTCGCATCCTCCACACGAACGCGCAGGCGGATTTTCTGGCGCTGCGTGTAATCAACACCCGACATCCTTCCAACGGTGTTACAGGCTCGGGTGAAACGTTAAGCAAATATGTAGTCGTTTTTTTCTTTCTTTGTCACAATTCAACTTCCTCTGATGAGGGGCGCGGGCATTCTTCTCGACCGGACGGTGCTTCTTGTTATGGGGATCGGGGTCGCGTGCGGTGTTGTCTGGCTGTGCTGCCGCGCGACGGAAAAAAATGACGAGGATCGCGCTCAAACTCCTCCCGATAAGCCTTAGCCTTTGCGCACTGCGCGTCGTTCATGCAACTTGCCTCCTTGTCCATTACCCACTCCCACGCCTGAATCGGATCCGTCGTCTCGCGCCGCATGTCCCTGAGCACAGCGCCGACGCAAACGATTGAAGAACAACCTGTCACGACAACGGCAGCACGAAACAACACACCGGGCGGAAACACCGTCGCTGCCATCTTTGCGAATGAAGTTTTTTTTTCAATTTGTTTTTATTGAGAGTCAATCTTTCCCAGCAGTCTTTGGCCCGGCCAACTCGGCCTCCGCTTCTCGAATCTCGCGCTTCAGGTCTGTTACCCTTTGTGCCTGCACATCGACGTGGGGGGGTTCTTGGTGCCCGTATGTGGCCGCGAACTTAGCGAGGTCGTCCATGAGCGTGTATTGGGTGAATTCGAGCTTCTCCCTGAGAAAAGGCAGCTTGTGTGTCAGCATGAGCCGGCGCTTGGTAGTGTCGTCGATTCCCTCGGCAAGCGCCAAGCGCCACGGTTGCACATCCACCGTGAAAGGGCTCATGACCCGACCGTTGTTGGCCTCAAGATCCAGTACGCCCTTCTCGAATACCCACAGCCACAAAAACGTGAGGTGCGAACCGTCGATGATGCCGTCGATTCCCGTCAAAATCATATCACGCAGCTCGTTCATATCCTTTGCGTAGGACGCGTGCTTCGTGTCGATCAAGATGGGCGAGTATCGGATGAGGGGCGAGTGGACGATCGCTTGGTCGACATCCGGGAGCGGCACAACGAGGACGCTGACAAGTGTGTCCCCGTCCTTGATGTTCCACCGCTCGGGTGGACCGGGGCGCACGGCGTTCTCCAGCGCCTCCTGCTGCGGGTGCAGGTCCATTGTTTCAAAACGGGTAGCGTGAGAGACGCGGAGGACGATGCTGTGCGAACTTCTGCCACCGCTGTAACCCCTCAAGAGCCGCGCGCGAGTACTCCTCGTCGTCCTTGACACAGAGAGTCGCGTGGTACACGTGAATGAGCCAGAATGCCCCGTGGCCGAGCTTGACGTCACAGTCCTCGTCGGACAGGAGGCGCAACTGGTGAGCGTGCTCGACAAGCCCCCTGCACGTGACGACGATCTCGTCGAACGACCGGCACGCAAGTTCCTCGCCGGCGAGTTCAACTACGGGGGGCGTGTCGGCACCGTCCGTCTCCACCAGCGAAAAGGAGTCTTTTCTTTTTGTGCGCCGCTTCGAAGAGCAACCGCCCATTCAAAAAAAAACTTTGATTTACGCCGAACTTGTTAGATAGTGAAGGGGGCAACAGATCAAAAAAAAGGACAAAAACAGTCTCTTTCTTTTGAAGATGTTGAATAAAAGAAACTCAATCCCAATCATCGCGGTGTCGCTTTCGTGGCGGTTCGTCGTCGTCGTCGCCGTCTTTTGATGGAAATGTAAGCGGTCCTTCGAGGTGGCGCCGCAGCGGCGGACGAACCAGACATGCGGCCGCCTTGACAAGGTCCAACGGCAGGGCTGGTCCAGCATACTTCTCTAAACACCACACGAGACAAACAGCACGCTTTGCGCGGGTCGTGCTGACCAACTCGGTCAGACGCGAAAGGTCTTCTGCGAACTTGATCCCTTCCGGACTCATCTTGGAAGTGGGAATCAATACAACGTCGACGGGGAGCTCTCCTTTCTCATTCTGCCAGAGAACCATGTCGTCAAACTCTGGTACCGAGTACAACTGCTCCGCTATGAACAACGATGCTTGACGGCAGGCGATGTGGAGAACGGTATCTCCAAGGCCAGTTTCAGAGCCGCGCCGAACATCAGCATTGGGCAAGTGTTCCATACCCATATCAGTGAATGCCTCGTCGCTGCAACACGGGTCATCGCACACGTTTCGCACGCGCTTCACACTTGCTCCCTCTTCCAACAAATAACGAAAATCGTATTCGCGCCTTTGAAGTGCTGCGAAGAGCAAGCCTTTGGCACGGTATTCGACGTCGCTAGCAATGTCACGGATACGCGAGTTATCGCCCGTCCCACCTGCCTCTTGTATGAGTTGCAAGCCGAGAGCGTCGTCTGAATATCCGTTGTGTTCGTTACACAATTCCACCCCGGCCGATGCTTTCGCACTATGAAGTCCAAGCGAGGCAGCCTTCATCCATAGTTCCTCGGCGCGATGCAACTGAAGAAGTCGGGTTTCCGGGACCAACTCACATTCAATCACCATCGCCGTTGCCCAAGACGACATCGCTTGCGCGAGGCCGCTATCTGCTGCCTGTTCGTACAACTCATATGCTCGCGCCATGTTGCGTGACACAATTTCTCCGGAACTCAGAACGTACGCGAACGCGAGCTTGGCATGTGGGCAACCCTTAGCGATTCCCTTCTCATAGAGTTCGACGGCACGGCTCACATCTTTTTCAATAACGCTACCAGTCTCGTAGAACTGGGCCAACTTGCTAAAGGCGCGCGGGTGTCCGCCCTCGACTGCGCGGCTGAAACAACGCACGGCTCCTTTGGCATCGTTCAGACTAAGTCGCACCGTTCCACGCCTGTATTCCCACGCCCCATGCTTGATTCGCATCAGCCCGCGCTCGTACTCAAGACGCGGGTCTTCATCATCGCTCTGTGCGGTCCATTCAATCTCAGCATTACGCTCGCATGCCCAGAGCTCTTCCGTGTCTGAGTCGTCGGCTCGCGCATCGCAGCGCTTGGTCGTGACATTGCCGTCAACGACATCGACCACCTTGCACATGGTCACCGATTTTTGTTTTGTTTTGTTTGCGGGATCGTTTTTTTTGAAAAAAAACTTTGAATATCGGACAAATTCCAAGTTTCCCTCTTTTTTTTTCGCGCCCATTCCGCAAAAAGGAAAATGGCGAAACCCGCGTTCGAAGACACGTCCACGCTTCCTTTGCGTTCGCTCTACGACGGCACTCCCTCTCGACGAGACTCGGATGATGAAGTGGACCATGACGCCTATGACGAGGTCGCGGCGCTCGCGATCGACAAGGACGAGCTGCGAGATCTGCGAGATCGCCCCGAAGGTCGCGTCGAGCTGATATGCGGTCCCATGTGGGCGGGCAAGAGTACGGAGTTGCTGCGCCGCGTGCGCCGCTACTCGATTACGCACAAGAACCTGGTCGTCTTCACACACCAGAAGGATGTGCGGTTCGGTGAAGACATGGGCCTCACGACTCACGATGTGATGGAGGAACACAAGGCCGCATCTTTCCAAGTGTTCGCCGTCACCGAACTCCTGGAGGGCAATGCTGCCTCGTCCGCAGAACGTGCCTCAGTGATTGCAATCGACGAAGGCCAGTTCTTTATGGGGCTCCAACTCGCCTGCAACAAGTGGGCGGATGCAGGCAAGATTGTCATTGTCGCGGCCTTGGACACAGACTACAAGCGAGAGGTATGGGCCCCGTTGATCGATCTATGTCCTGACACGATCACCAAGCTCATGGCCATTTGCTTTGGGTGCGGAGGCGAAGCGGCATTCACGCGGCGTACCTCGGACGAGACGGAACTGGAGGTCGTTGGGGGTAAGGGCAAGTACGAGGCGGTGTGCCGAGCGTGCTATGTGGCAGGGACTAAATAAATACATCACAAGCATTCCTTGTCGTGGCCTCTGGCCCATCCCTTCGTCTGACAGGCGAACCCACAGTACAGGTCAGTTTTGCACGCTTTGCATCGGAACTGAGGGTTCGCGCTCCCGCACGTCGCACACGCATTCGTGCGTGAGGGCTTAGGTCCGACCCACGCGCCCAACTCGTAGGTGTTTCCGTAGCGGTCTTCGTCGTACGGCATTGTGATGATCAATAGGTAGCCCCCGACGGCGTTCTCGTCGAGGGTGACCTCGATCGTGCTCACAGGCTCAGTAGGTTCCCCGTTTTCTCTGTCGGAGGTACTCATACGAAAATGGGTGAGCATAATTCCTGTGACATTTGCCACTTGTTCGCGGACGGCTTTCACCGCGTCGCTGATGAGTGGTTCGACCGTGTTTTGCTCGATCCTATGATCGTCTGTAAAAGCTGCTCCGAGGTTTTCGGCCACGCGCTGATCCGGGTGCTGAATGAGGATATA
>SDBU01005933.1_pt1 | contig 14473 bp, 18 predicted proteins | sample 2277071 | NCBI WGS metagenome assembly SDBU01 (sample SAMN10397929, study PRJNA504765) | marine sediment metagenome | isolation source: marine sediment core GS08_GC12, 126 cmbsf | place: Arctic Ocean: Gakkel Ridge, Loki's castle | collected 2008
GGCCGCCAGGGTGGTAATGATATTGGTCAGGACTTGCTGGAGTCTTTGGTTAATCTGCTCAAAGTTAAGGTCTTTCGTTTCTTCTTTGCTGAGTAGAGCGCTCCGTCTCAGCCAGGGCAATGATACTATTTGAAGGGTACCACTGCTGGTTGTAATACGGTAAATGTCAGGACGGTTAGAGACATAAACGTTTTCCACGGCCAGGGTATCAAAGATTTCAGTAGCGGTAGCCCGGCCGATAGCGTTAGGCAGGTCGTGATTGCCGATGAGGAGGAAAACCGGGATGCCACTGGAGGACAGGCGTTTAATCCGTTTGGCAAACTCGCGTTGCTGGGTCTGGCTCGGGTCACGGTTCTTATAGGCATCACCACAGAAGAGAACCAGGTCCACTTTGTTTTCCCGGGCGTAATCCACTACCTGGTCGAGAGCCGAGAGGAAGTCAAGGAGGCGTGAGGATAAACCGGAAGCGGGGTCAATGCGCCCGTAGCTCTCAACGCCGAGGTGCAGGTCAGCAAAGTGGAGGATTTTCATTTTGCTGACCAGAGTGCTTGGGTATCAAAGCGTTCGCCACCGAGCTTGGCTTGAAGCGTACCCTTCAACTCCGAGATAGGGACTCGTATCTGGTTCATGCTGTCACGCTCGCGGATGGTAACCTGCTCATCTTCCAGGGATTGAAAGTCAATAGTTACGCAGAAAGGAGTGCCAATCTCGTCCTGGCGCCGGTAGCGCCGACCAACGCTCTGGCTGTCATCATAGCTGACCATCCAGCACGGGCGAAGGTCTTTGTACACCTGCTTGGCTAGTGCTACCAGGTTCTCCCGCCGGCTCAGGGGCAAAACGGCTACCTTGATGGGAGCTATGCTTGGGTGGAAACGGAGCACCACCCTTATTTCATCTTTATCCGGTTCTTCATCGTAGGCATCACACATCAGGGCCAGGGCACATCGGTCGACACCGGCGGATGGCTCAATGATATAAGGCAAAAAGTGCTCTTTAGTCTCTTCATCGAAGTATTCCAGGCTTTTGCCGGTAAAGCTGGCGTGCTGAGCCAGGTCAAAATCACCGCGGTTGGCAATGCCTTCCATCTCAGCCCAGCCCATAGGGAAGAGGTAGTCAATGTCATAACAATCGCGGGCGTAGTGGGCCAGTTCATCTTTACTGTGCTGGCGCAGCCGGAGGTTCTCTCGGCTGATGCCCAGTTTCACATACCAGTTGAGGCGTTCCTCAAGCCAGTAGTCAAACCATTCCCGGTCACTCCCCGGCCGGACGAAGAATTCGATTTCCATCTGCTCAAACTCCCGGCTGCGGAAGATGAAGTTGCCGGTGGTAATCTCGTTGCGGAAGGCTTTGCCTATCTGGGCAATGCCGAAGGGTAGTCTCTTCCGGGTGGTATTAACCACATTCTGGAAGTTGACAAAGATTCCCTGGGCTGTCTCCGGGCGGAGATAAACCACGTTAGCTTCTTCCTCGACCGGTCCCATGAAGGTCTTGAACATCAACTGGAACAGGCGGGGCTCGGTCAGCTCACCGCCGCAGGAGGGGCAGGTATTATTTTCTAGCTCATCAGCGCGCCACCGCAGGTGGCAGCCTTTACATTCCACCAGGGAGTCGGCAAATCCCTCCAGATGGCCGCTGGCCGCCCATATCTGGGGATGCATCAGGATGCTGGTATCCAGACCAACCATGTCGTCGCGTTCCTGGACTACGTCTCGCCACCAGGCGTCCTTAATATTTCTCTTCAGCTCCACACCCAGAGGTCCATAATCCCAGCAACTGGATAGCCCGCCATAGATTTCACTGCTGGGGAAGATGAAACCACGCCGACGGCAGAGGGAGACAATCTTTTCCATATCAATCTTTCGGGGAACCGGTTCCGTCACGGCATTACTCCTTCGAACTTTAGTCGGGCGGTGCTATCGGCTAACTTTTAGAGCCCGTCGCATGGCTGAAATGAAGAATAAGCCCAAAATGATAGCCCCCAACCCCATAACAATCAGGGCAAATACCCACAGGGGCATAAGGTGTATTTGGTAAGAATTGTAGCTGAAAATTTCCAGCATTGCAAAGCCGAGGACGAGCTGAGGCAATCCAATCATATTGCCCATAAGGGATATTATGCTTTCCGTGTTTATGTAACTGCCATCTCCTTTCTGAGATAGAATGCGCAGTCGGGATATGCCCATGGTGATAGCTCCGGCCAGTAGGGTGAGGATGAACTGCGGTGACAGCATCCAGGCGGTGATTATTCCCCGACTGAGCCACCGGTCAGGTGAACCGTCAGATTTGAAGTGGTAGGCTACCTCGCCGGGAAGCTGGTGATAGAAGTAAGCCACCAGAATGACAGACAGGGAGAGAATAGCGATAGGCAGGATGATATAGCTCCAGCGGAAAGTTAAGGGTTTGGCAGTGGCATTTGCTTCTGGTGGCGTTTTCTTTTTCACTAACTTTCGCCAGCGCAGGAAAAGCCAGATGGCGGCGCCACCGCCTAACCCGAACAAGGAAATGGCGACTAGCAGAATGAGTAAAGGTGTAATCATCAGTTTAAATAATTGCTAACCAGAAACTCCGGTTCAACAGGCCAGCACGGTGAGAGTACGACAACACCGCTAGTAGGAATAGGCCTGGCTCAGAAGTGCCAGCCCTCTTTCGCTCATCAGCATCTCCCTTGACCGCTTGAGTCTGGTGCTGATGATTTTGGACAGTCGTTTCACTATTTCGTAGCCCATAACCGGGTCTGAGTCCATCATCTCTGTCAGTTTGCCACCGTCTAAGGTGACGACCTGGCATTTGTCGGCTTGTCCCGGGCTTCCCGTGTCAACCTACCTGTAGTTTAAGACCAGAGATAAATCTTTGTCAATGCGAACGCGACCAACTGGTTTGCTTTTATGATTAAATTGATGTGGGAGGTAGAGGCCGTCAGTAAAGATTAGGTATAATATAGCCAGGATGCCAAGCTTTGAATCTCTGGGTAAGTTTCTCGTATTGAGCGGGGAGCAAAAGACCAAATGGTGAGGCACGAGTTGAGAATTGGTGTAATCGCTGATACCCACACCAGAACATTCGCTGACGTTCCGGATGCGATTCTGAGAGCGCTGGCTGAGGTAGACCTTATTGTCCATGCCGGGGACTTTACCGAAAAGGTGGTGCTTGATGGACTCAGGTCACTGGGTGAGGTGAAAGCCGTCCTGGGCAATATGGATTCGGGTGAGCTAATAAGAATATTACCGCGCCATGACTCATTTACGGTCAACGGGAAAAAGATTGGCCTTACTCATGGTTCGGGGGGGCCTTGGGGTATAGAGCGTCGGGTATGGGAAATGTTCACTGATGCCGATATCATCATTTTTGGCCACTCGCACCAGCCTACGCGGCGGTTCATAGGTGGAACTCTTTTGTTTAACCCGGGCCGGGCGCGGAACTCTTTTGGATTGCTGACTGTCGGTGAGGAAATCAAGGCCGAAATACTAATGGTTTAAAGTATAGTAAGCCAAAATCTCGGCACGACGAGGGCGGATGTTCTCCATGGTCACCGGTAATAGAAAGGGTTTCGCTAAAAAGTGTTGACGGTATTTCATTTATTATGGTACTCTTTAATTGTTGACTATATTAGTCAATTAATGGACAATTGGACTGAGGCGATGAAGCTTTCCACTAGAGCACAATACGGGACCAGGGCTCTCCTGGATTTATCTCTCCACTGGAAGGAAGGACCGGTATTATTAAAGGATATCGCCCGGCGACAGCGGATTTCGCTCTCGTATCTGCAACAGCTAATCGCCCTTCTCGTAGCGGCGGGGATAGTTAAGAGTATGCGGGGGACTGGTGGAGGTGTCTGGTTGGCCAAGGCTCCCAGGGATATAAAGCTTAGTGAGGTTGTTCAACTCCTTGAAGGCTCAATTGCTCCGGTGGAGTGTGTTAATAACCCAGAGGTATGTACCCGCTCCGCCTCATGTGCTACCCGTGATATCTGGGGCGAATTGAAAGCGGTAATGGAAGGGGTCTTGGGGGCGACAACCCTGCAGGACCTTGTTGAGCGGCAGAAGAAAAAGGAACAGCCCATCGGGGCAATGTACAATATATAGTTTTAACGGCTATTACCCAAACGGGGTGATTCAAAGGAGGAAGTCGAGATGGTTGAGGTAAGCCAGAATATAGACAGGATGAAGTACAAGAACATCGAGATACCGAAGCTAACCAGAGGTATAGCCAGGGATTCAAGCGAGCTAATTGGTAACACACCTCTGGTCAGACTAAACCGGGTAACTGATGGAGTGAACGCTGACGTAGTGGCCAAGCTTGAGTACTTTAATCCGGTTGGGAGCGTGAAGGACCGCATCGGCGTATCAATGATTGTTGATGCTGAAGAAAAGGGTCTTATTAACCAGGATACGGTAATAATTGAGCCTACCAGTGGCAATACCGGTATTGCCCTGGCCTTTGTTTGCGCCGCCAGAGGGTACAAGCTCATCCTGACCATGCCGGACACTATGTCCGTAGAACGGAGGCAGCTACTCTCTATTTTCGGTGCCGAGCTGGTGCTGACCCCGGGGGCAGAGGGGATGCCGGGGGCGGTAATGATGGCCGAGCAGCTGGTGGCGGAGAACCCTAACTACTTTATGCCCCAGCAGTTTAAGAACCCGGCTAATCCTGAGGTGCACCGGCTGACCACCGCCGAGGAGATCTGGAGAGATACCAATGGCAAGGTAGACATTCTGGTCTCTGGAGTGGGAACCGGGGGAACGATTACCGGTGTGGCCGAGGTTATAAAGGAGAGGAAACCGGAATTTAAAGCTATCGCCGTTGAACCGGTTGATTCCCCGGTGCTATCCGGTGGGAAACCGGGGTCGCATAAGATTCAGGGTATCGGTGCCGGCTTTGTCCCTGATGTACTGAGAACGGAGATGGTTGACGAAATTATTCAGGTCTCCAATGATGATTCGGGGATAATGGCCCGAAGGTTAGCCAAAGAGGAGGGGATACTGGCCGGCATATCTTCCGGCGCGGCAACCTGGGCGGCAGTGGAGGTAGCCAAAAGACCCGTCAATAAAGGCAAGCTCATCGTCGTAATTTTCCCTGATACCGGTGAACGCTACCTTTCCACCTGGCTTTTTGAAGGGGCCTAGCTTGAGCGCTCCGGGATATTGGATGGGGGAATGAAGTTTTACCCGAGGAGGTAATCCATGAGATTTGAGACGATAGCCATTCACGCTGGGGAGAGACCGGACAAGACGTTCGGCGCTATCTCCGCGCCGATATACCAGACGTCAACCTTTGCCTTTGAGGATGTGGGTAAATCGGGGGGCTATGACTACTCCCGCACGGCAAACCCGACACGGAAGATTCTGGAGGATACCATCGCCCAACTCGAGGGGGGAAAGGCGGGGTTTGCCTTTGCCACCGGGATGGCAGCGGAGGCTACCGTCATGCACCTGCTCAAGGCCGGAGACCACGTAATCTCCGGTGATGATGTCTATGGAGGGACCTACAGACTGTTTCAGGATGTGATGCCAGAATTTGGGCTGGAGTTTACCTTCCTGAGAATGGACAGTAGAGAAAGAATTGAGCAGGCGATAAAACCCAATACCAGAATGTTGTGGTTGGAAACCCCTTCCAATCCGCTGCTGAATATCGTCGATGTAGAGATGGCGGTTGATATCGCCAAAAAGCACAATCTGATGACGGTGATAGATAATACCTTTGCCACCCCCTATTTCCTGAGGCCAATCGATTACGGGATTGACCTGGTTGTCCATTCCACCACCAAGTATCTCAACGGGCATTGTGACGTTGTTGGCGGGGCGGTGGTAACCACCACTGACGAGCTAACCGAGAGGGTTCAGTTTCTGCTCAACGCTATGGGCACCTGTGCTTCTCCTTTTGACTGCTGGCTGGTACTTCGCGGAATTGAGACCCTGCCGGTTAGAATGGAACGTCATGAGGAGAATGCCTCCGCCGTGGCTAAGTACCTCACGGGGCACCCTTCGGTAAGCCGGGTGTTCTATCCCGGACTGGAGACTCATCCCGGGCATGAAATCGCCCGAAGACAGATGAAGGGGTTCGGCGGGGTGGTCTCAGTTGAATTACGGGGCGGAGTTGAGGCGGTTAACCGCTTTCTAAGGAGGATTAAGGTCTTTGCCCTGGCCGAGTCACTGGGCGGGGTTGCTTCCCTGGCGGAACACCCGGCAACAATGAGCCACGCCTCAATGCCCCAGGAGCATCGGGAAAAAGTGGGCATCACGGATGGAATAATTAGACTCTCCATAGGTCTGGAAAATATCGATGACTTGATTGATGATTTACGCCAGGCGCTGGAGCGTGACTGAAGGAGGAGGAAATGTCATACGCCACAGCTTTGCGTTGTCGAAAATGCGGGCAGGAGTATCCGATACAGCCAATGAACTTGTGCGACTTCTGCCTCAGTCCGCTGGAGGTTGTCTATGATTATAAAGCTATGGCCAAGGGGCTGAGTCGGGAGAAGCTGGCTGGAGGGCCGCAGAACATGTGGCGTTATCGCGATATGCTGCCGGTGGAGGACAAAGAGATAGACCTTGGCACCGGCTTTACCCCGCTGGTCAAAGCTGATACCCTGGGGCGCAAACTGGGATTAGACCAGCTCTATATTAAGAATGACTGCCTTAATCCAACATACTCGTTCAAGGACAGGGTGGTCTCCGTTGCCGCCACTAAAGCGCGAGAGTTTGGCTTTGATACCATAGCCTGTGCTTCAACCGGTAACCTGGCGGCCAGTGTCGCCGCCCATGCGGCCAAGGCGGGTATGAGGGCATATGTTTTTGTCCCTCGTAGTGTAGAGTTAGGCAAGCTGGTAGGCGCGGCAATCTATAACCCGGTTCTGCTTACGGTTGATGGAAGCTATGACGATGTCAATCGTCTCTGCGCTGCCGTGGTACAAAAATACAACTGGGGGTTTATTAATATTAATCTCAGGCCATACTATGCCGAGGGAAGCAAGACTCTGGGCTATGAGGTGGCCGAGCAGCTGGGATGGCGCGCCCCTGATTGTGTCATCGCCCCGGCCGCTTCCGGGCTTCTCTTTACCCGGATATGGAAGGGGCTGGATGAGTTATCCATGCTCGGCTTAATTGAACCGGTTAACACTCATATGTATGTTACCCAGGCGGCGGGTAGCTCGCCCATCGTTAATGCCTTTCAGGCGGGTACTCTCCACGTACACCCGGTAGAACCAGACACTATAGTCAAGTCGATAGCCATCGGGAACCCGGCTGATGGCTACTATGCACTGAGGGTTGCCCGGCAGTCCGGGGGTGGTGCCTGCGCGGTCACCGACGATGAAGCCATCGCCGGAATGAAGCTACTGGCTCAAACCGAGGGTATCTTTGCCGAGGCGGCGGGTGGAGTAGTTATCGCCGCATTGAAGAAGCTGGCCGCTTCAGGGTTGATTAAGAGAGATGAGCTGACCGTTGCCTTTATCACCGGGGCCGGTCCGAGGACCCAGGAAATATTGTCGGGCAACGTTCAGGCACTAAAAATCCAGCCCACTCTGGAATCGCTTGAGGAGGTGCTTGGCGCACCAGTTTAAGCTATAATACCTCTAGAAGGCTATCCCGGGCGCAAGAAAGCAAGGAGGACAAAATGGCCAAGCGACAGGTAACGTTTACCTTTCCCGAGGAGCTAGTCAGGGAGCCAATCATTTATAACCTTGGTCTGCAGTTTAAGGTGGTAACCAATATTCGCCGGGCTGATATATCAGAGGACAAAGGCTGGGTAGTTCTGGAACTGGAAGGGGAAGAGGGAGATATTGAACAGGGCATCGCCTGGGTGACCAGCCGTGGGGTAAGAGTTGACCCGGTTGTTGGTGATATTGTGGAGGGATAAAAATGGAAAGGGCTTATCTTGATTATGCGGCCACCACACCGACACACCCTGAGGTGGTAGCGGCAATGCTGCCGTACTTTACCGAGGCTTTCGGTAACCCTTCCAGTATACATTCTCATGGACAGGAGGCAAAACAGGCGCTGGAGGAAGCACGGGATAAAGTGGCCGCTCTCATCGGGGCTGAGAGCGAGGAGGTTATTTTCACCGGCAGTGGTACAGAAGCAGATAACTTTGCCCTAAAGGGTGTGGCTTACGCCAACGAGTCCCGGGGTAATCATATTATTACCAGCACCATCGAGCACCACGCGGTAAGTGAGACCGCGAAGTTTTTGGAGAGAAGAGGGTTCCGGGTAACCTGCCTCCCGGTAGACGAGTATGGTCTGGTTGACCCTGATGATGTGAGAAAGGCTATTACCGATAAGACGATACTAATTTCATTAATGCAGGCTAACAATGAGGTGGGTACTATAGAGCCGGTTGCTGAGATAGGCCGGATTGCCCGGGAGGCGGGGGTATATCTTCATACCGATGCTGTGCAGACGGTAGGGCACATACCGGTAGATGTGAACGAGCTCAGGGTGGATTTACTTTCCATGTCGGCACACAAGTTCTACGGCCCCAAGGGAGTGGGAGCGCTGTATATCAGGAAGGGTACCAAATTAGTTCCCTTTATCCACGGTGGTGAGCAGGAGAGCGGATGGCGAGCCAGCACCCACAATATTCCGGGAATTGTGGGCCTGGGCAGGGCGGCGGAGCTGGCTCAGCAGGAGATGGCCGATGAGGCGGAGCGGGTGACTAACCTGCGTGACCGTCTGATTGACGGTCTCCGGGAACGGCTCGACCACATCCGGTTGAACGGTCACCCGACGAACAGGTTGCCTAACAATGTTAGTGTGACCGTGGATTTTGTCGAGGGGGAGTCTGTCCTGTTAAACCTTGACCTCGAAGGAATCAGCGCTTCTACCGGGTCGGCCTGTAGTTCATCAAGCCTGGAGCCTTCCCATGTGCTCCTGGCAATGGGTCTTCTCCAGGAACAGGCACATTGCTCACTGAGGTTTAGTTTAGGCAAGTGGACCAGTGAGGAGGATATAGACCGGGTTCTGGAGGTTATGCCCAAGGTTGTGGCCAAGCTCAGGGCAATGTCACCACTGCTAAAAACCACGGATAAAAGATAGAGCACGGAGACAGGAGTGATAGCTGGAAAGAGGTATAGTGGTTGAGTAGAAACGAACAGGCCGAAATGATTCTGGGTAACCTGCTATCTGCCCTTGAAATGCTGGAGAATTGCCAGGAATTCTCTTCACTGATACCCGAAGTAAGGGTAAACCTGGCATATGCCTTACCGGGAGCAAAGACGCCTGACGAGGTAGCGGCGGTGGATGGTAGAATAACTAGGGTGCGGGGTTATCCCCATGCCTCAGGTATGCCCAGATTTGGGGCGTCAGACCACCTGGCCAGACGTCTTATCGAGGTGCGTAAATACGACCCGGCGGTTAACGCTGCCCTGAACTTTAAGTGTGATGCAGTTGCGATTGAGGTCGTCCAGGAGTACTGTTCCCAACGGGGGATACTCTGCGGTCGGGTTGACCGGACCGAGGAGCCGACTGAGGTAGCCGGGCGTGACGGCGCTTCAATGCCCTGGAAGATTAAACAACTGGTTACCAGCTATGGTAGTATACCCCGGTTGTTTTATGAGGGAGAAGGCTGGGGGAAGGAGCCGCTGTTTTTAGCGCTGGGCAATGATGCGATTGAGGTGGCCGGTATTGCTGTCGAAATAGCGCAACGCTATCGGCGGAGAACCGCCGGCTAATCCACCTTTCAGGAGAGGGGTTATTCAAATGGGGAGGTGAGCCACTGAGGCTGAGATAGAGCGAGCTCTTCAGGTCTTGTTGTGGTGAGAGGTATCCAAGACGGCTATTGATAAATACGCAGGCAGATATTAAGGGGGTTAAAATGGAAAAGTTCAGTCCGGTAGGGGAAAAGGATATAACTCGTGCCATAGTCGCTGAGTTTACCAAGCAGTTTGAAGAATATGTGGAAAGCGATTGCATCATTATTGGTGCCGGTCCCAGCGGGCTGATAGCCGGTCGCGACTTAGCTAATGCAGGGAAGAAGGTTTTTATTATCGAACGAAACAACTACCTCGGCGGTGGGTTCTGGATCGGAGGTTACTTAATGAACAAGGTAACCATACGACACCCCGGGGAAAGAATTCTGGACGAACTTGGTGTCCCTTACAAGGCGGTTAGCGAAGGCCTGTTCGTGGCTGATGGACCGCACGCCTGTTCCAAACTTATCGCCGCCGCCTGTGACAGTGGCGTTAAATTTGCCAATATGACGGTCTTTGAGGACCTGGTCTTGAGGGAAGACGGGCGAGTGTATGGAGCGGTAATCAACTGGACGCCTGTCTCGGCGTTGCCCAGAGAAATAACCTGTGTCGACCCGGTAGCCATAGAATCGTCAATGATGATCGATGCTACCGGGCACGATGCCCAGGTAGTAAAAAAACTGGAAGAAAGAGGACTGATTAAGACCAAGGGCTTTGGTGCGATGTGGGTAGAGAGGTCAGAGGACCTGATCATCGAGCATACCGGTGAGGTTTACCCCGGTTTAATTGTCACCGGAATGGCGGTATCAACAACCTACGGGCTACCAAGAATGGGCCCAACATTCGGGGGGATGCTTCTATCAGGGAAGGTAGCGGCTGAAGTTGCTCTGGAGAAATTGAAATAGAAGGTTTGGAGAATAATGGAGATTATTCTCTATGACGAGGGCACGGCTGAAGCACTGGATATAGAGGAGATTGCCCGCTATCTGGTGCAAAAAGTGGGAAAGGTTAGAGTTAGGGTGAAGGGAAATCCCTTTGCTTCCAGCTTTTCCCAGGATAAGGTCTCTGATTATGCCAGAAAAGTTGCCGGCACTAAAATTCAGGAGGTGAGCCGGAAGATACTGCCGGGACAGGAACCCCTCCTTGGTGAGATAGAGTACGAAAAAAGGAGAATTCTAGGTAAAACAAGGGCTTTTGGGGTCATGTACGATGGAATTCATCTGCAAAGGGTCTTCCGTGAGATTATACCAGGAGACGAGCGCAGCCTCGATTTTTTGCATATTTTCTTTACCAATCGTCTGTTTGCCACCTGGGATGACAGCAACAAAAGGTATCACCTGAGGACAAGCGTCTACAGCAGCCCCTCTATTATCTCAACTTCAGGACTGATAGAAGCACCGGCAAAGCCAAGGGAGTATTATCTTCTCCGGCAACAGTATGAGATATTGGGCAAGGACCTGACGGAACTTAAGGAGAGGTTCAATGGGAGCTTTATTGATTATGAGGACAGGCGGCTGACTGAGGTCGCCAAGGGATACGCATTGCAGGCGGCTTTCTACCTCCTGACCGGCGACCCCTTCTGTGAGGACAAAGGTTGCCGCCTGTATAACGCTCACTGGCAGGAGGAACTCATCTTTGCCCAGCTTGAGAGCGGATACGAGTTTTGTCAGCGGCACGCCAGGCTTTTGAACGGGGGGTTATCCCTGTAGAAAAGGCTTTCTATGATACTCTGGAGAAGTATGAATCTCAGGGGGTGGAACAGTGGGTATAGAGGCAGAAGTCCTGAAATCCAGTCGGGTGGTTGCGGTAGTCGGACTCTCACCAAAACCTGACCGGCCAAGCTACCGGGTAGCCAGCTACCTGAAGGAGAAAGGCTACAAGATAATCCCGGTCAACCCTCAAGAAGAAAAGATACTGGAGGAGCCAAGCTACCCCAACCTCAGTTCCATTCCCGAGCCAGTAGATGTGGTGGACATCTTTCGCCGCTCTGAGGAGGTGCCGGCTATCGTGGAGGCGGCAATTAAAGTAGGGGCTAAGGTGGTGTGGATGCAGGAAGGGGTCATAAATGAGGCGGCCGCTGCCCGGGCGAGGGAAGCGGGGCTTAAGGTGGTCATGGACAGGTGCATGTTTAAGGAGCACCTGAAAATGGCAGCGCAGCAAGGACATTGCTAATTGAGCCTCCAGTTTGAGGTAATAATAGTATGGCTAAAGTACTTGCCGTTTGTAGCAGTAAGAAAAAGAGCACTAAGAAGAAAGTCATTAGTGAGGCTCTCATCAGAGAGAATTACGGTCTGGTGGATGATGCTCACGCTGACAGCGGTACCCATCGCCAGGTAAGTCTGCTGGCGATGGAAAGTATTGCCAAGATGCAACGCCTTGGTTTAGATGTAGGCTACGGGGACTTTGCCGAAAATATTACCAGTGAGGGCATAGACCTGGTGTCCTTACCCGTTGGCACCCGTTTGCGGATAGGCGGTGAGACAATCCTGGAGATTACCCAGATTGGCAAGGAATGCCATATCAGGTGCGCCATCTACCGTCAGGTGGGCCAGTGCGTTATGCCGGAAGAAGGGGTGTTTGCCCGGGTAATCCAGGGTGGAGTAGTGAAAGCCGGAGATACCATCGGGGTAGTGGGGAGGGGGCAGTGATAGAAGAGATGGAAAGATTCCCAATACAGCGTGTTACCCGAGAAGGCAAGGAAGACGCTGAGGACATGGTAACCAGGGAATTACCTCTTACCATCATCTTAAACAACCGCGAACTGATAACGCTTCTTTGCTCTCCTGACAATTTGAATTATTTAGCCGTCGGTTTCCTTTTCTCGGAAGGGTTGATTAATGACAAAGATGAAATCAAAAAGATGATAGTTGATGACCGGAGGGGTGTGGTACGGGTAGAAACCACGAATGAGACGGAGTTTTCCGATGAAGCGCTATTCAAGCGGGTCATAACGTCTGGGTGCGGCGGAGCCGGCGCTTTCTACCGGGCCGCCGATATCCAGAACCTGACAAAGGTTCAGTCTCAGACTCAAGTATCAGCCTCTGAAGTCTTTGACCTGGTAAGGGAGTTTCAGCATTACTCACAGATGTATAAGACCACCGGCGGAGTTCATAGCGCGGCTCTGTGCGATAACACAAGCATCCTGGTCTTTGCCGATGATATTGGGAGACACAATGCTATTGACAAAGTCTTTGGTGAATGTGTCCTGAAAGATATACCAACGGATGACCACCTGATAATCACCAGTGGCCGAATTCCATCAGAGATTTTGCTAAAAGTGGTGAAAAGACAGATTCCGATAATTATCTCCGTCTCGGCGCCGACTGACTTGGGGGTGAAGTTGGCGGCGGATTTAGGTATGACACTCATTGGTTTTGTCCGGGGGAAGCGGATGAACGTTTATACCAATGGCTGGAGAGTGGTGGCTAAGTAACCGTCGTATCGAACGGGGAGGGTGCTCTTAGATGAAGGATAACCACGACCTGATAGAGCCTATCCTGAAATTAAAGGAACAAAGGCAGGCGGTCATTCTCGCTCATAACTATCAACGCGGCGAGATTCAGGATATAGCTGACTTTGTGGGGGACTCCCTGGAACTGAGCCAGCTTGCCGCCAAGACGGATGCCGGGGTAATAGTTTTCTGAGGGGTTTACTTTATGGCCGAGACAGCGTATATTCTCAGCCCGGATAAAGTAGTCTTGCTGCCGGACATCAATGCCGGTTGCCCCATGGCTGATATGATTACCGCCGAAAAGTTGCTGGAGAGAAAAAGGGAGCTTCCGAATGCTAGCGTGGTTTGCTATGTCAATTCCCCGGCGGAGGTCAAGGCAGAGTCAGATATTTGTTGCACCTCCGCCAATGCGGTTAGGGTTATAGAAAGTCTGGCGGCGGAGGAGATACTATTTGTTCCTGACCAGTATCTGGGCCATTATATCTCTACCCAGACGGACAAGAAAATGCATCTCTGGCCCGGCTATTGTCCCACGCACATGAAGATACTGCCGGAGCATATTACCGGGCTTAGGCAAAAGTATCCCAGGGCTAAAACGGTGGTTCATCCGGAGTGCCGACCCGACGTCATAGCTGTCGCTGACGAAGCCCTGAGTACCGGTGGGATGATCCGGTACGCCCGGCGGGATGATGTCAACCAGATGATAGTGGGTACCGAGATAGGGATAATACACCGTCTTAAAAAGGAGAACCCGGGCAAAGAATTCATCCCGGCATCCAGGCGGGTGGTTTGCCCTAATATGAAGTTGATTACGCTGGAGAAGGTCCTGTGGTCATTGGAGGAGATGGCACCCGAGGTCAAAGTCCCTGAGGAAACACGCCTGAAGGCAAAAGCGGCGGTCGATAAGATGTTAGAGGTGGGCTACACAAAGATTATGGGTTAGGGTATGGGGGAATTTACTTATATTGTTGTCCTTATCACCACTGGCACCCCTGAGGAAGCGCAAAGAATAGCCGCCGTTCTCCTTGAGCAGAGAAAGGCGGCTTGTGTTAATATTGTCCCGCAGGTTAGCTCGCGCTTCTGGTGGAAGGGAGAGCTTGATTCGGCGGAGGAAAGCCTGCTAATCGTTAAAACCAGAGCCTCGCTGCTGGATGAGATTGTTAGCCTGGTTAAGCAGGTTCATAGCTACGATGTTGCCGAGGTAATTGCTCTACCTGTTGTTGGTGGTAATCAGGATTATCTGGAATGGATGGGTGGGGAGGTTTAATTAAAATCTCGACAAGGGTGAGGTATGTTAACCAGGGACGAATTAGCCAGGTATGACCGTCAAATAATCATAG
>SDBU01005934.1_pt1 | contig 14471 bp, 29 predicted proteins | sample 2277071 | NCBI WGS metagenome assembly SDBU01 (sample SAMN10397929, study PRJNA504765) | marine sediment metagenome | isolation source: marine sediment core GS08_GC12, 126 cmbsf | place: Arctic Ocean: Gakkel Ridge, Loki's castle | collected 2008
GACACGCGCGGAAATTTGCCATATCTGCTTCCGGGGAAGCCAGTCCACGTTAAAGATAGGACTTTCATGGCGGGCGAATAACATGGTTTCGTTAGTGAAAACAGGAATCTCATAGACGCTGGTATCAACACCTACGTCATTGCTTGACCCAATAACGATTCGGTTAGTCTCTCTGAACCTAAATCCCATATACTCGGTCACGGTACCACCTACGAGAGACTTTATCATATTGGTGTCAATAGATTGAGTTTCGGCCTCTCTGAGCAAGTCAGAAGTATGATGGGGTGCGACAGCAAGAAAGAACATCGCATCGGGGTCGTTCTCAAGCTCCTTAAGCGCCTGACGAGCGAGAATCAACTTCTCAATCGTTAATCCTGTCGATACTCCGCCCGCTGTGTAGTCCGATTGAACATCGTGAGCGATTGTCCTGCCGCCTGTGGTGATTCTCGTACTGTAAACATACAAGGAATCAGCAAGAACGGCGGTATCGTCGCCCGGAGTCTTACCGGCTCTTACATCAGCGAAGAAAGCGTCGGTAATAGTCTTATTCTCTTTTCTGATTACAGCCTTGGCGAGCGCCCCCATATAAGCAGAGGTCGGGTCGGTGTGAAGGGCAATATCGTCTTCTTTATCGACGAAAATTCCCTTACGAGCAAACTTGGGTGTAATCCACCTCTTGTTGTGTACCATGTCCTCGATGGGGATGTCCTCGAACCGAGTCTCTTTATCGTCAAGCTCGATGTCGCCAACGAAGTCGTAAGACTGGAACTCCCCTGTGATTCGCTCTTCACGAACAAGACCTGTATAAATAGGTCTGCGCTCCTGAAGAATTGCCTCGTACCCAGTAGTCCAGGCGTTATAAAACGCCTCAGTGTAACCACGGGTCGTATTGGTGTTAGTGTTAATGTCAGCCATTTTATTGGCCTCCTACAAAAGTAACATTTACGGTTTAACGCTCAGGTTACCTCGTTAGAGACCATCACTTTCAGCTTACGGCTGACAGTCGGGCGGAATACCGCCATTGACGGGGCTAATAGCTTATCCGTCTTGTACTCTCTTCGGAGCATTGTCTGAATTACCAACTATAGTACAAAGCTCCATATATCGCTTCATAAGCTCCCTTCTACCGGGAGCAAACTTATTCTTGAATACCTCAGACTCCGTTATTTCTTTCAGTTCTGCTTTCGGGTCTTTGGTGTTAAATGGAGGTTCATCACTTTTAGATATTATACCTTCGGTCATCTTCTCATCCATATCCATAAGCATAGCAATAAATTCAGGCTCTTTTGATATTTTCAACTTTTCTGCCGCTTGAAAAATACCAAGAGCATCAGCCATTTCCCTCGCTTTTATAATCTGGTTTTGATATGCGACTTCACCGCCACATCTTTGCACTAAAGCCTTGCGGTTAACTTCTTTCTCTGCCTCTTCGGTTGCTACTCTCTCGTCATCAGCTTCTGCCTCAGCAGTTATTACCTCTTTGATAATCTCCCTTTGAAACTGAACCGCAGCCGATGCTTGTTCCTTGGTGTAATGCTGCTTCTTGGCGAGTTCTTTGAAACGACCAAGTAAAGCATCCTCAAAAGGAACAGTATCATCAGTCTCGAATTCGTATTCGTTAATATCTGATGGAACGCCAAGTTTCTGCCAATATTCATCCATAGCCTCGACGTTGTTAGGGTCTTCAGGCTTGAAGATATGCTCGCCACGACCTAAGATTTTCTCAAGGTCAGCATAACCTGTGGCAAAGTCTTCTCCGCTATTCCACTTCTTATCCTCCATTAACTTCCTTACGCTCTCTGGCGCGTTATTCCTCTGTTCTTCCGAGAGCGGCATCCAACTTGACGGCTCGCTTCCCGGCGCATTGGTCTGAGCAGTCTTTACCGGCTCAGTGTTTACATCTAATAGTTCAGTCATTTTCTTATCTCCAGTTTTCCAAGCGGCATCACGCAACCAGGCGTGAGAATGCCAAAATCTTTATGATAGATTTTTAATATAAACGTTTGCCTTTGAAAGTCATAATTTACGGCCAGAACTTCGCATCCATCAGGCCACTCGGACTCTTTCAAATGTTCTTTAGCAAGTTCAATAAAATCCCATTCAGATACAACCATTCCCTTGTATCTTTTTTCGTGTTCAGGCATTTTCTTTCTCCTTGTAACTTTCGTTTATATACCACATAATATCGAGGTACACTTTACGCTTTCCTTCTTCACCTGCTGTCTGTTCGGCGTTAGGGTTTTGCCAACACATTGTCGAATTATCCACATTACATTTACGACGGAGGAGTTTATCTAATATCTTGCCATCATCAGATGCCCATATTCTCTTGAGAGCTTGCGTAATTAGTTCGTTCTGTTTGTCTCTTTCTATCATATTGCTTTCTTTCTCCACCAACTTGAGTTCAAGTATCTTAATTTTCCACCTGCACGTTGAGTTTCATATTCTTTTTCAGTTATTTCTTTATTCAATTTTTTGTCATAAAACACTTTCTTAACAAAACATTCTGGTCTTCCTGATACATACCAACTCTCAAAACGACAATGGCTATTCTCAATATGTTTTGGTATTTCTATCATACTAATGCCTCCGCTAATGACCCTGCTTCTGGTGTTCCACTCACGTTCTTATATGCCTTACTTGCATCAGCACCTATCTGTGCCTGAGCAGCAGCATCATCTAACTGCTGTCTTTCTGCTCTTGCCTCTATCATTTCATCGAAGTCAGTAAGGTTCTCGGCAGGCGCTCCTTGCGCTATCCATGATGTTCTAAACGCCTTATCCATATTCACGTTTTCAAGAACTGGTGTTATCTCCTGATACGGTTGGAATTTAGCTAAGACAACTTCCTGTGCATTGGCTTGGACATTACTCATAGCCAAAGCAAGTCTTCCTTGATAGACCACATCATAGTCAAAAGAAGCCGGAGGCTGAGGGATACGCTTGCCCTTTTTGGGAGTCTTTATTAGAAGGTCTAAAACTCTCGTCAACATTGGCGAAAAGATTTCACTCGCTAATGAAACAACAGCAGGAGTTACTATAACTATCAATTCATTTTCTCGTATAACTGCTTCCGTGGCCGTCATGTTCTTGTGCTCACCCATCGGCTCGAAAAGGTCATTAAAGAATGCCATGCGGACGATTTCACGCATCTGGAATATCACTTCAGTATTGCCCTGAAGATTGATTCCAGAAACATAAGGTTGTGGATATTGAGCGCCCGAGCGCACATAGATAGTACCATGCGGGCCTGTAACCGGCTGACCTACTACACCATCATCTTCCATCATCATAGGCGGGTTGTTGGCTATCTCAGCAGATTCGATATAAGAAGCCGCCATACGATTGAGCATTCGTATATCGTCAATATACTCCATAGCAGGGCCGTAACCCATTATCCCGCCCGGAGTACGGGCGAAACGTGCTACCAGATATGGAAGATGTTTAAAGTCGGGGTCTTCTTTGACTATTTGTTTGTCTTGAATAGCAATGTAAAATGATTTGACCTTACCAGAACCCATCCGGCCATCGAAGTCCTTGTTAGGTGCGCAAACATGGACGTATTCGTGCTTTTCACTTAACTTACCGGCCTTGAAATCTTTGGCGGCAGATTTGTTTAGTTTATTTATACCAAACTCCTGAGCAGCCTGCCTGACGGTATAGAATATCTGGCGATAGACAGTATCAATCTCGCCACGGTTGTTATCGTCAAAGAACATGAATCCGATATGATGAGCCTTAAATACAATGTCCCCGTCTATCATCTCTACCGAAATCACACCCGTTCCGAAAACTATCATCGAGCGAATAGTAAGGAACATCTCTCTCTGAAAATTACTTCTCATCAGTTCGGCATGGGTCTGAGTAGCGGCAATAGACATCCACTTCTGATATTCAGGTTGCTGGTTAAGATTGTAGTCCTGAGCCTTGAAGCCATGCCAGAACGAACCGGCGGGCATTAAGTAAGTAAAGATACCTGAAGTCATTCTGTAAGCCGACCTTACCGCCGTATCGTCGTACTTGTCTATCGTCTTGATAATCTGGTCTGTCGATAAGGCGTTGCGAACCTGGTCTTGAGCAGCAGGCCAAGCGTACTTTCCAGCCTCGCGCCTCTCGCTGTCCGTACGAGACTTGCGCGTTCTCGCTGCGCTGTAACGGTCTAAGACTTCATCTATATTGATAGGCTTTTTAGCCATAGTCACTCCCCAAGCCTCTTTTTAAGCGCTATTCCCAAAGCACTTCTGATACCCGATATTCGTGTTGACGGAGCGCCACCTGTAACCAGTTTCTTACGCCTTCGCCTGCCAGCTTCGGTAGCATCCTCTGTCACTGTCTCGATAGTCTCAGCCTGCTGTTGTACCTGCTGCGGAGGCAACTTTGGTTTTTTCGGACTCGAAAATATTTGGCTCATGTCAGCTCCCTACCTAAAAGCATAGCAGCTAAAGTCTTTATCAACTCTACGCCTGGATTCAGTTCTTCGACCGGATTCGGCTCTTCAGGAAGAGCGCGAGGAGCGTTCTCAGTGAGTCTGCTCTCCGCACTCAACCTGTCTAAGTCGTTTATGTCAATCGCACTGGAGGACATAGTTACTCCTAAGTTATATAGGCCAGAATGTTGTGCATGTGCATAACAACAAACGGGTCGCCACCAATCGTCACTGGTTCAGCACCACTTTCTAAGAAAGCAATGTGAGTATGTCTAACCGGGTCGTTGACGCCGGACTGTGGCTCTATGTATAGGCCGGGATAACCGCCAAGATTTTCTTCAACAATAGTACCCATATTCGTTTTACCAGCGTCTAACTCTACCCGTACCCTATATTTTAATAATGTAAAAGCCATGATTAGGACTCCGATACATAAGGAACTTGGTCAGAAGTACCACCAGAACCTGTAAAGATATTGTCACACCATCTTGCCGCATTGCCATCCCACATGTGGCCAGGGTCGGCTTCTGATGTCGCCGTCGTACCTCGATTACGAGTCACGTATGCAATATTAGCGGCATCCTGAACTATCTTTCCGTTGACATGAAAAACATTGTTATCAATATAAACACCCCCAGCAGAACTATCAGTTGTTCCTGCGGCAATAAGGATACCCGTCGCGGCTGAGATAAGATTGTTTCTGATTATAGTATTCACTGCGTCTCCAGTCCCAAGTGCAACAAAGGCTTGTGAAAACATCTCCTGTTTAGCGGCACAATCACAACCATTAACTTCCAAATTCCCAACTGCTACTGCATTTATCGCAACCGGGGCCGCGTGTGACGGGGCGGCAAAAGTACAGCCATAAAATCTGATACCGTTAGAAACAGCTGTCAATGTCCAGAGGGTAGAGGCGGCTTCGTTTTGAAAGCGCATGTTGTACCAACTGGAACCAAAACAATTAGTTGTTACCGGCACGTGAGCGCCGATAAGGTCACATCTGTTGTGCATATTAGACGTGCCGACTCCGATTATGTCAGTCCTCTCTGCTAAGATTACCAAGTCTTCATTAAGAGAATCGCCACAACAATACACTGTCGCTCTGTGTGCCCACGCCCTGTTACCACTTGTACTCTCGTAGGCGTGTGCCATAGCAAGTCCTTCTGTTAACGTCTTGGCCGCCGACAGCCAGCCTAATCCATTACCAGAGGACACTACATTACCATCGACATAGAAAATAGACGGCGCACCCCCTAACGTACCTGCGGAAAACGGTTCCATTCCTGCGTTTCCTCGAATCCTGCCATCTGGCAAAAGACGAATTGTTTGACCATCGACTGCGGTTTTTCTTAATTTACTTGCGTATGTAGCCATTTTACTGCTACCTTTCTACCCTTGCGGGGATTAAATATTGTCCCCTAATGGGGAACTTTCAGTTTCGCATTATCCGTGTCCGAATATGCGTTCATAATTTCTTTCGTATTTCTTCCTGTCAGTAGGAGGTTTCTGCATCTCAGGTATCCAGCAGTGGTCGTTGCCACCCGCTACTTCCTGCCTGCTCTTAGGCGCGTAATTCTTCCTGTACGGTTTCATAGCATATCGGCCTCAGTCAGGCCGCGTGCGTGCTCGTCATCTTCACCGGGAGGTGATTGAGCTTTCTCACGAAAAGTATTTGCGTCCTCGATACTTTCTTCGTCTGTTTCAAGGTTTTCGATGTCGGCCATGATTTCCGTTTTCTTTCGCATACCACCTGTCGGTATGTGAGTGGCTACACCGAGCCTCTTCGCTTTTTGCAGATATGTCTCAGGCTTAGGAACTTGAATATCTATATGAACATTAGATTCAGGGTCGCCTACACCAACCGCCGGAGTTGTCATCGCTTGTATCTCAGCCTGTGTCGGCGGATAGGCGGGTCTTTGTTCCGCTAACGCCTCTCGAATCATGTCTTTTACACCGGTCATCTCCGCCTTTATCATTTTGCTCACATCTTCTGTCGTCAGTTTCTTGTCGAGGTACTTCCTCTTCCGTTGGTCTTCTTCTTTTTGCATTTTATTTACTTCTTCCGGATGCTTATTGCATTTCAGACATATCCAGCAGTTCCACGGCTCGCCAAGTCTGGTCAAGGGGAGTTTGCACTTCTGAGTCGCACATTCCGGAACGTTCTCCGGGATTGGGTTACAAGCGTGGCATCTGTAACTATGAGTTACTTCGGTGTATGCCATCGGTCTTTCGCATGACGGGCATGACAGCCCTGTTGACGTTTGCTCTAATGTTGCTACCATTTTCTTATCTCCTTACTTCAATTCTATCACGTTTATTATGAGGCGACGGATGCCATCCGCATTCGGGACATATCATATAAACTTCTTGCTGGCCCTGCTGCTGCCTTAACTTCATTTCCGTACTATTGCCTCGACTCTTGCATCTTGCACATTTCATTTCTTCTTGCCCTTCTTCGGTCGCTTGTGGCCGGGCTTGCTTTTGTATGGCTTTCGTCCTTTGTGAGGCATTAGTTACTCCTTGCCGTGTAATATTGATATTTAACCCATGCAATCGGGTAGTAAAACCAAAAACTAATCCTATGATTTGGGTATCTCATATAACTTTTTGATTCTTGTAAAAATCCTTTCCATGCCATAATTACCTCCAATTACTTATAGTATGTGTTGGCCGGTTCACTTTAGTAGTACCCTTGGCACGCGGGGATTGACGACTCGCTGCCAGTAAGAAATATAATGTGCCGTGATAGAAATGGTCGTCTCCGAGTTTTATCCACCGGGGCTTCTTCAGTCCCGTGTCGGGGTGGGTTATGACTGTCTGAGCGGTTCGGGTCATCTGTCTTGCATATTCATTCACTAAAACAGAAGGTCTCGGAATACGAATACCATTCCCAATATAAGTAGCATGAACTTTATCACACCATTCGTTTCGATTGACTTTGACTATTCCGGTCTTGCCGTCGAACTTCGGCTTGCACGGTGACTGCTCGGAATACTGGCATAAATAAATCGTATAAGGCTCGGTCTTTTGAAATTCCCTTACCCCGTGATCGTAAGGTCCGGAGTCTATCACCGCACCGTGGACATTCATCTTCAAGGCTATGTCGTGGACTTCATACAGATTATCGTAAATCCCCACATGAGAAATGTCGTAAGATTCTCTGGAAGTCCGTGTCCCTATAACCAAGTGAATCTTCTTACCTATGTCCATGCCCATGACAGTCTCGCCGACCGATACCATTTTGTTATGGTCGGAAGTACACCTTGATAAAACGACCGTCTCATCCAACTGGCTCTCGGCCTCGGTGGTAGCGATACCTAAAGTGGAACGCATGAACTCAGAACGCTTCTTCCCCTCGGTATTGTGGTATTCGTACATATAGTCGTCGAGGTCGGCTAACGGAGAGAGTAACCCACTCACCCAGAAACCAGCTTCACGCCTGTCAGGATAAGTCAGCTGCCAGCCGCCGTCCTGAACGTATATCTCCGCCTGGCAATGAACACATGACCGGAACCACTTACTTTGTTTTTGAATGATGCAGTCAGGGAAAGTCTCGCCCAGACAAGTATAGTAACCACAAGAAGAACATCTTATCTGCCATTTTCGCTGGTCGCTTTCCTCGTACTTCAGGTCTATACCGTAATTCGGAAACGTAGGAGTGCCGAAATTCCTTTCAATCTTAAACTTTGACCTTTTCAATCTCTGCTTGGCCTGGTATGCCATGTCCAGGTCCATAAGGTCAAGTTCGTCCCTGTCGATTTCGTCACAGGGGATAGACCTTAAATTATCAGAGTCCTTCGTAGCAGAACCGCCGACCTTCTTGGGCTGCGCTCCTACCATGACAATCGACCGACCGTTTATCTCGCGGCACATGGTAGTATTGGTATCACCCTTTTTCATTATCCACTGATTGAATTGAAATATCGGGTCGAAAGAAACCTGGCTGAGACGCTCAACGGCAGTCTTGGTAGGCATCATGTAAAGAATGTTCTGGTCATAACGTCTGTACTTGCAGGCATGGACGGCATTTAAGAAGATAGCCGTAGTAAGGCACATCTGAGAACCCTTCTTGCAGTTGGAAATCCTCTTCTCGCAGTCGATAATTCCAAACAAGTAGCCCATGCCCTGTAACGTGAACTGGATACCGTCCCTTAAATAGATACCCTTTTCATAAGCCCACGTTAAGGGATTGACAGCCATCATTGTTTCTGTGTCTATATTCATAATTTCTTAGGGCACAAAAAAAGAGCCGTACAGGTGTATAGCCCTATACGGCTCAAATTTTGTCTTGCGTAACGTCAACTCTGCCGAGTATCAGTTAACCCACTATTTAATTTTCAATTACCGATTCTATTTCAGCTTTGGTATCAAAATATCCTATTTCTCTGCTAAAATTGAATGGAGATACGCGAACCCACTGACTGTGTATCATAGGAGTAGTTAATGCACAATCAACTTTGTAGGTTTTGAATAAAAATTCACCTGCGTATCCCCAAGGTCGATACCCATACCAACCACGTTCTTCTTCGTATATTATTTCAGTCTTTTGCATACTGTATTCGTTGCAATTTATAAACTTATTTAATTGTCAAACTATTCTAAAAGATAAAGTAGGGCTTTTTGCCGTACACAAATCTCCTTTTTTGGTTCCTTGAAATGGCCAACGTAAAGCTCCATATTCATCAACAGCCCTACTAACATCAACTTCTTTGCCATTTATATAAAATCTCCATCGCCAATCTCTACGCCCTAATGTTTCAATTTCTTTTTTGGTCGCCAATTGTGTGCCAGAACACTTCGCACCTATAATCTCAATATCATCTGAATTATCTCTGCCTCCATATCTGCACCGAAAGCAAAGAGTACCATTCTGGCCACCACATTTTAATTTACCCCTCCACATACACTTGTTATATTCTACGGTTGCAGCCGCACATTTCTTAGCTTCTATTATGGCATCTAACTCATCCTTGCACGCTATTAGTTCTGCCAAGGATAGTCCAGACTTAACCTCAGAAGCCCCAGCCTTGCTTACAAAGGCCAAACTGCCCACAAAAGGTATCAAACTACATCGCTTTAAGAAATTGCGCCTGTTCTCTTTCATATCAGCAAATCTCACTATTGCCATATAACATCGTATGTCTAATCCGCTTATGAAACTTTTCCCAATTTATACTATTAGAAACCAACCAAACTGCATACCTCAGCCAATGCATTGCATCATAATACTGTTGACGACTCATGCCACGAAAATAATTATCTTTAATTGTAAACTCGAAATTACGCCTGTTCATTTAGGCTCCTGTGATTTGATTATTAGTTCAATACTCATTCTTAATTATACCCTTCCTGACCAATTCGTCAAACTTGGCCGCTCGACTACCATACTCAAAACCAAGAATACGAGCGCGAGTGCCCTCATATATCCTACGACGCATAACTGTAAATAAAATATCAGATGTCCTTTTCTTCTTGCGATTGCCCATTACTTGTGGATTTCTCCAACTAAAGATTCATCAACTACCAACGGAGGCTTAGGCCCATCGTTCACAGCATCTATTACCTTCTTGATGTCAATAAAATCCATTATCTGCTCGTAAATCTTCAACTCTATCTCCTTCTTCTTGACAATCTCAGGAGTATAGCCGTATTTAGAGTCAGCCTCACTACTTATTCGTTCCCACTCTTTACCACATGGCAGTTCCTTTATCGTCGTCTGAGTTATCGTTACTGTAAACATTTTCTTTCTCCTTACTTCTTTTTTAGTCTTGGAACCGCCTCAAGTTCAAATTCGTGAGCTTTCCAATATTCTTTTGCACAAAATTTACCCACAGAATGTTCTTTCCGTAACCAAAGCCTGCCAGTATAAGTTACTTGAGTTCCAGCAGAACAAGTAATCTCCTGAATCTCAATTATGTGCAAGTAATGTTTTTGTAAAGTATCATTTTTTAACCTTACTTCTTGTCCAATCTTAAACTTTGCCATTTTCTTTCTCCAAAAACTAAATTACACAGTATCACAGGTACTTACTTCTCACCCATAATTAATTTGAGTTTCTTGCACTCTACATCTCGCCACAAAACCTCCCATTGTGGGAAATACATTACGCGGCCTATAGCACCATTATCAAAAACATAGTATCGGCGTACGTGACTTTCACGAGGACTTATGTGCGGACAGTCGTAAACAGCGCACTCATCCTTAGAACTCCTACGCAAAAATTTCCCCGAATATGATTCCTTAACTAAACATGCGGCCTCAGCAGTAGTAAGATAACCATCCAATGATATAACATGACCAACATCCATAATCGATTCAAGCAGTATCTCAAAATTATAATGAACTATTGTGTCAAACTCAATTACAAAATAATCAGCAGTCGTCAATTCAGGAACTGACTTAATCTTTGTCTTTGGTAATATAGGCAATATACTTACACCTAAAAGACTTTTCATAAATTTTCTACGTATCATGTCAATAGTATTCCTCAAAATTAATAGTTCACAGATGAGTAAGTATTAGATACCGTCAAGCCCCGGCCCTTCCCTTGCCCCCCCCGCCTTCAATAATAAGCATGCTTTCATTCAATACAGCTATCCTCCTGGCCATCTCACAGTAAGCCAGCCACCATGCACGTTCCAGTTCTATGACAAGCCCTCCCTGGTAAGCTCACGAAGTTGCGTTGGCCTGGTCTATAAGAATAGGCGCTCTATGACTGTCATGCTGCCAGTGAAGACAGCGCCTGTTGGGTGGTACCGGTCCGGGTGCTTGTGTTGATAGTCAATGGCAATGGCTGTTCGGTTGGCCTTGATAGTCTGGTCTATCCTGCCGTCAACTAAACTCATCTTATCTATTGACAGTTGGATGCTCGGATGCAGGTCAACAAAACACTTGATGTCCTTGCCTCGTTTGGGATTGATCGAAGCAATGGCCCTGTCAATAGATTTCATTGGCTTATCGACAGTCCCCTCGTTCTTATCACTTCCGCACTCACCGTCCACATAGACCGTCACGCCTTCTGTCGAACCCTGCTCTGTCGAACCTTTTACTGCTCTCTTTTGTCGAACCCAATTACGTTGGGCCTCTCTCTGCTTATCTCTGTCCTTATACATGCCTCTACGCCTCCTTAATAGGGATTATGTTCGTTTTACTCATAGCCTCGTTAAATGCCCTTGCCCCAGCCTTGGCTGCTTCTAACTCTTGGTCAGACTTAGGCTTAGAATCAACGGCCTCAGTCCTTATCTCCTGCTTATCGACCTGCTCCAAGACATTCTTACCCAAAAACTTCGATAAATCCGGGCTTGTCTCTTTAAGTTTCTCTTGGCTTTCTCTTAGATTAACCCTATATAATGCCCACCAATGCCTTAATTTTCGCCCAAACCTACGTTTAAGTGTAGTTACGGCTATTCCTGTTGCTTCCGCTATTGTATTGGAATTACAGTTAATGAGCGCAAGACGTTCAATTTCTTGTATTTGTTCATCAGAAAACTTCACTGCCATTATTGCCTCAGTTAGTACTGGGAATATTCTTATATCCCGCTATTGCAAGGTTTTTCGTTAGTTCTACCTCGAGTTCAGTCATACCATTCATTAAACAACTTACTATCATCTTGTATAGGACTTTCATGGCTTCATCACTAATTTGTCTTTTAGGTCTTGCCATCTTTTTTCCTCATTGCTTCTATTAACAAGCCACCTAATTTAGTGTTTTTAGCTCCGGATGGCTTTTTCATAAAGCTTACGCTCAATATTTGTCCATTTGTGATTATGGTTAGTGAGAGCTAAGGCTAACACATCTAAAGCCTTACATGCTAATTCCCTATACTTATTTTTTCCGTTCTTCATTTTTTTCTTCTCTCAATGTTTTTCCAATAAATTCTTTTTCTTTTCTACTATACATCTTTCTTTTTGGTGGCCCTTTTAATGTTCGCTCAATAGCTTTTCTCTCCTCTGGACTCAATTCGTTCCGTCTTTGATATTCATCATAATAATTAGTATATTTTCTCATTTAACTTTTATCTCTTGTTTTATGCTACTTTATAGAAATATTCACAACCTCTGGGTAAATTATCACCGCAACTTTTAGTTACTCCGTGAATACATTTCTGGCAGTCTTTTGATTTTCTGCGCTTCATTATCGAAATTGACTTCTTGCGTTTGTTGTTTATCTAACGTTTCCATCAATTCCATCATTGGTAAATTCCCCTCAAATAAATATTTCAATCCAATAGTAGCATCCAAATCAGTCATTTCGCCCATAATATCTTTGTAATTACTTATTGCATCAGCTTGTAATTTATTTAATTCATCACCTAAAGTCATTTGTTTCTTGCTTTTCATAGACCTTGCTATTGCCCAAGTATAACCTGTATAAGTATTAAGCTTTATTCTTTACTCCCTGACTGGCAGAGGGGAGAGAGAACAGAGAATAACCCTACAGTTAAGTAGGGCTAATCTGGCGTCAGGTCGGTCAAACGTCAAACATACTTAGTTTTTCACCCATTTTGCTACGGTCGATAGCTGCTACAACTAAGTCAGCACACTGTTTTACCATAGCCTATGGTATTTTACCCTATGGTAATTAGTGGCACAAGGTAGGGTATCACATTATGCCCTTGCGTCTTTCTATGCCTATTAACCTACCGCGCCGTTAATATTTGCGTTGTGTTGGTCTATCACAAGCTTAACACAAAAAGCCGAATAAATTGTCTGGCCATAAAAAAAGCCAGCAGTCCCGGCCTTAGCTGGAAACTGCTGGCATAGAAAGCTCTTTTTCTTTATTTATTGCGTCTTGGATTTCTTTGCGGTGTACTGATATTTCTCTCGGTGCGTCAATGCTCATGCGGATTTGTGGGTTTCCAGTCCTATTTGTAACCCGCACAATCTTTACTTCAATACGCCCGTCGATAATTATGCTTTCGCCTTCATACCGATTTATAGCTAACATATAAACTCCTTTTTACTAACTACTCGTATCCTTAAAAGTATATAATATCATCACAAACACAATATTACAAGATAATTCTTTTGAATAAAATAATATTTTATCTCCTTATGCCATAAAGACTTATAAATAAAATCATGTCACCACTCTTGACAAACAGCTAAAGTTGTTTTACAATATAGACGATAAGACAATAAACAATTTAACCTTATTAAGGAGCCGACTAAAATGTTAAATCTATACGAAGCAACCCAAGCTATCAAAAAAGCCGAAAAAGTTTTCATCAATACCAGAATCTCAGAGCATGATATGGCTCTTCTAAAAGGTGTTAAAATAGATATATTGCAATACATTGGTGAAATGAGATTACAAGGAACCACAGAGTTTAATATTATGGTTTGTGATGATGGTGATGTAATTATTGGCTAAAATCCGTAGGGCGGGGACTCTCGAAGTCCTCACCTTATGTATTTTGAAAGCCGACAAATGAAAAAACAAAATAAGAACACAAAGCCCCTGGCCCCTCAAAGTTTTAGTCGGCTTTTCTTTGGCTGGGGGCTTTATTTATTGAGGTGATATTATGAGATATAAAGCAGGCACAAAAGTATTTTGTTATGTTGGCAGTAAGCCCACTGAGGTAGCAGCTACAATTCAAGACCATTCACATTTGAGCGACAGAGGCATAGTCAATATGCGAGGCAAGAGCTTAGTCAAATTCGACAAGCCTGTCAAACTTGGCGATTATATGGTCGAATCAACTACTCTTGTCAACAGCTTAATAAGCAAAGTTAAAATAATTGTCGATTAACTGAGGTGATAGAATGACTCAACAAGAATATGACATTTGGAAATCAAGCCAATATAAATCAGCACTTAGATTATGCCAAAAGCGTTTTTTGGAATCTGCTTACGGTTGCTTATGGCCAGATGCGGCCAATGATATTAGCAGAATATTAAGACACCCCAAAAAAATCGAAGATAGTATATTTGCTCTATGTAAAACTAACCCCTAACATTTAACTGAAAGGACACGACTATGAAAACTATTATATCTATTTTGATTTCAATTGTTTTGTTGGCAGGTTGCACTGTTCAGCCACGG
>SDBU01005935.1_pt1 | contig 14469 bp, 11 predicted proteins | sample 2277071 | NCBI WGS metagenome assembly SDBU01 (sample SAMN10397929, study PRJNA504765) | marine sediment metagenome | isolation source: marine sediment core GS08_GC12, 126 cmbsf | place: Arctic Ocean: Gakkel Ridge, Loki's castle | collected 2008
CTTTTATCTTCTTTCTTAGCTTCTCTTCTCTCTCCTCTTCCCATATCTTTTCTTCTTGCTTCACGCCTCTCCTTTGTTTCCCTTTCCGCTCTTTGCATCCCCCTCTCAGTATTTTCTCTATCTCTTCTTCTTACATCTTTTCTTTCCATTACTCCCAGCACTTCTAATCTCTCGTTGTAAAAGAGAGAAGCTATTTTTATCACATCTTCAATTCTTTCGCTCATAAATTCATAAAATTTAATTCTTCCTTCAAGGGAAGAGGAAGAGAAACCTTCCTTCTCTTCTACTTTCTCTCTGACTTTTACAGCCCTTGACGCGAGGTCTTGGATGATCTTGATATACCTAGCCCTTTCCCCCAGGTTTTGAGCCACGATAATGTAATCGAGGTTTTCCCTGTCCACGCCGTCCAGTGCCTGCTTTGCCGCCGAATAGGCAATATCAGAGGTGTTTTGCCCGTCGGTGACATGTCGCCGTTCTTTAATGCCGGTAATCTCATAGAGCTTTTTAATGATTTCCGGGTTGGGGCGTTCAAGCCTGACACCGTCGGCTCCATAGACTTCCCTGGCAACAGTTTCAATCCGCTGCCGCAATGGCATGCTGTCCTCGTAGAGCAGCTTGAAGTCCACTTTATCCTCGCAGGCGTCAATAACAGCATCGGCCAGCTCCAGGGCACCGGCACCGCCCTTGAGCCAGTGCTCGGACACTGCCACTCTGGCACCGGCTGCCTGGGCAACCCTCTTGATTGCCGCTATCTCATCTTTAGTATCGGTATGGAAGCTATTGACGCACACCACCGGGTTGACACCAGACTTCTTCACTGTCTCGATGTGGGCAACCAGATTGGGGCAGCCCTTTTCCACCAGCTCTACATTCTCCGAGGTATAGGCAGGATCCAGCGGCTTTCCGGGGACTACCCTGGGGCCGCCACCATGCATCTTAAGAGCCCTTACCGTAGCCACGATAACGGCGCAGTTGGGAACCAGGCCGCTTATACGGCTCTTGATATTCCAGAACTTCTCAAAGCCGATGTCAGCGCCGAAGCCGCTTTCGGTGACATGATAATCGGACAGCTTAAGGGCTACCTGGTCGGCGACGATAGACGACTGGCCGACAGCGATATTGGCAAACGGCCCGGCGTGCACCAGCACCGGCTGACCTTCCAGGGTCTGGAGCAGGTTGGGGTTAGCCGCCTTCACCATCCAGGCGGTCATGGCGCCATCGACTTCAAGGTCCTTGGTGGTAACAGGGTTACCCTGCTTATCATAGGCAACGATAATCTTTGACATCCGCTCCCGCAGGTCTCTAAGGCTGGTGAAAACGGCGAGGATGGCCATCACCTCGGAGCTTACCGTTATGGCAAAGCCGGAGCGCATCATAAAGCCGTCCATCTTGCCACCGATGCCGATGACTATATCCCTGAGTGCCTGCGCACAGAAGTCCATGACCCACTTCATCTCCACATTTCTGGGGTCAATGTTAAGCCTCTTTAGATTTCTCTTGGCCAGGAACTCGTCACTGTTTATAAACTCGTGCTGCAAACGGGAGGTTACCGCCACCATTGCCAGGTTGTGGGCATTGGTAACATTATCTATGTCACCGGTAAGCCCCAGGGAGAACGGGGTCAGCGGGATGCACTGGGAGAGGCCACCACCGGCGGCACTCCCCTTGATGTTGAAGGTAGGCCCACCGGAGGGCTGACGGATGGCGCCGGAGACATTCTTCCCCCTTCTGGCCAGCCCCGGCACCAGGCCCATGCTGGTGGTGCTCTTCCCCTCACCCAGCGGCGTCGGCGTAACAGCGGTAACATCAATATACTTGGCGTTGGGCCTGTCCTTGAGACGATTTAAGATAGCAAGGAAGTCAACTTTACCCAGGTAGTGGCCGTGGGGCAATAACTCTTCTTTGGTGATGCCCCATTCCTCGGCTAACTGCTGAACCGGCTTCATGTGCTTTTCGACTTCCTCGGCAATCTGCCAGTCCTTGAGCTTGGTCGGGTCAAGAGAGGTAATTTCAAACTTTGTCATTTTTAATCAATCTCCCTTTTATCTTTTTTCTGAATGTAATGTAATAATACCTCATTTTTTGATGATGTTTAGCCAACTGCTTTTAGCGCCGAGGCCACCAGCCGGTGATAGATATCCCTAGTGGCGGCAACGACTTGCTGGCTGGCCTCAAGAGGAGAGCGGTTATTGACCTCGGCCTGTACCACTGCCGGGTCATAGGGAATAAAACCGAGGAAATCAAAGCCGGCAAGGTTGGAGGTTATAAACTCCTTCTCCGCCGGATTGTGAATCTTATTGCCAACCACGGCGATATTGCCCAGGCCGATATCTTTGGCCAGTTTTGCTATTCGGCGGGCAGTCTCAATACTGCCCATACCCGGCTCGGCAACCACAATGAGTTTGTCCACCTCCCTGGCTGTTGCCCGCCCCAGGTGCTCGATACCGGCAGCCATATCCAGAATGACCACCTCATCCCGGGCTATCAATAAATGGGCCAGCAGGGCAGCCAGCAAGGCGTTTTCCGGACAGTAGCAACCGGTGCCCCCCCTCTTCACCGGGCCCATTACCAGAAGCCTGATGCCATCATTCTTCAAGGAGTACCTCTCCGGGATGTCATCAACCCGGGGATTAATCTTGAAATAGAGCCCGGCTTGCCCCGCCTTAGTCTCGGTCCTTTCTTCGATGAGCTCTTTCATCTCGGATATCGGGGTAACCTTGTCGGCATCAGGAAAACCGAGCGTGGTTGCCAGATTGGCATCCGGGTCAGCGTCTATAACGATAACGGAGTAGCCGAACTCGGTAAAAGTCCTGGCCAGAAGAGCAGCTAACAGTGTCTTGCCGACACCACCTTTGCCACTAATAGCAATCTTCATGTGGTTATTCGTTCTGTCTTAATATAGTCCCACCTGGCGGGTACTATCCCTTGCAGCAATGGGCTTACGACGACTTCATCTAAATATAGGAAGCCCACAGGTAGTCATAGCGGGCGATAACGGAACAGTATAGGGCATAGTTAGACAGGCCGTCAAGTGCAAAAAGCGGGTTTGCGCGTCTATCCATAATAGCAGGGAGCGCCTTAAGCAACAATTTGAAGAATATGACTCCGTGAGATATAATCAGCTCTACTGCACCATATCCAAGGGGTCTGTCTTGCTAAGAAGCCACGTCTCAAGCCAGTTGAACAAAGACACGGCCGGCACCAGGGTGATCCTGGCCGGCTGGGTTGACCGCCGTCGTGACCACGGCAGCCTGATATTCATCGACCTGCGGGATAGGGACGGCATCGTGCAGGTGGTATTCAACCCGGAAAAATCCAAGGCGTGCCACGATACTGCCAGCCAGATGCGCAACGAATATGTTATTCAGGTAGGTGGTGAGGTCGGCCCGCGGCCACCAGGGACAGAAAACTCCAAACTGGCTACCGGTGACATCGAAATAATCGCCGATAGCGTTCGCATACTCAACACCTCCAAAACGCCGCCCTTCTATATTAATGAAGAGGTCGAGGTAGAGGAAAACCTGCGCCTCAAATACCGCTATCTGGACCTCAGGCGGGCCCGGATGAGGTCAAACCTGACTTTGCGTCATCGGGTGGTTAAGTTCATGCGTGATTTCCTGGATGAAAAGGGGTTCACTGAGATAGAAACACCCATCCTGATAAAGAGCACCCCGGAAGGCGCTCGTGATTACCTGGTGCCCAGCCGCATCTACCCGGGCAAGTTCTATGCTCTTCCCCAGTCGCCACAGCAACTGAAGCAGCTACTCATGGTCGCTGGCTTTGAAAAGTACTACCAGATTGCCAGGTGCTTCCGTGATGAGGACACCCGGGCCGACCGCCAGCCGGAGTTCACCCAGCTCGACATTGAGATGAGCTTTGTCGATGAAGAGGACATACTTAACCTGTTTGAGGAGCTATTTAGCAGACTGATAGCGGATATAAAGCCCGAAATGCGCCTGATAAAGCCCTTCCCTCGCCTGACTTACGCCGACGCCATGGAGCGCTATGGCAGCGACAAGCCAGATTTGCGCTTTGGTATGGAACTTGCCGACATCTCTGATATTGCCGCCGGGTCCGGCTTTGCCATATTCAGCGACACCGTGACCGGCGGCGGCAAGGTGAAGGGTATATGTGCCACCGGCTGCGCCAGCTACAGCCGCCACCAGCTCGACGAACTCAATGAACTGGCTAGAGGCTTTGGTGGTCATGGCCTGGTAACCATTTCCCTGTCAGCCGAATCCGGAAGCCTTGATGATCTGACCCTGAATATGGTCAAATCAGTAGCCGCCAAGTATCTCACCCTGGACCAGATTAAAGAGATGGCTGTCCGCATGGGTGCTGGTATTGGCGACCTGCTGCTAATTGCCGCCGGCAGCAACGAGCTGGTTGGCAATGTGCTGGGCAAGCTGCGGCTGGAGATGGGGCACCGGCTCAGGCTGACGGCCACCGACCTGTTTGCCTTCGCCTTCATTATAGACTTCCCTCTGCTGGACTGGAACGAAGATAGCAAGCACTGGCAGCCGATGCACCACCCCTTTACCGCCCCCAGAGAGGAAGATGAGCCTCTTTTGGATACGGCACCGGAAAGAGCTTTTGGCCGGCACTACGACCTGGTGCTCAACGGCTACGAGATAGCCGGCGGCAGCATCAGGATACATACCAGTGATTTACAGAGAAAAGTCTTCCGGCTGATGGGCTACAGCAACCAGGAGGTTGAGCAACGCTTCGGGCATCTGCTGGAAGCATTTGCCTACGGTGCTCCGCCACACGGCGGTATTGCCGCCGGCGTTGACCGCTTTGTCATGCTGCTGGCCGGAGAGAAAACAATCAGAGAGGTCATTTCCTTCCCCAAGACACAGGCAGCTACCGACCTGCTCTTTGATGCCCCATCGCCAATTTCCCAGGAGCAGCTATCCGAACTCCACCTTAGCCTGCTGGAAGAATGAATCCAAATATTGAGGTGACGATGAAGATTCTGAGTAAAGAAATCGAGAACAGCCAGGCAATAATGACCATCGAGCTTGAACCCACCGAGGTTGAACAGGCGATGGATAATTCCTACCGACAGCTAAACAAGGAGACCGCGATACCCGGTTTCCGTAAGGGCAAGGCGCCGAGGAAAGTACTGGAGAGCCACGTCGGCAGGGACAAACTCTTTGACAATGCCCTGAAAGAACTACTGCCCCAAGCCTGCAATGACGCCATTGTTCAGGAGAAGCTGCAGGTTATTGCCCGGCCCACCATCAAGGTGACCGGGAAAGACCCGGTCACCTTTGAGGCGATAGCCCCGCTGCCGCCCAGGGTGAAACTGGGCGACTACCGCAGCATCAGGATGAAACCCGAACCGGTGAAAATAAAGAAAAAAGACGTTGATAGAGTGATAGAGCGTCTGCGCCACCAGAGTGCCACCTGGGAACCGGTGAAACGTCCTGTCGAATTTAATAATCTTGTTACCATTGATGTTGACAGCAACATTGAAGGCAAACCCCTTTATGTTGAGAAAGGGGCCGAGTACAGGGTCACTGCCAACAGCTACTTCCCGGCACAGGGATTCCCGGAGCAACTGGTCGGCATGAAAGTAGACGAGGAGAAGGAGTTTAAGCTGAAAATGCCGCAAAACTACAGCGACAAAGACATGGCCGGCAAAGACATCCTATTCAAGGTAAAGCTGCTAGAGGTCAAGGTGGAGAAGCTGCCCAAGCCGGATGACGGTTTCGCCAAAGGAATCGCACCCGGAATCGAGAGCCTTGATTCGCTAAAGGAACAAATATCCAAAGACCTGAAAACCGGAGGCGAGGAGCGAAGCAGACTCAATCTGGAGGAGAAACTGATTGACACCCTGATCAGCAAAAGCGAACTGGAATTCCCGCCGTTATTTGTTGATATGGAAGTTGAGCAGATGGTCAACCAGTATATGTACGACCTGTCATCGCAGTGTTCCACTCCCGAGCAATATATGGAGCTGGTTAAGAACACCGACCGGCAGCGTCTGGCAGACCGCTACCGCCCGCCTGCGACTAAAAGAGTATCCGGCTCTCTGGTGCTGAGCAATATCGCCGAAGCTGAGAAGATTGAGGTCACTGACGCCGAAATTGACACCGAGATTGAGCGGCTTACGGCTAGAGCCGGTGATAAGAAAGAGGAACAGCTGAAGCTTCTCAACAGTCCTGATAACCGCGCCTCCATCAGGCGAAGTCTATCAAGTCAGCGGGCTATGCAACGGCTTGTAGAAATAGCCGGCAGGCCTGCCAGGAAAACCAGAACGAAAAAGGAGGTAAAATGAAGACGCAACCAAGAAATATCATTCCCATGGTGATCGAGTCCGGTGCCAGAGGGGAGCGGGCTTACGATATTTACTCACTGTTGCTTAAAGAGCGTATCATCATGCTTGGCATGCCCATTAATGACCAGGTGGCCAATATTATCATCGCCCAGCTGCTGTTCCTGGAAAGAGAGGACCCGGAAAAGGACATCCAGCTCTATATTAATTGCCCCGGTGGCATCATTGCTTCCGGCCTGGCCATCTACGACACCATGCAATTGATACGCCCCGATGTGTCCACCATCTGTGTCGGTATGGCTGCCAGCATGGGCACGGTACTCCTCTGCTCCGGGACTATCGGTAAACGCTTCACCCTGCCCAACTCCACAGTCCACCTGCACCAGGCGGTCGGCGGTGCCCAGGGACAGGCAGCCGATATTGAAATCGCCGCCCGCGAGATTATGAGGCTACAGGATATCATCCGGAGGATTCTGGTAAAGCACACCGGCCAGACCCTTGATAAGATAATTCACGATACCGACCGCGATTTCTATCTCAGCTCACCGCAGGCAGTGGAATATGGCATTGTTGACGAGATTCTAGGTCAACAAGTGGAAGAGACCACCAAGAAGGGCAAGAAGGGAAAGAAGTAATCAGAGCTGCTGGCCGTAGAGTTTGTGGTAACGCCGGCCGAGTTCAGCAGCCGTGGGCAGCCCCTCCCTGGCCCCTATCTCTCTAATCGAAAACTGGGCGACATTGTCGCCCAGTTGGGCGCATTTCTCTAGCTCATTTCCTTTGAGCATCCCATATAGGAATCCAGTGGCAAAAGCATCGCCGGCGCCGGTGGTATCCACAATCGGGGTCTTATTTTGCCCCTTGGTCTTGACGTAATAGCCTCCGGCTGCCTCTCTGATATAGCTGGTGGCGCCAGCCATTTCCCGGTCAGGTGCTTCCCCACCAGACCCACCTCCCAGGGTAACCACGACTACCTCACAGCCCAGCCCAAGACAGCTTTCGGCACCGGCTTCAAAATCAGCACCGGTAAGCCGCTGCATTTCCTTCTCGTTGACAAACAGCACGCTGGTCCTTGCCAGTATGGGAGCCAGCGCCGCCAGCCCCCTGGCGGCATAGATTTCCCCAGGGGAGAAACTGAGGCTAACAGCCGGGGCCAGAGTATCCATCAGGCCCAGCAGCAGCTGAAACTGACTATCGTCGGCAAAGGATGACAGGTGGAGCATTCTGGCCTGGTTGATATAAGCCGGCTCTATATCACCGGCGGTCACCAGGCTGTTGGCACCGGGCATTACATAGATGGAGCGCTTGCCCGGGCCATCGCTAAAACACAGAGTCTGGCCGGTCTTTGTCCCTAGCTTTGCCCTGATATGACTTATATCAACACCAGCAGCCTGGAAACTACCAAGCAGATCCTTACCTTCGACATCCTCACCCACGGCACCGACAAAGCCGGTGCTCATCCCCAACCTGGCCAGACCATACACTGTATTGGCCGCCGAGCCGCCGGGGAAAGAGCCCATCACTTTGACCGTTGTCTCGCCATCCTCAAGGAGTCGCTCTACACCGTATATATTGTCTGTGTTGAGCGCTCCCAGCCCGATTACATCAATACGATTCATTATTTCTCCACCCTGCCAGGATAATCAGCCCAGCTTGCCGGCTTCCTCCCTGACCAGCCGCCTGATCCCCCTGTGAAGCGAAATGACATCAGCGATATCCTTCCTGCCCGAGAGCCAGTGGAAGTGTTCCCGGCTCTCTTTGCCGCCGGCTTTTTCCTTTTCCCTCACCATTTCTTCAGCGCCATCGCGGCCGCCTGTCCGCCAGGCCGCCAGCACCGGCGCCAGGTCATTGATGCTGGTTGAGGCCAGGCTCATGGTGGCGTAGGGGAGGGCGTATAAGTTGGCGTTAAAGGCAATGGCCAGCCCTCCCGCTTTCTTCACTGCTTCGAGCATCCTGGCATCGGTGATGCTGTCACCAACCACCACCCACCGGGCCAGGGAGACATCACACCTTTGTGTAAATTCGTTTAAAAAGGCAACCTTTCGCCGACCTCCTATTGGCCTGACCTTGGCCATAGCCCGGCCCGGCCCAGTCATGGGCAGTTCTCCTATAAAAAAATGGTCCAGCTTTTGCTTTATCGCCTCATCATCACCGCTTATGGCCAGTATCTCCCGCTCCATATTCTGCAATAGGGCAGTATCCTCTTTACATAACATCTGATGAAAGCTGTCAAGCGGGAACGGGGTGCAGGCGACATTATCAGTGGCAATACCCAGCCTTCGGGTGAGGTTGGTGGCGTATTGCTTATATGTCGTGGTAATGCAGAAGACCTGCCAGCCCTCGTCATTTAACCAGGTAACAAGCCTGGCAGCACCACCGGTCAGTGTCGCCCTGTCAGCCAGGTCAGTAATATCCGCCTCCGAGATGCCGTGCAGCACCAGAAAGGGCACGATAAGGGCCAGGGTATCACCGGGTTCGTAGCCCTCTCTGCCTTCAAGCGCCAGCAGGTCATCATAGCGGCTGATGACCTCAAAGACACGGTCTCCATCCGGAAAAAGCTTCATCAGGTCGTAGGCGTTATCCTGGGGTGAAAGCGGCCCCTCAAGATCAAAGCAGATGCAGTTATCCACCCAGCTTACTCCTCACCAGCTCGTCTATCTCGGAGGTCAGGTCATAGCCCGGCATCGGTCTCCCCGAAGAATCAACGACCCGGCCATCTCCAATGCCGACCCGGCCCTGACTGAAAGCCCTCATGGTGACAAGTATCAGGGGAAATTCTCTTTTCAGGCCATACTCCCGGATGAGGCGGAACAGGCGGTTATTCTCACCCTGCTCTCTTTTCATCTGGTTAATGCCCCGCCCCGCTATAGTGTGCCAGTAGCTATCAAAGGGTTCACCAGCGATAGAGAAAATACAATAGCTCACCACCGGCCCTTTATCCAGCTCCGGGGTTACCAGGTGCAGCATCACCCCGGTCTGCACCGCCCCCTGCTCCATAAGCTGCCAGATTACCTCCTGCCAGGTTCCGGCAGGGCCGCCGGGGGCCGCCGGGTGGAGATTAATCATATTGTACCTGGAGCACATTTCCGGCCCGACTATCAGCATATAGCCCGCCAGCACAATAATGTCAGGGAGGAATCTTTCCAGCCGTGACATTACTTCCCGGTCATAGTCAAGCCGCCACTGAGGCAGCTCTCCCGTCCTGCCGCCTGGCTTGCCCGCTCTATACTTCTGGTAGGAGAAGGAGACCAGGGGTATCCTGTAACCTCCAACCAGCCTGAGAAACAAATCACTTTCGGCTGATTCACCGGGCTCACGGTTGCAAAAGACGAAGGCGAGCTCGCCCTCAATCTCACCCCTGGCCATACCCTCATGGGCAGCCCGCAGAAGCTCCCGGGCCGCCTCATCCCTGCCGGTGGAAAACCAGCCGAACCGATACATCGTTAGCTAAATCTCTTTCTGATTCTACTTCCCAGGCTGATGAAATGGGTAAGCGGATTTGTCCTCTGACCGTAAATCTTTCCCTGCTCCAGAGCTTCAAGAAAGCCATCGCGGCCATCAAACTCAGGCATTTCAACATAGGCATGGCCTATCTCCGAGAGGGTGTGGGCATCACTGCCGGCACTCTGCCTGAGACCGTGTTTCCGGGCAAAGCTCTCAGCCCCACCCTGTCCCTGGATGGGCAGGACTCTGGCGTTGAAGGTCTCGATGACATCCACCTGGTCAACTATTTGCTCCAGTACATTCTTGCCCAGAGCCGAGGGCCGGAACCGGTCAAAGGGATGCGGTATGCACACCAACCCTTGTTGAGCCCTGATACTGGAAATCGTGTCTTCAACCGAGAGCCCGCTGGGTATGGTCTCCTTGATAAACATGCCTATAATCTCCCCTTTAGGCGTCAATATCTCTTCGGCCACAATCACCGTGAATGGGGCCATATCTTGCAGCTTAAGCGCCCCCTCGGCGCTGCCGTGGTCACACACGGCCAGGCAGTTTATGCCCAGCTCAAGGCAGCGAGCAATAAGCTTGTCCAGTGGTGTAGTGCAATCCAACGAATATTCAGTATGTACGTGAAGGTCGGCTTTCAGCATTCAACCAGCCCTCTCCAGATAACTGCCGGTACGGGTATCAACTTTGATTACACCACCCTTTTCAACAAACAGGGGAACCTGAACGACAAGACCGGTCTCCAGTGTAGCCGGCTTGGTGCCGGATGTAGCCGTGTCCCCCCTGAAACCGGGGTCGGTGTCGGTCACTTCAAGCTCAACAGTGATGGGTATCTCAATTCCGATAAACTCTCCCTTATAGCTGGACAGCTCAAGAGACATGCCTTCTTTCAGATAGTCTATCGCGCCGCCCAATTGCACTTTATCCAAAGGCAGCTGTTCATAATTCTCCTGGTCCATGAAGTAGTAAAGGTCGCCGTCATTATAGAGATATTGCATACTTCGAAAGTCAAGGCGAGCCCGCACGAACTTTTCATCAGACTGGAAGGTCCGCTCAGTCGTGTGGCCACCGATAACATCGCGCAGCTTGAGCCTGACCAGTGCCGTCCGTTTCATCTTAATATGCTTGTAATCAATCACCTGATACAATTTACCATCAAGCTCTATGACAACGCCTTTTCTTGCCTCAGTGCTGTTTATCATGTTTTACGCTCCTAGATTTCCATTTTAGTGGCCCGGGAAAGCACCCTTATTCTACCATTTTCCAGGACCACCGTGTCCTCTATCCTGACCCCACCCCAGCCGGCCGGATAGACTCCTGGTTCAATGGTGAATACCATGCCGTCGGCCAGCGTATCACTGGAATTAGGACCCAAATGCGGCTTTTCATGCGTGGACAGACCCAGGCCGTGGCCTAGGCTGTGCCCAAAAGCGGCACCATAGCCAGCCCGCCCAATGACATCCCTGGCCAGGGCGTCGGCCTGCTTTCCGGTCATGCCTGAGCATATACCATCTATAGCGGCTTCCTGTGCATCAGAGACGGCGCCATACGCTTTTTTAAAGACGTCATCGGGACTACCCAGGCAGATAGTGCGGCTCAGGTCGCTGCTGTAGCCGGCAACCCGGGCGCCTATGTCAATCACCACCGGTTCCCCACGCCGGATAGCCCGATTTGAAGGCCTGGCGTGGGGCATAGCCGCATTTTCCCCCGAAGTAACGATGATTGCGAAAGGTAGCGGTTGACTGCCTTTATCACACAGGAACTTTTCCAGTTCCCAGGCAGCCTCATTTTCCGTCATGCCGGGTTCTATAGCGGAGATTATATGCTCCATACCAGCATCGCTTATAGCCACCGACTGGCTGATGAGCTCAATCTCCTCCGGATCTTTCTTGGCTCTTTGAGCTTCCACCAGCCCTTCCTGAGGCACCAGTTCAAGGCGGCACTGAGCCAGAACGCCGGCCAAACGCTGGTACACGACAAAGCTGATGTCGTCGGCCTCAAGCCCAAGCTTTGTCAGTCCCAAGTCGCCAGCCAGTCCGGGCAGCCAGTCGGCCAAATCCCCGGCTGTGCGGAATACCTCGTAGCCCGGCGCCTGTTTGCTGGCCTGCTCCAGATAGCGAAAGTCAGTGGCCAGAATTTGCCGTGCGGCGGTAACAAGCAAGAAGCCAGCGGAGCCATCAAAGCCGGAGAGGTAATAGCGGTTCTCCTGCCGGGAAATAAGAACGGCTTCAATCTCCCTGCTGGCCAGTGTATTGCGTAGCCGGCAGAGGCGGCTATCTATCCTCAAGCTCTTTTTCCTTTGTCCGCGCCATTGGGTGGGCAGCCAGATACACCTTTCTAGCCTGGCTCTGGGTGACATGGGTATATATCTGGGTAGTGGCCAGGTTGGCATGTCCCAGAAGCTCCTGGACAACCCTCAGGTCGGCGCCACCATCGAGCATATGGGTGGCGAAGGTATGGCGCAAGAGGTGAGGATAAACCCTCTTCTTGATACCAGCCAGCCCGGCATAGGTGCCAAGCATCTTCTGAACCGTCCTCCCGGTGATACGCTTACCGCTATGGTTGAGAAAAACAGCGGCGGCCTTCTTCCCAGCCAGTAGCTGCCCCCTTCCACTTCCAAGATAGTTCACCAGCGCTGCGGCAGCCGGCTCACCAATGAGCACCACCCTCTCCCGGGAGCCCTTGCCCCAGACACGGATCTCTCTGGTTTCCAGGTTCACCTGCCCCAGATCCAGGCCGACCAGTTCGCTGACCCGCAGACCGGCAGCATAAACAAGCTCCATCAGAGCCCGGTCGCGCTGCCCCCCGGGAGTGGTTAAATCAGGCGCCTTGAGCAGTTTAACCGTCTCTTCCACGGTTAAGAAAGAGGGTAAGCGCCTGTCCTGTTTGGGGGACGTCACCTGCTCCAGGGGATTATTATCCAGAATTCCTTCCCGCACCAGGTAGCGGTAGAACGAGCGAATGGCCGACAGCTTGCGGGAGATGCTGGCCCGGACGATGCCCTGCTCCGCCAGATAGGCCAGGTAATCCCGCATGACTTGCCTGTCTACCTGATTCAGCGTGTCAATCTTCCTCAGCTGCAGAAACTGGAAAAAGCCCTTGGCCGTGCCCCGCTGGTAGTTGCCCACCAGATCGCTGGTATAATTACGTATGGTGTAGGGCGAGACGCTGCGCTCTACCCTAAGGTAATCCTGATAACGGTTAAACACTTCCTGCACCCGGTTACCCCTGTTCCAGCTTCTCTTTATGTTTACACTTTAGACACTGCGCCCATTTCCCACGATACACCGTGAGCAGCCCGTCACACTTGGGGCAGAGTCTGGCAAGCGGCTTGTAATTGGTGGCGAACTTGCACTCGGGATAGCGGCTGCAGCCATAGAAGGTACGTCCCTTTTTGCTCTTTTTGCCTACCAGCTCGGCGCCGCACTCCGGGCACCTCGCCCCGGTCTTAATCTGATATGAGGCAGTGTACTTGCAGTCCGGGTATCCGCTACAGGCCACAAACTTGCCAAAGCGCCCGTGCTTCAGCACCAGAGGCCTGCCACAATCCGGGCACAGCCCTTCAACAACCTCTTCCTTCAAGTCAACTCTATCCACCTGCTGGGCTTTCTCCAGGTCACTATCAAAGGGGGTATAAAAATTGCTAACCACCTGCACCCAGTCCATGTTATCGCTGGCTACTTTGTCCAGCTCATCTTCCATGCGGGCGGTAAACTCGACGTTTATTATGTCCGGAAAGCAGCGGACAAGCAGACCGTTAACCGCTATGCCCAGTTCTGTCGGCCTGAGGTTGCCATTATCCTTAGTTACATATTCCCTTTCTTGAATAGTAGACAGAATAGGGGCATATGTGCTGGGCCGTCCTATCCCCCACTGCTCCAGCGCTTTAATCAGAGTAGCTTCGGTGAAGCGGGGCGGTGGCTGGGTAAAGTGCTGCTCCGGTAAAAGTCCCACGAGTTCCAGTATATCGCCCTTCTCGAGAGGAGGTAGTAGCGCAGACTTCTTTTCTTCTTTGTCTTTACTCTCGCTATAGAGAATCATAAACCCGGGGAAGATACTGACCGAGCTCGAGCTTCGGAAGAGGTATCTTGTCTTAGACGCCGGGCATCTGGCCTCGATGTCAACCGCCGTATTCTCAAAGATGGCCGCCGCCATCTGGCTGACCACCATTCTCTGCCAGATGATCTGGTAGAGCCTTAACTGGTTGGCATTAAGGAACTGCCTGACCCCGGACGGCTGCCGCCAGATTTTGGTTGGCCGGATGGCTTCATGAGCTTCCTGGGCCCCCTTAACCCGGCCGGCAAAGTAACGGGCATTCGGCGGAAGAAACTGCGGGCCGTGTTCCTTGGCGATAAACCGGCGGGTTTCAGCCACCGCTGAGCGGGCGACATGAGTCGAGTCTGTTCGCATGTAGGTAATCAGGCCGACACTGCCCTCACTGCCCAGGGGCAGACCTTCATATAGCTGCTGCGCCAGCGCCATTGTCTGCTTGGCAGTAAAATGAAAGCGGCGCCATGCCTCCTGCTGCAAAGTGCTGGTGATGAAGGGTGGCGCCGGTTGCCGGTTGACCTTTTTTGTCTTTATCCTGGCAACACTGTAGCCTGCCGATTCCAGCTCGTCCTTGATTGCCTCGGCTTCTTCCTGACTATCAATATCAATCTTGGTGCCATCGGTAAGTCCAACCAGCAGGGCAGAGAAGGGGGATCTTTCAATATCTCTCTTGGTCAAAGATAACCAAGGAGCCA
>SDBU01005936.1_pt1 | contig 14469 bp, 10 predicted proteins | sample 2277071 | NCBI WGS metagenome assembly SDBU01 (sample SAMN10397929, study PRJNA504765) | marine sediment metagenome | isolation source: marine sediment core GS08_GC12, 126 cmbsf | place: Arctic Ocean: Gakkel Ridge, Loki's castle | collected 2008
GTCTTCAGCAGTTTTTACCATATCTCTCATTTGCAATAGATACGTATCATTTGATTTGGTTTTTGTTTTATCAATTTGTTCTTTTACAACATCTGATGCAAATCGAGTAAGTCCTGTATAGAAAATTATTAAGCTATTTTCCAAAAGTTGTAATTTTTCTAAAGAGATGATCACAGGTCTAACATTAATGTGATTTGGATTGAACTCGATAACATTTAAACCGCCATATGCTGCATGGAACTGATCTTGAGAGCCAACGTTTTCTTTAATAAGCTTTTGTTCTACATGGCAAGCTTCTAAAGCTAATTGTTGTTTTGAAGTTTTTGTACCTTCTATTGCATATAAAGCATTTAAAAAACCGACTGTAAATGAAGAAGAAGAGCCAAGACCTGTTTTTGCAGGAAGATCAGAAAAGATGTGAATATCTAGATTTCCTGAAATATTTTTATGTATTAAACATTCTCTAATCGAGGGGTGAACAATTTCTTCAGGTTTTTTTACAAGCTCTGTTTTAGAGTATCCGATTCTGATATTGTGTTCGAAAAATTCACTAAGAGTATTTACACTTACATAGGTGTATTTATTTATTGTTGTTCCTAAAACTATGCCGGAGTGTCTTTCATAAAAAGCTGGGTAATCAGTTCCCCCTCCAAAGAGGCTAATTCTAACGGGAGTTCGAGAGATTATCATTCTAGATGTGCTTTTTGTTTTGCTCATAGATGGATTTTTTTACATTTACTAGGAAAAATTTATCAAAAATCACCATTTGTGTTAAAGTGTTTTCTTTTAGAAAAAATTTAAACAAGAAAGTTTTATATGAAATGTAGAGTATGCGATTCAAAAGATTTTAAGTTGGTGGTTGATCTAAAAGAGCAACCGGTTGGGCTTCATTTTATTACAAAAGATCAAATTGGATCTGAGCCTTTTTATCCTTTGAGGGTTTTATATTGCACAAGATGTCAAACATCGCAGTTAGATTATACTGTAAAAAAAGAGGTTATGTATTCAGATCATACATATTTATCTGGTATTACTAAATCTTTAAAGTTGCATTTTGATGGTGTTGCAAAAGATGTAGATGATAGATTTTTTAAAGAAAGGGTGGATAAATCTGTTTTAGATATTGGATCTAATGATGGAACTCAACTTAAAAGTTATAAAGAGCTGCATTATGATGTTTTAGGAATAGACGCATCTAAAACTGTTTCTAAAATTGCTAATGAAAATAATATTCCTACTCTACACGCTTTTTTTAATTTAGAGACTGCAGAAAAAATTAATAAAAAATTTGATGTTATAAATGCAGCAGGTGTGTTTTTTCATTTAGAAGAGCTCCATTCGGTAACTCAAGGTATAAAAAAATGTTTAAAAGATGATGGAGTTTTTGTAGTTCAGTTTATGTATATGAAAAACATTATGGAAAATGTAGCTTTTGATCAGATTTATCATGAACATCTTTTGTATTATACTTTAAAAACTATTGAAGTTTTATTAAATCGTCATGGTCTTTCACTTTTCGATGCATATTTTTCATCGATTCATGGAGGATCTATAATTGGGTTAGTTACACACAGAGGAAAAAAAGAAAAATCAACTCGGCTCTTGAAGCTCATCAAAAAAGAAGAAGAATCGAGATGTAATGAATTACAAAGCTATCAAATATTTGCAAAAAATATAGAAACCCTAAAAGAGAAAAATCTCAAATTTTTAGAGATGAGAAAAAATGAGGGCAAAACTATATATGCAATGGGAGCGCCGGTTAAAGGAAACACACTTTTAAATTATTTTGGGATTTCTAAAGATACGATTCCTTATTTAGTTGAAAAAAACCATCTCAGAAAGAATTTATTCTCTCCAGGAAGACATATACCAATTATTATGGAAGAAGAAATAAAAAATCCTCCAGATGTTTATTATGTTTTAGCTTGGAATTTTAAAAAGGAAATTTTGAAAAATAACCAAGAATTAATAAATAAAGGAGTGGAGTTTTATTTCCCCATTAATCCAAAAGAATAAAATTAAAAAAAGCGATAAAAAAATTATGAAAATATTAATTACAGGTGCTAGCGGTTTTTTAGGAAAATTTTTACATAAAAAACTAAAAAGTCTTGGAAATGAAGTTATTGGAATTAATTCAAAAAGCAATGATTTGACTAAAGAAAATACATTAGATGAATTCAACAATGTAAAATTTGATCAGATTTTTCATTTAGCTGCATGGACTCAGGCTGGAGATTTTTGTCTTCGTCATCCAGCAGAGCAGTGGATTATAAATCAAAAGATGAGCACTAATATTTTGAGTTGGTGGCACAAATTTCAGCCTCAAGCAAAAATGATCGCTATGGGAACGAGCTGTAGCTATGATCCTGATCTTCCTCATGTTGAAGAAAATTATTTAAAAGGAAAACCGATCGATAGCCTTTTTACCTATGCAATGACAAAAAGAATGCTTCTCACTGGCTTGATGGCATTGAATAAACAATATGGTCTAAATTATTTATATTTAATTCCATCAACACTTTATGGCCCTGAATATCATTTAGATGGCAGGCAAATGCATTTTGTTTTTGATTTGATGAGAAAAATAATAAGAGGATCTTTGTATGATGAAAAAGTTGCTCTTTGGGGAGATGGTTTTCAAAAAAGAGAGCTTGTGCATGTTGATGATTTTATAGATATAATGTTAAAGCTTGTTGAATCTCAAAATAATACTTTAATAAATATTGGATCAGGAAAGGATTTTTCTATTAGAGAATTTGCATCTAAAATTTCAAATATTGTTAGGTATGATGAAAATAAAATTTTTTATGATATTTCAAAATATGTGGGAGCTAAATCCAAGATATTAGTTGTTAATAAATTGCGCGAGATTCTTCCTGGTTTTAAAATGAAAAGCTTAGATGAAGGATTGCAAGATACTGCAAAATGGTTTTCTGAAAATAAGGAAAAACTTTTGATCTCAAAGCTCTGATTTGTTTATGTTTTTTTTAATAAAAAACATTTCTAAATAAAGTACTTTTTAAGTACAATTTTTTTTTAATTTTACTGCTTAGGAGTTTTAAAATGAAGAATTTATTAATATCATTATTTATCATTTTTTGTTCAAGTTGCTCAAATGATCCAAAAACAGATCAAGTTAATAAAAAAAGCATAGATTTAACAATAAATCAACTTAATAAGAAAAACAAAGGTATTGAAGTTAAAGAGAAAGTTCCTGGATATCAACATCACGACGGTCTTTGGTTTGCAAAAGATAAACATAATACATATTCTGATTTGGCTAGTTATCTTTATAATAATTTCATAAAAAAAAATAATTTTAAGACAATTTTAGAGTTAGGATCTGGAGCAGGAAGTTTAGCATATTTTTTACGTCAATTCGATCCGACATTAGTTATTGTAACGACAGATGGAAATAAAAAAACTTATAAATCTCCTTACGTAAAATCTAAACATCACTTTATAGCTAGAACAGATGAAGACTTAGAATTTGTTGATGGAAATAAAAATAGAATTATTTTTGATTTTGTGATTAGTTTTGAACATTTTGAGCATATTCAACATGAGCGTTTTCATACCGTCCTTGACAATATTAAAAAACATATGAACGAAAAAACTCTTTGTTTTTGTTCTGCCGCTACTTGGGGAGGTCCTGGAGTTTACGAACCTCATTGTAATGTAAAAACACTTAGTGAATGGGAGAATTATTTAACTTCTCAAGGTTTTGAAATTCTGGATACTAAACTTCTAACAGATGTTCCTCATCCTTTTAATTTCACCTGGGATAGATCTCATAAGTTATTATTTCGTTTATTTACAAAGTGAGGTTATTAAAAAATAGCTATTTGTTAATATGATTTAATCAAAAAGATTAAAGTTTAAATCAGTAAAATAATTTGGTTAAAAGTTATGGAAAAAGTAGATTTTTTAATAATTGGAGCTGGGATAGTAGGACTTGCATCTGCATATCAAATTTTAAAAAAACAAAAAAATGTTAGCCTTATAATTCTAGAGAAAGAAAATGAAATTTCCCAACATCAAACAGGCCGAAATAGTGGTGTTATCCATTCAGGGCTTTATTATAAGCCGGGATCTTTAAAAGCAAAGAATTGCTTAGCTGGCAGAAAAGAGCTTTTAGATTTTTGTAAAGAGTTTGGAATTTTAACTAAAAAATGTGGAAAAGTAATCGTAGCGACAGAAGAAAAAGAACTCAAGGCCCTTTATGAATTAGAGAAAAAAGGAAAGGCAAATAAGGTTGAAGGATTAGAGATTATTTCAAAAGAGAGATTAAAAGAGATAGAACCTAATGTTAGAGCTATAAAAGCTTTAAATGTTCCGAGTTGCGCAATTGGTGACTTTTTAAAAATTTCAAATAAATTAAAAGAACAAATTGAAAAATTGGGTGGACAATTTTTTTTAAATCAAAAAGTTAAAAATATAAAAAAAGAAAATGGTGAATTTCTAGTTATTACTCAAAATAGAACATTCAAAACTAAAAAGTTAATAAATTGTGCAGGTTTGTTTTCAGATAGAATTGCTAAAATGGCAATGCCGAATAAAAAATTACCTTTAAAAATTATTCCATTTAGAGGGGAGTATTATGATATTGTGGATGAAAAAAAAGATTTAATAAATGCTTTAGTATATCTTGTTCCTGATCCGAAATTTCCATTTTTAGGAGTTCACTTAACTAGGATGATAAATGATACAGTCCATGCTGGGCCTAATGCTGTTTTTGCTTTTGCAAGAGAGGGTTATACGAAAACAGATGTTAGTATGAAAGATCTAGTAGATAGTCTTTTATATAAAGGTTTTATAAAAGTTGGATTTAAATACTGGAAAATGGGACTTTTTGAGATGTATAGATCTTTTAGTAAAAGGGCATTTTTGAAATCTATGCAAAAGATGTTGCCTCAGATTGGTATTAATGATATTACACCTGGCAAGGCTGGAATTAGAGCTCAAGCAATAGACAGGAAAGGTAAATTAGTTGATGATTTTGCTATTGAAAAAGAAGAAAATCAAATTCATGTTTTAAATGCTCCATCGCCAGCAGCCACTGCTTGTCTTTCTATTGGAAAACATATTGCGAAACTTGCGATAGAGAAGTGATTTAGATGAAAAAAATATGTATCGATGCAAGGATGATAGAGAGTGCTGGGATTGGTACTTATCTAAAATCAATACTCAAAAATTTAAAAGAAAAAGTTTTAGAAAAAGAAAAATTTAAAATCTTTTTGATTGTTAATTCTAAAGTTAAAGAAAAAAAGTTAGAGGCCTACAAATGGCTTTCTAAAAACTTTGAACTGATATTTTTAGATGCTCCTATTTATTCAATTAAAGAGCAAATTTTACTTCCTTTTAAAATACCTAAATGTGATCTTTTTTTTTCACCTCATTTTAATATTCCGATATTTCCGATTAGAGCAAAAAAAAGATTAGTTACAATTCACGATGTTTATCATTTAGCTTTTTTTTCAAAACTAAAATTTTTAGAAAAAATATATGCCAAGTTTTTTATTCATAAAGCTGCCATGCAATCAGACAAAATAATCACGGTTTCAAATTTTTCAAAATCTGAAATTTTGAAATACACAAAAGCAAAACCAGATAAAATTGAAGTGATTTATAATACTTTAAATCCAATTTTTCTAAACAAGACTAAGATAACCGATCTAAAAAAAAATAAGAAAAAAATAGATAAATATAAAATCCCTAAAAAATATTTTTTATTTGTAGGAAGCTTAAAGTCTCATAAAAATTTGTTAAATCTTATAAAAGCTTATGAAGAAATGGAAAAAGAATATCCAGATGTTTATTTGGTGATTGTCGGAAGAAGTAAAAATCTTAAAAATTCAATAGATATCCAAGAAATTTTAGATAGAAATAAAACACTATCTAAGAAAATAAAGATAATTTCTGATTTAAAAGATGAAGATCTCGCGAGTATTTATGAAAAAGCTATTGCTTTAGTGTTTCCTTCTTATTATGAGGGATTTGGGTATCCTCCTTTAGAGGCTATGAGCATGAAATGCCCTGTTATTGCATCTAATAGAGCCTCTATACCAGAGGTTTGTTTAAGTGCCGCTCTATATATAGAGCCTTTAGACCATAAATCTATCTTTAATGGGATGAAAAAAATGATAGAGGATAAAGATTTTAGAAAAGAGCTTATACAAAAGGGCTTAAAAAGAGTAAAATATTTTACAACAAATGATAACTTTATAAATAAACATATCGAGCAAATTAAAAAACTTTTATGAAAACTGTAATAGTTCATGATTGGTTGGTATCTGTAGCGGGCTCAGAAAAAGTATTAAAGCTTATGCATGAACTTTATCCATCTGATATTTATACTCTTTTGAAAAATCCTAAAAATTTAAAAAACTCTTTTTTTGAAGATAAAAAAATCAAAACATCTTTTATCCAAAAGATGCCATTTTCTAAAAAATTATATCAAAAATATTTAATGTTATTTCCTTTTGCGATAGAGCAGTTTGATCTATCTGAATATGATGTTATTTTATCATCATCGCACTGCGTTGCAAAAGGAGTGATAACTAGATTTGATCAGCTTCATATCTGTTATTGTCATACTCCAATGAGATATGCTTGGGATTTATATTTTCAATATCTACATGAATCTAATTTGAAAAAAGGGATAAAAGGAAGACTTGCTCAAATGATACTTCACTATTTAAGGATCTGGGATGTAACTTCTGCTTCAAGAGTTGATGAATTTATTGCAAATTCTAAGTTCATAGCAAAAAGAATAAAAAAGCTTTATAACAAAGAAGCCAAGGTTATTTATCCACCTGTTGATATTAACTTTTTTGACCCGTGCTATAAAAAAGATGACTTTTATTTTACTGCATCTAGATTTGTTCCATATAAAAAAATAGATCTAATAGTTGAAGCTTTTTCAAAAATGCCAGATAAGAAATTAGTGGTTATTGGAGATGGACCTGATATGAAAAAAATTAAATCAAAAGTTTTTAAATCTAAAAATATTGAGATATTAGGATATCAAGAAGATGAAATTTTGAAAAAGTATATGAAAGAAGCAAAAGCATTTGTATTTGCAGCTATTGAAGACTTTGGAATTTTACCGATAGAAGCTATGGCCTCTGCAACACCTGTAATAGCGTTATCAAAAGGTGGTGTTAATGAGACTGTAATAGAGGATAAAACAGGGATATTTTTTAATGAGCAAACTATTGAAAGCATAATTGAAGCAGTTGAAAGATTTGAAAGAAAAGAGTTTGATCTTCCTTTTATTCGAAAGCATGCAGAGAAATTTTCAGAAGAAAGATTCAAAACAGAATTTAATGGATATGTTAATGAGAAAGTAAAAGAGTACAATTTTTAAATGTTAACAAATAAAAAATCAAAAAAGAATTTTATGAAGGCCATAATACTAGCAGGGGGTAGTGGTAAAAGACTCTGGCCAATATCTAACAAAAGTTTTCCAAAACAATTTTTAAAATTTTTAGATCATGAATCTTTATTTCAAAAAACACTTTTAAGATTTAAAAATTTTCAATTTGTTGATGAAATCATTGTGGTTATAAATAAAAGTTTTAAAAAGATGGTAAAGGAACAAATTTCTGAGATAAATTATCAAAAAAAAATAAAAATACTAATAGAGCCGGATCAAAAGAGCACCGCTGGGGCTATTTTATTTACTATAAAATCTTTAAAAGATAGTGGATCAATAGATGAAAACACTAAGCTACTTTTTTTACCATCAGACCATTTGATTTTTCCAAAAGATAAATTTTTAACTTATATAGAAAATCTAAACAAACTTAGATTAGATGATATTATAATTTTTGGTATCCGCCCACATAAAATAGAGACAGGATTTGGCTACATAAAAATTGGTAAAAAACGAGCTGATAATTTAGATGAAGTAAATAGTTTTATAGAAAAACCATCTTTTGAAAAAGCAAAAGAATTTTTCTTATCAGAAAAATATTTATGGAATGCTGGCATATTTTTATTTACTGAAAAAAATTTTGAAAGAGAAATAAAAAATCATAGCCCAGATTTATATAAATATTATGAAATGTCATTTGAAAAATTGCTGAAAAATTTCTTTTCAATGCCAAAGATTTCAATTGACTATGCTTTAATTGAAAAAACTAAAAATATTTTAGTTCAACCATTAGATGTTTCTTTTTCAGATGTTGGATCTTGGGAAAGTATTTATGATATTATGCAAAAAGATGAAAATAAAAATGTTTTAAGAGGAAATGTCTTTACCTCAGACACAAAAAATTCACTTATCTTTGCAAAAAAAAGACTCATCTCTACTATGGGACTGGAAAATATTATCTTAGTTGAAACAAAAGATGCTATTTTTTTAGCGAAAAGAGGGAAATCTCAAAAAGTGAAACAGATAATACAGAAAATGCTTCTACAACAAGAATCAAAGAAAAAATTATAAAAGAGACATTGTTGATTATTTTAACAGTAAGTGTTAAGAATGTACCCGCCTAATTTAAACAGTTTATAATTAGCGTTTTATGTAGTTAAAAGTTGAGAGTAATTTACGAATGTGAAAATATTAAAAATGCTTAAGAGAAAAATGCTCTTAAATACAAGCGACTTATCGTTAGCTGTTTAAGGATGCTTATTCAATTATACTTGAATAAGAAGGTATTTTAAGATTGGAAATATATAGCTATTCTATCTGAAGGTACTTGATAAAGATTGTCTAAAAACAGTTAAGAAAATTCGAGTGAAATTAGTTTCTTTGTTTGTAAAAAAGAAGATAGAAACCAATAAAAAGCCATAACGGGAAGATATAAGGTTGCTGAATCTGAAATGGAAATAATCAAATAAGTTAAAAGCCCAAAAAAAATGCATAAATCTATTGGGGATTTAACTACATTGATATTTTTAAAAAGATAGTTAAAAAGTGAAAAACACATTCCAATAATAAAAAATAAAAGTCCCAAAAATCCAAAAGTATTAAAGATGCTTAAATAGACCATTTCTTCTATATGAATAAATGGCAAGCTAGAGAAAAATTTTATTTCAAAAGACTTATCTATTAACCTACCTCCTAGAGTTGTATCAAAATACCAACTAAAAGGTTTGTGAAGATAAAATTTTGCAAAGATGAGAAGAATTGCAATAAAGCAAAGAGACGATATTAAAAATTTAATGAGAGATTTTTTTTTGTTATTAATTATGAAAAAATTGAAGAAAAATTCACTAATAATAAAGCCTATCCAAACTGTTCTAGAAAGAGTAAGAATTATGGATAGTTTTACTAATATTTTTTTGAATTTGCTTTTTTCTAAATATTTATAAAGAGGCAAAACCATTAGAAGGCATATGCCATAGATATTGCCGTTATTATAAGTTGAGATAAGTTTTAGAAAAAAACCTCTATGATTTATATGTTTTATATTTTCAAGTAGACCTTTTTCATGCCAGTTAACAGTTAGAAGGGGTATTTCAAATAGGGATCCAAAAACTCCTCTGTAAAAGAAAAGAAAAATTCCATATGCGCTAATAAATAGGATTGATCTTTTAAAAATTTTAAAAAAATACTCTAGATCTAAATTTTCAATATACTCAGAAAAAACTAAGAAAAATATGAAAGGCAAAAATAAAAAACTCACTAAAAAGGAGATAAAAAAACCAAAACTTTGAATCCCATTTATATACATAGATAAAAGAGAGAATATCTGAAAGGGAACTAAAGCAATAAGAGAGTAAATATGTTCTTTTCTAACGAAGTATTTTTTTCTAAAAAGGGTACTTAAAGCAATTATTGCTAAAAATAGATATCCCCAAGTAATAGGAATATTTTTAAATTTAATGCCACCTTTTGGAAAAACAACTAAAAAGAGCATTAAGATGAGAACCAAAAAATTAAATTTTGATTTTTTTCTTTTTTCTAATGAATTAACTATCACTTCTTTTCATATGCTTATTTAGATGAGTAGATAATTGCATCATATCGATTGGTTTATCAAAAATTTTTGATAAATTTTTATCGGGATTGATCTGTCTTTTATTTTTTTTATCTTGAAGCTTTTTAGATTTTATATATTTCCATACATTTTTCAAGATATCAGATCTAGATAATTTTTTTCCTTTTACAATTTTCTCTAAATCTTTAGATACTTCAAATAAGTTAGATCCCTTTTTTCCTTTTTTATAAAAAGGTTCTCTTTTTTGATGAGCAGTTTTAGGATGATTTGCATCATATTTTTTTTCTAAATCATCTAAATCATTTACAATAACATCACACTCTGGAAAGTTTGTGCAAGAATAAAATATTTTCCCTCTTCTTGATCTTCTCATCACAATTTTACCATCGCACCCAAGAGCTGGACACTTTGGTCTATCTTCAGGTTTTAAAAATGTTTCACCTTTTTTAGGAATATTTACAATACCTTGACATTTCGGATAATTTGAGCAACCTAAAAACGCTCCAAATTTACCATATTTTAGATTCATTTTAGATTTGCATTTTGGACAAGGTTGATCCCAGTCAAAACCTTCTTCATAATCATCTTTTTTAAAATCCATAAGCTCTATAGCTGAAGTAAAATCGCAATCAGGATATTTAGAACATCCATAAAAATATTTGTTTTTAGACCAAATTTTTTGTAGGGGAGATTTGCATTTTGGACACTTTCTTGAAGTTTCGATCTTTGGAATAATTGTTTCTTTTTGAGCTTTTTCAACCATTGGTATGAATGCATTATAAAACTCTTTAATCAAGCTTTGCCAGTTACGTTTATTTTCAGCGACAAGCTCCAAATCATCTTCCATTGCAGCTGTGAATCCAACACTAATTATCGGAGCAAAGTTTTGTTCTAATAGTTGAATAATAAGTTCTCCGAGCTGAGTTGGTTTTAGGGTAAGTCTTTCTTTTGTTGTATATTCTCTATTTTGAATTTTATTCATAATAGCAGCATAAGTAGATGGCCTTCCAACACCTGATTTTTCAAGCTCTTTAACAAGCGATGCTTCAGTAAATCTAGCTGGTGGTTTTGTAAATGATTGATCTGAGATAATATCTTTTAAAAGAAGAGTTTTTCCTTCTTCTAGATGAGGAAGCAACTTTATTTCTTCTTCTTCTTCTGAAATATCTTTCTTTTCAACGTAAACTTTTAAAAATCCAGCAAATTTAATGTTTGAGCCAGTAGCTCTTAAGATTATTTTTTTATCAGTTTCAATATCACAAGATACAGTATCGTAGATAGCAGGTTTCATTTGAGATGCGATAAATCTTTTCCAAATAAGTGAATATAGCTTGTATTGATCTAAAGTTAAAAGTTCTTTTATTTCATCGGGAGTGAGGTATAGATTAGTAGGTCTAATCGCTTCATGCGCTTCTTGAGCTGATTTTTTGCTTTTATATCGGATTGCACTCTCAGGTAAAAAATCATTTCCATATTTATTTTTTATATATGCTCTAGCTCCTAGTAGAGCTTCTGTAGCTATGCTTACAGAATCTGTTCTCATGTAAGTGATTAAACCTTCAAAACCTTTAGATTTTAAATCAACTCCTTCATAAAGGCTTTGAGCGACTCCCATAGTTCTATTTGCTGAAAAGCCAAAATGCCTAGAAGCTTCTTGCTGCAGGGTTGATGTAATAAAGGGAGGAGTTGGGTATCGTTTTTTCTCTTTTTTCTCAATTTTTGAGACTTTATATGTAGCTTTCTCAAGTTTATCAACTATAGCTTTTGCTGTTTTTTCATTAGAGATTAAAAAGACATCTTTTTTATCGGTTTTTTCCTTTTCAACTCTTTTGCCATCAACGCTATATAAAAAAGCTTCGAATGGTTTTTCTTTTGATTTAGTATTTAACTTAGTTAGAATTTTCCAGTATTCAATAGGTTTAAAATTTCTAATTTGAATCTCTCTTTCAACAACTAATTTTAAAGCTACAGATTGAACTCTACCAGCTGATGTTCCTTTCCCTCTTTTTATAGTTTTTGATAAAATAGGAGAGATTTTATATCCAACTATTCTATCGAGCAATCTTCTAGCTTGTTGAGCGTCTACTAGAGCTAGATCAATTTTTCTAGGATGTTTTAATGCTTCTAGAACAGCTGTTTTTGTAATAGAATTAAAAGTTACTCTTTTAAGCTTTGTGCTTTTTGGTAAAATTGCAGCTACATGCCAAGCTATAGCTTCTCCTTCTCTATCAGGATCGGGGCATAGATAAACAATATCAGATTTTTTTGCTGAATCTTTTAATTTCTTTATAACATCTTTTTTTGTTGGAAGATTTACATATTTAGGTTCAAAATTATGTTCTACATCTATACCGAACTCTTTTTCAGGAAGATCTCTTATATGTCCCACCGAAGATGCAAAATTATATTTTGCTCCTAAAAATTTTTTTAAAGTTTTTATTTTTGCTGGAGACTCTACAATAATTAATGGTTTTGTCATCTATTGTTTCCTAAGCTTTATTCGCATCTAACAATTTTTTTAGATAGCTGTCAATATATTACTTTTTATAAAGGATAGATTAAAATGTAGATTAATTTGTATTTTTGTTAAAGTAAAACTCTTAAAATTTGTAATAATTTATGATTTCAGATGAAGAATTGCTTAGACTAAATAAAGAAGGATTTATACCTGGTCCTATAGAAGATGAAGAAATTTTTTTAAAAAGAGTTGATCTTTCAAAAAAATTAGCAAAAACCCCTAAATCTTTTTTTGAAAGTGAAAAGCAAGTTGAGCCTTTTGATTTAGATTCTAAGATTTTAAAGCCGAGGTGGAACTGGACAAGAGCTCAGCTTTTGAATCTTTTTGATGTAACGTGCTCTGATTTAGCGCTATTTTATAGCGATAAAAACCTTCATTTTTTTCAAGCAGCAGCGACATGGATAGTTGAAGTTAAAAATAAAAAAATTAAAATTCCAGTTCTGCAATTCAGAAAGATTCTACGACATAAACCCTATCTATTTATATATACATTAGATGAGATTTTAGCGCATGAAGCTGTGCATTCAATAAGAGTAGCATTTGATGAGCCAAAAACTGAAGAGATTTTCTCTTATATGACAGCTACAAATATCTTTAGAAAAGTATTAGGACCAATTATTAGATCTGAAAAAGAAGTTTTTTTATTTTTTTCTTTAATGGGGGGCTATTTTATTTCTCAAATTTCTTGGCTTTTATCAAATTTTAATTTTTTTTCTTATGTTTCTATGCTTTTTGGTTTTTTTGTTTTATCTCTTATTACTTTCGGTCTTATTAGACTTTTTCTTGTAAGAAGAAAGCTCAAAAAAACTTCAAAAAAATTATTTAAAATTTTTAAGTGCAAAAAAAAATCTAGAGCTGTTTTATTTCGTCTCACAGATAAAGAAATTTTTAAATTTTCTAAAATGAAAAAAAATGAAATTGAAGATTATATCTTTGAAGCAAAAGGAAAATCTTTGAGATTACGGTTAATCTATCTCTCTTATTTTAAAAATATCAATATGTGATGTTTTCATAAGGTTTTTTTAAGCTATCATCTAGATTATCAAACCAGTTCACTAAATCTATTTCATTGGATACTTTATCATTATATATATCTAATACTAGGTTATGAAGAGAAATAGCATTAAATGGCTTATCATATGAAATAGCTTTTTTTTGATGAGGCATTTTAATTATTAGGGGAACTAATGCTTCATTTCTGAGAGCACATAAAGCCATTTCTTCTTTAGTTAATTTTATATGGGTAGTTTGCCAGAAATGGTTTCTCAGCCAATGATCAGATGTTAAGATTAAAGTGCAAGCTTCCCAAAGCTTTGATTTTTGGAGTTCTTTTCTTATCTGTTTAATAGTTTTATCCATCAAGATTAAATTTTCGGAATAAGTACCGGATTTTTGAGATATTTTTTCATTTTTTTTAGAGTAAATTCCGGGAAGATGTGGTATAGAAAAATGAATGAAACAAAAATTGATATCTTTATTTTTTATTATATTTAGAGCGTTTTGTTTAACTCCCATATATTGATTTGTTTGCCATGTTGCGTCGAAAAAAAACTTAAATTTTTTTAAAAATTTTATCTTATTAAAAGTTAATTTATTTAAAGGTCCCGCTAAATAAAATGCAGCGATCTGATAAAAGGGATCTAAAATTTTTTTATTAAAAAAAGAATATTTTTCTATGCAATAATTATTGAAAATTCTTTCATATGGATGAAAAAATCCAACAACAGCTGAGTTAATGTTCATAGAATATAATTTTGAAAAAATATTTGCTTCTTGATGCCAAAATGAACTACTTTCATCTGCAAAATTCAATTTAAGATGATTAAATCCTAATGCTTGAGAGTTTAATATTTTTTTTCCAGTAGTATATGTAGGTATGGAAATAATTGTATCCGAGCCTGGTTGATAGACTTTTTGTGCATAAAAATAATTTTTTTTCAAATAATCTAATTCTTTAAGTTCAATGTTTTTAGGCCTGTTTTCAAAACTGAGGTATTGATC